>Ga0209571_1001243_pt1 | contig 13502 bp, 9 predicted proteins | sample EBPBio102011_DNA_FD_185866 | JGI IMG/M metagenome (GOLD analysis project Ga0209571, IMG submission 185866) | Wastewater treatment Type I Accumulibacter community from EBPR Bioreactor in Madison, WI, USA - Reactor 1_1/10/2011_ DNA (SPAdes)... | ecosystem: Engineered > Bioreactor > EBPR >...
GACATCTCGTGCCGGTCGAGATCAGCCAGCGCCCGGTGCGCGAAGGTTTCAGCGTGCTGGTGCTGCGCGACGTGACCGAGCGGCGCCGGGCCGAGCAGGCCGTGCGCGAGCACAAGAGCGAACTGACCGAGTTGACCGAGCGGCTGCTGGCGCAGGAGCGCGAGACCACGCGCTACATCGCCCAGACGCTGCACGAGCAGGTGGGGCAGCAGCTGACGGTGGCACGGCTGCGCCTGGATGCCACCGCCACGATGCATGCCGACGCCATGACCGACGCGTTGCACCTGGAATGCCGGCAGCTGGCCCGCAGCCTGGACCAGGCGATGGGCGAGGTGCGATCGGTGCTGCACGCGCTGCGGCCGGCGCTGCTGGAAGAGCAGGGGCTGGTGGCGGCACTGGACAACGAGGTGCGCACGCGTTCCATCGATCCGGCCCGGGCCGATGTGTTGCTGGAACTGGACGAAGACGATCTGGGGCTGCGCTGGCCTGCCGATGTGGAGTACGCTGCCTTCATGATCGCCCGTGAAGCCATCGTCGATGCCCAGCAGCGCAGCGGCTGCACGCTGGTGCGCGTGGTGCTTTCCGGCGATGCGCACAGCTTGCAGCTGGAGGTGATCGATGACGGCCAGCCCGCCGCGCAGGTGCTGCCTGCAGCGCCGCTGGGGCATCTGGGCCTGGTGGGCATGCGTGAACGGGCCGTGGCGATTGGTGCCCGTTTCGAGGTGCAGTACGATCCCGTTTGTGGTCGTACCGCGACCCTGCTTTGGCTGAAAGGCAAGCAATGACCGATGTCTACGTGGTCGACGACCACGCCATGCTGCGTGACGGCCTGGCCGTGGTGCTGCGGGCGGCGGGCCACCATGTGGTGGGCGAAAGTGGCGATCCGACTGTGGCGCTGGCCGAGATCCAGCGCCTGGCTCCGCAGGTGCTGTTGCTCGACCTGCACCTGGGCCAGCGCTCGGGCTTCGAGTTGCTGACCGAACTGCAGCGCCGCAAGGTCGAGGTGCAGACCATCGTGCTGACGATGTCCGAGCTGCCACGGCATGTGGCCGAGGCCATGCGCCTGGGTGCCATGGGCTACATGCTGAAGGGCGCGCCTTCGGCCGAACTGCTGCAGGCCATCGAGGCGGTGGCTTCCGGCCGGCGCTACCTGGGTGGCGTGGTGGCCGACCTGGCGGTACAGGGCCTGACGGCCGGCGACGACGCCACGGCGCTGGGCAAGCTGTCCGCGCGCGAGCGGCAGATGGCCGAGCTGGTGGTGCGCGGCAAGTCCAGTGCGCAGATCGGCACCCTGCTGCATCTGTCGCCGAAGACGGTGGATTCCTATCGCAGCCGGTTGATGGCCAAGCTGGGCGTGGCCGACGTGCCGGCGCTCGTGCGCTTCTCGATCCGCACCGGCCTGATCGACGCCGACGAGCGCTGACGCGCGCGGCGCGGCCACGCATTCCTCGCGGGGCCGATGCAGGATTCCTCGCAGACGGCGGGGCCTGCGCTTCCTAGAGTCTGCACCATGCCGACGCGGCCTCTTCTGAAGAAGGGGCCGCGGCGGCCGGGATGCCTTCCTTGCAGCCGCTCGACTCTCCTATCCAGACGCCGTGTTGATCCGCGTGCCGGTTCCTGCCGAGCGCAGCCCTGCCTCGCCCCTGGGCGACGCGCAGGCACGGCAGCGCGCGCCGCTGCACACCCACGCGCTGCCGCTGGCGCTGGGCGTGGCCGGCTTGCTGCTGCTGGGCGTGACCGCCGCCGCACCGTTGCAAGAAGCGCCGCTGGCCGTGCTGGCCCTGGCCGCGCTGGCCGGCGGGCTGATCGCCGGCAGCCTGGCGCTGGTGCTGCTGCAGCGGCAGGCCGGACGGCAGCACGCAGCGCTGCGCGAACACACGCAGGCGCTGCAAGCCCACCAGCGCAATGCGCAGTTGCTGGACGCGATCGCGCAGTGTTCGCCCGATGCCATCTACGCCAAGGACCTGCAGGGTCGCTACCTGTACTTCAACCGGGCCGCGGCGGCGCTGTGCGGCCGCGAGCCGCACGAGTTGATCGGCCGCGACGATGCGTTCATCTTCAGCCCCGACGAAGTGGCGCAGATCCAGGCCGTGGACCGCCAGGTGCTGGCCAGCGGCGAGGTCACTAGCTACGAGGTCGATCGGCCCACGGCCGTGGGCGTGCGCAGCTTCCATGCCACCAAGGGGCCGCTGCGTGATGCCCAGGGGCAGGTGATCGGCAGCTTCGGCTTCTCGCACGACATCACGCAGCGCCGGCAGTCCGAAGAGCAGCTGCGGCAGCTGCAGCAGGCCGTGGAGCAAAGCTCGGAAAGCATCGTCATCGCCGACCTGCAGGCGCGCATCATCTACGTCAACGCGGCCACGCTGGCCAGTTCGGGCTACACCCGGCAGGAACTGCTGGGTGCCAACCTGCGCCTGCTGCAGTCGGGCCGCACGCCACACCAGACCTATGTCGACATGTGGGGCGCGCTGGCCTCGGGCCTGCCCTGGAAGGGCCTGCTGTTCAACCGCCGCAAGGACGGCAGCGAGTACGTGGAGTTCGCGGCGATGACGCCGGTGCGCACGCCGCAAGGCCGCATCACGCATTTCATCGCGGTGAAGGAAGACGTCACCGAGAAGCAGCGCATGGGCGCCGAGCTGGATGCCTACCGCAGCCACCTGGAAGACCTGGTCGGCCAGCGTACCGCCGAGCTGGCGCAGGCCAAGCGCGTGGCCGAGGCGGCCAACGCGGCGAAGAGCAGCTTCCTGGCGACGATGAGCCACGAGATCCGCACGCCGATGAACGGCATCGTCGGCCTGGTCGAGGTGCTGCAGGCCTCGCCGCTGAGCAGCGAGCAGGGCGAGTTGCTGCGCAGCGTGCGCGACTCGGCCTTCGCGCTGCTGAAGATCCTCGACGGGCTGCTCGACTTCTCCAAGATCGAGGCAGGCTGCCTGGTGCTGGAGCATGCGCGCGTCGATCTGCGTGCGCTGTGCGAAGGCGCCTGCGATGCCTTGAAAGCCAGTGCCACCGATCGCGAACTGCTGCTCAAGGTGTTCGTCGATCCGGCTTTGCCTTCGGCCGTGATGACCGATGCATTGCGTATGCAGCAGATCATCAACAACCTGGTCGGCAACGCGATCAAGTTCAGTGCCGGGCTGACCCGGCCCGGACGGGTCAGCCTGCGTGTCGACAGCCCCGGGACGGGGCTGCTGCGGTTGAGCGTGGCCGACAACGGCATCGGCATGGACGCGGCCGCGCTGGCGCGGGTGTTCGATCCCTTCGTGCAGGCCGAGGACTCGACCACGCGGCGCTATGGCGGCACCGGCCTGGGCCTGTCGATCGTGCAGAAGCTGGTGCAGGCCTTCGGCGGCAGCATCGAGGCGCACAGCGTGCCCGACCAGGGTTCGCGCTTCGTGGTGCAGATGCCGCTGCTGCCCGCGCCCGCCACGCCGGATCCGGATGGCACCATCGAGCTGCCGCAGGTGGATTGCCACCTGCTGCTGGGCGACGATGGCCTGGAGCAGGACTGGAGCAAGTACCTGCAGGCCACCGGTGCGGGTGTCTACGTCTGGCCCGACGCCGCCACCCTGCGTGCGGGCTTGTACGTGGAGCCGTCGGCCGATGGCGTGCTGCTGCTGGGCGATGCGTTGCCGCCGGCCGCGCAAGCCGATGCCCGGCAGCTGGCCGAAGCCTCCGGCGTGGGGCTGGTGCGGGTGGGGCGGGGCACCCGCCGCAAACCCTACCGCGATGCGGCAGGAGACCTGCGCATCGATATCGACGCGCTGCACCGCGACACCTTGTTGCTCGCCGTGGCGATCAGTGCGGGCCGGGGCAGCCCGTCATGGCCTGCAGACGGCGAGCGCACGACCGTGCCGGTCGGCCTGCTCGGCGAACCCTTGCCCGCCCGCGGCCAGCGTGTGCTGGTGGCCGAGGACAACCCGGTGAACCAGACGGTGATCCGCATGCAGCTCAGCCTGCTGGGGCTGGAAAGCGACGTCGCTGCCGACGGCCTGCAGGCGCTGGACATGTGGCGCAGCGGCCGCTACGCCATGCTGCTGACCGACCTGCACATGCCCGGGCTGGACGGCTGCACGCTGGTCGAGCGCATCCGCGCCGAAGCATCGGGGCCGGTCCGTGCGCCGATGATTGCCGTGACGGCCAGCGCCTCGGACGACGACCGCGCCCGCTGCCGCGCTGCCGGCATGGACGACACCCTGGGCAAGCCGATCGTGATCGAACGCCTGGCCGAGCTGCTGCGCCGCTGGCTGCCGGGCACGGTGGCCGCATCGGCCGCGCCGGGCGATACGGCCGAGGTCGCCGGCGATGCGGTGCTCGACGAAGGCGCCTTGCCCAAGCTGGTGGGCCCCGATCCGGTGGTGCTGCAGCGCATCCGGCGCGAGTACCTGGACGCTTCGCAGGGCAGTGCCGATGCACTGCGCGAAGCCGTCGCCCGCGGCCGCTGGGCCGATGCCCGCGCGGTGGCGCACCGCCTGAAGTCCTCGTCGCGCGCAGTCGGCGCCATGCAGCTGGCCAGCCTGTGTGCGGCCATCGAAGATGCCGTGCGGCGCGACGAACCGGCCTTGCTGCGCCCGCTGCAGGCCCGTTTCGACCAGGCAATGGCCGAGGTGCAGCGCCGCATGCAGGCGTCGCTGCCGGCGGCTGCCGAAGCCGAGCCGGCGGCGCGCGCCGGCAGCGTGCGGCGCTACGTGCCGCGCGAGCTGAGCGACGCGCTGGAACACGACCAACTGCGCGTGGTGTACCAGCCGCAGGTGTCGCTGAAGGACGGCCGCCTGTTGGCGCTGGAGGCCCTGGTGCGCTGGCAGCACCCCAGCGACGGGCTGGTGCTGCCTGAGCACTTTCTGGCGCTGGCCGAAGAACGCGGGCTGATCGACGACCTGTTGATGCAGGTGATGGACAAGGCGCTGGGCCAGGTGCGCCGCTGGCGTGATCAGGGCGTGACGCCGACCCTGGCGGTGAACCTCTCCGGCTACAACTTGCGCCGCCCCGACCTGGCTGACGCGCTGCTGGCGCTGCTGGCGCGCCACGGGGTCGATGCGTCGAAATGCCGGCTGGAGCTCAGTGAAGCCAGCCTGCCGCAGCTGACACCGGCCGCACGGGACACCCTGGGCCGGCTGCGCAAACTGGGCTTCGGCCTGGCCGTCGACGACTTCGGCAGCGGCCATGCGTCGCTGAGCGATCTGCGCGCGCTGCCCTTCGACCAGCTGAAGATCGACCCCGGCCTGGTGCACGGCTGCAGCCAGTGCACCGCGCGGCGGGCCACGCTGAAGGCCAGCCTGGCCATGGCGCGCCAGTGTGGCCTGCAGGCGGTGGCGGAAGGCGTGGAAGACGCCGCCGACTGGGACACCGTGCGCGATGCGGGCTGCGATGCGGCCCAGGGCTACTTCGTCGGCCGGCCGATCGCGGCCGACCTGCTGCCTGGCTGGATCACCGGCTTCCGCAAGCGCTACCCGCAGATTGCATGACACCCAAGGCCACGATGAGCTTCGTACCCCCTGCGCCCGCCCCTTGGCGCCTGCCCATGCCCGGTGGCCTGCGCCGGGCCCTGCAACGGCTGCACGCGCCGGCGGGCGCGGCCGCCTCATCGGCCGATGCCACCGACGTTGCTGCGGCCACGGTTCAGCGGCTGGACGAGGCGGTGCGCCTGTGGACCGGCCACCTGGGCACGGCGCAGTCGCAGATGCGCGAGGCCACCGATCAACTGCTGCAGGGCTTCATGCAGATCCTGGAGCAGCTGGACAGGATCATCGACGAGGACCCCGCCGCGCTGCGGCAGGCCGGCGCGGCGGCCCGGCTGGACGAGCGCGCGCAGATGCTGCAGCAGTGCGAGCAGCAGCTGCGCGGCCTGGTGCAGGGCTTTCACGGCTTCGTGCAGTCGCGCGAGGCGATGACCGAGACCATGCGCTCGCTGACCGGCGCGTCCACCGGCCTGCGTGGCATGGCCGAGGACGTGGCCAAGATCGCGCGGCAGACCAACCTGCTGTCCTTCAATGCCGCCATCGAGGCGGCTCGCGCCGGCGACACCGGCCGTGGCTTTGCCGTGGTGGCGGCCGAGGTGCGGCGCCTGTCCACCGAATCGGGCGAGACCGGCCGGCGCATCGGCAGCCAGGTCCAGGGCTTCGAAGCGAAGATGCACGACACGCTGGCGCTGGCCACCCAGCAGTCGGCCCAGGACACCGGCGTCATCGCGGCGTCGGAGGCGACCATCGGCCGGGTCATCGAGCAGGTCGACGAAGCCGTGTCGCAGCTGCATCAACGGGCCGCCGAGCTGTCGGCCCGTGGCCAGGCCGTGCGCGAGCAGGTGCAGCAGCTGATGGTGGCCTTCCAGTTCCAGGACCGTGTGCAGCAGATCATCGACCAGGTCAACCAGTCGATGGCCGGTGCGGTGCAGCGGCTGCAGCAGGCGGTGGCCCAGGGCCGTGCCCCGACCGCCGACGAATGGCTGGCGCTGCTGTCGGCCGGCTACACCACCGGCGAGCAGCGTGCGTTGGCCGCGGGCAGCGCCACGTCGGACACCCCGGCCCCACAAAGCGAAACCACCTTCTTCTGAACGCCGAACCCACCATGGCCAAGACCATCCTGATCGTCGACGATTCCTCATCGCTGCGCACCGTCGTCAAGCTGGCGCTGACCCGCGCCGGCTACGACGTGCTGGAGGCCGGCGACGGCCAGCAGGGCCTGGCGCAGCTGGACAAGGCGGCCAAGGTGCACCTGATCGTCAGCGACGTGAACATGCCGGTGATGGACGGCATCAGCTTCGTCAAGCAGGTCAAGCAGCACCCGCGCCACCGCTTCGCGCCGGTGGTGATGCTGACCACCGAAGGCCAGGATGCCAAGAAGGAGCAGGGCCGTGCGGCCGGTGCCAAGGCCTGGATCGTCAAGCCCTTCAACCCGCCGCAGCTGCTGGACGCGGTGTCCAAGCTGATCCTGCCCTGAGGAGACTGCCGATGAACGACCAACTTGCACTGCCGGCCGAGCTGACGATCTACAGCGCGGCCGAGCTGCGCCGCCAGCTGCTGGCCCATGTCGACGCCCATGCGCAGGACGAAGTCTGCCGCGTCGACGGTGCTGCCGTCGACCAGGTGGACGCCGCCGGCCTGCAGCTGCTGGTGTCGCTGGCCCGCACGCTGGCGCCGCTGGGCCGCACGCTGCGGCTGGACCGGCCCAGCGCGGCGCTGGTGGCCGCCTGCGAGACGCTGGGCCTGACGTCCAGCCTGATCGAGGCGATGCCGGAAAGGGCCCAGGCATGAGCGCAAACGACGCCGACCAGAGCTTCATCCAGGAGGCCCTGCCGGCCTTCATCAGCGAGGCCCAGGAGCAGATCGAGGCGCTGGAACAGTTGCTGCTGCAACTGGAGGACCAGCCCGGCAACCGCGAGCTGCTGGACGCGCTGTTCCGCTGCGCGCACACCATCAAGGGTTCGGCCGGCATCTTCGGGCTGGACGCGGTGGTGGGTTTCACCCATCACGTGGAGAACCTGCTCGACCGGTTGCGCGAAGGCCAGTTGCAGCTGAGCCCGGACCTGAGCACGCTGCTGCTGCAGTGCAACGACCAGATCCGCGCGCTGGTGGACGAGGCGCAGCATCCGGGCAGCGACAGCGCCGAGGCCCGGGCCCGGCGCGAGGCACTGGTGCAGCGCCTGCAGGCCGCCGCTGGCGCCGCGGGCGACGGGGCCGCGGCCGGCGCGGCGCCGGTGGCCGACCCTGGCGACGTGCCGGCGTCCCAGCGCCGCTGGCGGCTGCACGTGCGCTTCGGCGCGGACACCTTCCGCAACGGCATGGACCCGTTGAGCATCCTCGGCTACCTGCGCGGCCTGGGCAGCCTGCACGGCACCGTCTGCGACCTGGACGCGGTGCCGCGCCTGGAAGCGCTGGATGCCGAAAGCTGCCATCTGGTGATCGACACGCTGCTGGACAGTGCCGCCGCGCGCGAACAGATCGAGGGCGCCTTCAGCTTCGTGCGCGAGGACATCGACCTGGAGCTGGCCGAACTGGCGGAGCAGCAGCGCGAAGCGGCGGCGCGCATCGAGGCCATGCCCGACAGCGTGCGGCTGGGCGACATCCTGGCCTCGGCCGGGGCCATCAGCCGGCCGCGGCTACAGCAGGGGCTGCAGGCCCAGGCCCAGGCCGCCTCGCAGGGCGAGACGCTGCCGCTGGGCGAGGTATTGCAGACGCGCGCCGGCGTGGGCGAACAGGTGATCTCGGCGGCGCTGCGCAAGCAGCAGAACCTGCGTGAATCGGGCAACGCCGCGCCCGCCGACGACCAGCGCTTCATCCGCGTGCAGGCCGATCGGCTGGATGCGGTGATGAACCTGCTGGGCGAGCTGGTGATCGCCAGCGCCGGCGCCACCGCGCTGGCGCGGGCCTCGCGACAGCCGAGCCTGGTCGAGGCCAACCAGCAGATCGGCGCGCTGGTGGAAGAGATCCGCAACAGCACGCTGCAGTTGCGCATGGTGCCCATCGGCGAGACCTTTTCGCGCTTCCGCCGGGTGGTGCGCGATACCGCCGCCGAGCTGCAGAAGGACGTGGCGCTGGAGATCGTCGGTGGCGACACCGAACTGGACAAGTCGGTGGTCGAGCGCATTGCCGACCCGTTGATGCACCTGGTGCGCAACGCGCTGGACCATGGCCTGGAGACAGCCGAGCAGCGCACGGCGGCCGGCAAGCCGCCGCGCGGACGGCTGACGCTGGCCGCCTGCCACGAATCGGGCAGCATCCTGATCCGCATCAGCGACGACGGCCGTGGCATTGCCCGGCAGAAGGTGCTGGAGCGCGCCTGGGAACGCGGCCTGCTGGAACACGGCAGTGTGCCCGATGACGCGGCCATCCTGAACCTGATCTTCGAGCCCGGCTTCTCCACGGCCGAGAAGGTGACCAACCTGAGCGGGCGCGGCGTCGGCATGGACGTGGTCCGCCGCAACATCGAGGCGCTGCGCGGCTCGGTGACCATCGCCAGCGAGGCCGGCCAGGGCTCCTGCATCGAGATCCGCCTGCCGTTGACGCTGGCCATCATCGATGGCTTCCTGGTCGGTGTCGGGCCGTCGAAGTTCATCTTCCCGCTGGACGCGGTGGACGAGGTGATCGAGAACCGTCCCACCGCCTCGGGCCTGGATGGCGCCGGCCGCGGCCGCGTCGAACTGCGCGGCCAGGTACTGCCGGTGGTCAGCCTGCGCGCGCTCTATGCGCTGGATTCGCCGCCGCCGGAGCGCAGCAGCGTGGTTGTCATCCGCAGCGGCGGGCGCCGCTTCGGGGTGCTGGTCGACCAGTTGCTGGGCCAGCACCAGACCGTCATCAAGCCCCTGGCCCGCATGTTCCGCAGCCTGCGCGGCATGTCGGGCTCTTCGATCCTCGGCAATGGCGAGGTGGCGTTGATCTTCGACGTCCATTCGCTGTGCCAGCTGGCCGAGCGGCCGCCTGGCACGCCGGTCCGTCATTCCACCCACGGCATTCAAGCCACTGCCGACCTGTCCTGAGAAAGAGACTGCCCATGAACACGAACAGCCCCTCCTGGATTGCCCGCCTGGTGGCGGGTGGCACGCTGCAGCAAGCCAGCGATCAACTGCAGGCCGCGCAGCAGGCACGGCAAGAGGCCGAGGCCGCACTGGCCGAGGTTCAGGCACGCCTGAAGGAGGTGGAGTCCGAGCTGCGGGTGCGCACCGACATCATGAACATCACCAGCATCGTCTCGGAAGCCGACAAGAAGGGCGACATCCTGTCGGTGAACGACAAGTTCATCGAGGTCTCGAAGTACCCGAAGGACGAACTGATCGGCCGCGGCCACAACACCACCCGCCACCCCGACATGCCGAAGGAGGTGTTCAAGCAGATGTGGCAGACCATCGGCCGCGGCGACATCTTCCGCGGTGTGGTCAAGAACCGCGCCAAGGACGGCACGCCCTATTACGTGGATGCGGTGATCGCGCCGATCCTGGGCGAGAACGGCAAGCCGATGAAGTACCTGGGCGTGCGCTACGACATCACCACGGCCGAGCTCGAGCGGCAGAACGCGAAGGGCATCCTCGATGCCATCGATGCCAACTACGCCTACATCGAGTTCGACCTGGGCGGCCATGTGCTCACCGCCAATCGCAACTTCCTGGCGTTGCTGGGCTACCAGGCCGGCGAAGTGACGGGCAAGCACCATCGCATGTTCGTGGACAACGCCTATGCCAACTCGGCGGCCTACCAGCAGTTCTGGCGTGACCTGAACGATGGCAAGCCGCAGAGCGAAATGTTCCAGCGCATCACCAAGACCGGCCAGGTGGTGTCGGTGCAGGCGATCTATGCGCCGGTGAAGGACGAGATGGGCCGGGTGGTAAAGATCGTCAAGATCGCCACCGACATGACGGCCGAGGTCAAGGCCAACGAGATGCTGCGCAAGGCGGTCGACGAGGCGCAGCACGTCACGGCGGCGGCGCGCGAGGGCGATCTGAGCCAGCGCATTCCGCTGGAGGGCAAGTCCGGCCCGATCGAGGCACTGTGCGGTGGCGTCAACCAGATGATGGAAACCACCTCGGTCATCTTCGACGACGTCGGCCGGGTGTTCGGTGCGCTGGCGGTGGGCGATTTGTCGCAGCGCATCAGCCGCGACTACGCCGGCGTGTTCGGCCAGGTCAAGGACGATGCCAATGCCACCAGCGAGATCCTGGCCGGCATCATCGACGACGTGGGCCGCGTGTTCTCGGGCCTGTCGGCCGGCGACCTGACGCAGCGCATCACGCGCGAGGCGCAGGGCACCTTCGGCCAGGTCAAGCAGGATGCCAACAGCAGCTGCGACAAGCTGGCCTCGATCATCGACGAGGTGCGCGCCGCGGCCGATGCACTGACCGGTGCCGCCAACCAGGTGAGCGCCACCGCGCAGTCGCTGTCGCAGTCGGCCAGCGAGCAGGCCTCGTCGGTGGAAGAGACCACCGCCTCGATCGACCTGATGTCGGCCTCGATCACGCAGAACAGCGACAACGCCAAGGTCACCGACGGCATGGCCACGCAGGCCAGCCGGCAGGCCGGCGAGGGCGGCCAGGCCGTCAGCCAGACGGTGGCGGCGATGAAGCAGATCGCGCAGAAGATCAGCATCGTCGACGACATTGCCTACCAGACCAACCTGCTGGCGCTGAACGCGGCCATCGAGGCGGCGCGCGCCGGCGAGCACGGCAAGGGCTTTGCGGTGGTGGCCGCCGAGGTGCGCAAGCTGGCCGAGCGCAGCCAGGAAGCGGCCAAGGAGATTGGCGACCTGGCCGGCAACAGCGTATCCACCGCCGAGCGTGCAGGCAAGCTGCTGGACGAGATCGTGCCCAGCATCCAGAAGACCAGCGAGCTGGTGCAGGAGATTGCGGCGGCCTCGCAGGAGCAGAGCCAGTCGGTCACGCAGATTGGCGGGGCGATGGGCCAGTTGAGCAAGGCCACGCAGCAGAACGCCTCGGCCTCCGAGGAGCTGGCGGCCACCTCCGAGGAGCTGAGCGGCCAGGCCGACCAGTTGCAGGAGGTGGTGAGCTTCTTCAAGCTGCAGCCCAAGGCGCCGGAACGGCGCGCCGCCTGGCTGGCCACCGGCACGCATGGCTGAGCCATTGCCCACACCCAACCAGATCGAAGCCTGATCCGCCATGCAAACGCTCCGCGACGACACCTTTCGTCGGATCACCGACCTGATGTACTCGAGCATCGGGCTGTCGTTCTCGGACAGCAAGAAGCCGCTGGTCTCGTCGCGCCTGGCGCCGCGCCTGCAGCGCCTGGGCCTGCACAGCTACGAGGACTATCTGGCCTTGATCGCCGGCCAGGACGATGCCGGCGAGTTCCAGATGGCGGTGGACCTGCTCACCACCAACGAGACCTACTTCTTCCGCGAACCCGCGCACTACGAGCTGCTGGAGGCCGAACTGGCGAAGACCCGCCCGCGCACGCTGGCGGTGTGGAGCGCGGCCTCCTCCTTCGGTGACGAGGCCTTCAGCACCGCCATGCTGCTGTCCGACCTGCAGCAGCAGGGCCGCCTGACCAGCGAGTGGTCGATCCTGGGCACCGACATCAGCGACCGCGTGCTGCGCAGCGCCAGCCAGGCGGTGTACCCGGAGGACCGGCTTCGCCATGTCTCGCCCGAGCGCCTGCGGCGCTACTGCCTGCGCGGCGAGGGCGAGTCCGAAGGCCTGGTGCAGATCCAGGACAAGCTGCGCGAGCGGGTGCGCTTCGGGCAGCTGAACCTGTGCCAGCCGGTGGAGGGCATCGGGCCCTTCGACGTGATCTTCCTGCGCAACGTGCTGATCTACTTCGACACGCCCACCAAGGTGGACGTGGTGGACCGCGTGCTGACGCTGCTGCGCCCCGGCGGCCTGTTTTTCATCGGTACCGCCGAAGGCCGCGTGCCCTGCAAGACGCCGCTGCAGGCGGTGGCCCCGGGGGCCTTCCGCAAGGCGGTGTCGTGATCGCGCCGGCACCGGCCTGGCCGCAGGCCGAACCCAGGGCCTACACGCTGCACCCCGGCGACGTGGTGTGCGCCGATCGCGGCGACCGGCTGGAGACGCTGCTGGGCTCGTGCATCGCGATCGTGCTCACCGACCCGCGGCGCACGGTGGGCGCGATGTGCCACATCGTGCATTCCGGCGACCATTGCACCAGCGACGCCACGGCCGCCCACGCGCATGTGGCGCTGGACACGATGTACCGCCTGCTGCGCCGCCGCGGCATTGTGCCGGCGCTATGCCAGGCCTTCGTCTACGGCGGCGGCAACATGTTCCCCGACATGCTGCCCGGCCCGCAGGTGGGCGAGGGCAATGCGCAGTGGGCTCTGCACGCACTGCAGCGCGACGGCATCGTGGTGCTGGATGCCGAGGTCGGTGGCCCCTGCTACCGCAGGCTCTCCTGGACGGTGGGCCCGCAGCCGCCACAGGCGACCTCTGTGCCGGTCTGAACAACGAAGGAACCAGAAGTGCCCATCCAGGTGTACGTGGTCGACGATTCGGCCGTGGTGCGGCAGACGCTGATGCATCTGCTGCAGGGCGATCCGGAGATCGCGCTGATGGGCAGCGCGCCCAACCCGCTGATCGCCGGCCCGGTGATCCGCAAGCAGCGGCCCGACGTGCTGCTGCTCGATATCGAGATGCCGGGCATGGACGGGCTGACCTTCCTGCGCCAGCTGATGAGCGAATCGCCGATCCCCACGGTGATCTGCTCGACGCTGACCTCGCAGGGCAGCCGCATGGCGCTGGACGCGCTGAGCGCCGGCGCGGTGGCGGTGGTGGCCAAGCCGCGGCTGGGGCTGAAGCAGTTCCTGGAAGATTCGCGCCGCGAGCTGGTGCAGACGCTGAAGACGGCGGCGCGCTCGCGGCCGCGGGCCGCGCCGGCACCGGCGGCAGCCAGCAGCGTGCGGCCGGCACCGCCGCCGATCGCCGGGCTGCATGCGCTGTCGGTCAACAAGCCGGTGGTGCTGGGCAGCTCCACCGGCGGCACGCAGGCGATCGAGGCGGTGCTGATGGAACTGCCCGGCGATTGCCCGGGCATCGCCATCGTGCAGCACAT
>Ga0209571_1001246_pt1 | contig 13470 bp, 10 predicted proteins | sample EBPBio102011_DNA_FD_185866 | JGI IMG/M metagenome (GOLD analysis project Ga0209571, IMG submission 185866) | Wastewater treatment Type I Accumulibacter community from EBPR Bioreactor in Madison, WI, USA - Reactor 1_1/10/2011_ DNA (SPAdes)... | ecosystem: Engineered > Bioreactor > EBPR >...
GCCTGCGCGGGCTGTTGATGGACCAGCGCCGAGGCCGTGTTGAGCGTGTTGAAGAGGAAGTGGGGGTTGACCCGCGCCCGTAGTGCTTCAAGCTCTGCTTGTTGTGCCCGAAGTCGATGTTGATGCGCTGCCCACTGCACACGGAGAACAAGCAATGCCAGTAGCGTCATGCAGACAAGGCTGACAGCTAATTTAATTCCAGAAGTTAGCCAGTCCGGCCCTGGCTCGGCCAACATCGTGTTGAACAACCAGTGAGAGAGTACGGAAGAGCCTAGGGTAACGACGATGATTGTGCCGATAATCACTAACACGAAGATAGACATGGGCTGGTAACGCAACCAACGGCGAATCAAATAAAGGCAGCCGAGCGTGAACATCACATTCCATTGCACGGCAAATGAGTAAAGGCCGAAGTGAACTAGCCAGCCATCAGTGCCCGGCCCTTGGCTGGCTATGGCGAGGATGAGGGCCAGCAATTCACCAGCGGCGATCAAAAAAATCAGCGAGTTATGCGCCCACAGTAAATCGGCGACCTGAGGGGGCGACGATCTAGCCGTTCGGTCCTGTTTTGGGCCCATTCGTCGGACGCGTGCACCATTCTCCATGAGGGTTTTTAGCATGCGAAGCCTGAGAAAGTATGCTTTGCCGCTAATTCAGTAAAGCTCAAGGGGGGAATAGTGAGGGCCAATGGATTTACTTTGGTGGAGTTGATGGTGACGGTAGCTGTCTTGGCTATTCTGTCAGCAATCGCTATCCCGAGCTTCACCTCGTTGATCAATAGCAATCGGCTTGTCAGTCAAGCCAATGAGGTGGTGGCTGCTATTCAGGGTGCGCGCAGCGAAGCCATCCGTTACAACCAACGCGTCTATGTTTGTTCTTCCAGCAATGGCAGCAGCTGCTCGGGTTCGTCAACATGGAATGGCTGGTTGGTTTTCCTTGATGCCAATCGTGATGCCGCGCCTCAGGCTGCTGAGATACTGCAGCAAGGCACCGTGAAGGCACCTTTGCAATTGACATCTGCTTTAGGTAACGGAAGCTTTCATTTCAGGCCTGATGGCCTTGCGCGTGGTGCGGGGGAACCTTTATTGGCCACCACCTTCAGCGTCTGCCTACCAACAACACATCCTGCGGACAACATCCGCACGATTCAGATGTCTTCAGGAAGCCGCATGAATATCGCTAAATCTAATGGTGGAGGAGGCTGCTAATGTCTCGCACGGTCCATCAGGCACGAGAATTGCAAGCGATGAAGCCGCATAACCGACCGCGGGGGAAAGCCTTCCAGCAGTCAGGATTTTCACTTATCGAGGTGCTTGTAGCCGTCCTCGTGCTGGGTATTGGTCTGTTGGGGTTGGCTGCATTGCAGGCAACTGCATTGCGTAACAACCAGAGTGCGCTCGAGAGAAGTCAAGGGGTTGTCAATACCTACACCATGCTCGATGCGATGCGTGCAAATGTGGATAGTGCGCGTGCGGGCGAGTATGCCATGCCCGAGACATGTACTGTTCCAGCTGCCGCTGGCTCTTTGGTAGAAAAGGATAAAAGAGCCTGGATTCAGATGATTCAAGCGAATTTGGGTAATACCGCCTGCGGCACAGTGACCTGCAATGGAAGCTTGTGCACCGTGACTGTTACTTGGGATGATCGTCGTGGCAAGGGTGGAATTGACAAACAGCAATTCTCCACCGAGGTGCAAATATGAAGCGGATCATCCAGCCAAGCAAAGGGGTGGGGGCTTCGCGGGTGCGTGGCTTTAGCCTGGTGGAGTTGATGATTGCCTTGTTGTTGGGGTTGATTGTCATCGGTAGCGCAGGCTCTATCTACTTGGCTAACAAGCGTGCCTACGCTGCTACGGAGGTGTTGGGGCGAGTGCAAGAATCATCTCGAGTCGCGTTCGAGTTGATGGCGCGCGATATTCGCGAGGCTGCCGCTGTCCCCTGCGCAAAGGACATTCCGATCGCTAACGTGCTAGGACGGAATCGCAGCGGTACAGCTCCACCGCCAACGGACTGGAAATACAACTTCGGAGATGGCGTGCTTGGATACGAGTCGGGGCAAGCGATGAGCGATCTCCCTGCGTCCGGCGCTGCCTCTCGCTACCCTGGAACCGACGCGATTGAGCTGCATAGTGGTTCGGATAACGGAATCACTGTTGAGTCACATAATGCACCATCAGCACAGTTCAAGGTCAATAAGGCGGGCTTCATCAAAGATGGCGATATTTTGATGGTTTGTGATTTCCAACAGGCGAGCATTTTCCAAGTCACTAATGCTAACAACAGCAATGTCACCATTGTGCACAATGCCGGCGGCTCGGAGACACCTGGAAACTGCACAAAGGCGCTTGGCTATCCGGTTGATTGCAGTGCGCAATGCACAGGCGGTGGTAGCAGTGGTGGTGGTGGGAATGGCAGCGGCGGCGGTAGCTCGACTCCATCAAATAGCAAATCCTGTAAGGAGTACGGCCGCAATTCGATGATTGTCCGCTTTCGGGGTGTCCGGTGGTACGTGGGGCGCAATGCTCAGGGAGGGGGCTCTCTCTATCGGATGAATCTGGCCAACAGCGTATCTGGCAGCACGGTCGTTCCGGAAGAGGTTACAGACGGAATCGAAAACATGCAGATCAGATATCTACTCGATGGTTCGAGCGATTATGTCGACGCGGGCCCTTCGGTTAACTGGAAGCTGGTCAAGGCGGTCAGGGTCATTATGACGCTGGCAGGCGAAGATGACATGGCCACCCGTGGCACGGGCAATAGCAAAGTGACAAGACAGTTGAACTACACAGTCACCATTCGAAATAGGGTGGATTGAGATGAAACGACGATATCCGGTTGCATCTCCATCCAGTCAGTCTGGCGCTGCACTGGCGGTGGTGTTGTTGATGCTTATCGTAGTGACGTTAATTGGTCTAGCCAGTTTGCGTGGGACGTTACTACAAGAAAAAATGAGTGCCTCTGCATTTGACCGTAGCATTGCATTCCAGCAAGCAGAAAGCGCATTGCGCGCCGGCGAGGCGGCAGTGAGACAGAACTGGCAAGCAAACACGCCCAAAGCTGCTGCGAACACCAATTGCGAAGCTTTAGGAGCGGTTTGCGACGTGATCCCTCCTAATACCTATACCGGCGGTGGTGCGGGTTGGACTAACGCATCAGCCAGCACACGTGGTACGGCAGCGGGGACTCCCCAGTACTACATCGAATACATGGGTGAGTCCACTACAGGTGACAGTTCATATCTGGGATATGGCGATAGCGCCAATGCTGCCCAATATGGCAGCGAGGGTGGACAGACCAATGGTTATTTCTTCCGGATCACAGCGCGCAGTGCGGATCCGGCCGTTGTAAGTGATCGGGCGCTGGTGGTTCTTCAGACCCGGATATCGATCAAGTGATGGGGCCTGACATGGATAAGCAGATGGATGTTCGACGCAGGACAACGCGTTGGGTTACCAAGGCCAGGGACAGGCTGGCGGTGACACTTGTGGGCGCGATTGCCGTGCTGGGGACGATGCCTGCCAGCTCAGTGGTCGAATTGACTCAGCAGCCGCTTAATACCAGTGTTGTTGTGCCAGGCAATATGGTTCTTGTTCCGTCAGTGGAGTTTCCCACTGTTCGCAGTGTTGCCAATATCAGGGCATACAATACTTATTTGGGTGATAGCGCAGCTGTGGGTTACTTCGATGCAAAAAAATGCTATCGATACCAGTATGCTGCGAATGAACCTGATCGTTATTTTTACCCTGTCCGTGTAGTGGGGGTGGGTGGTAATTGCGATCAGCAGGGGGAGTGGAGTGGCAACTATCTCAATTGGGCTGCCACCCAGACAATCGATCCATTCCGGGCAGCACTCACCGGCGGTTATCGCGTCAAGGATACTCAAACAGAGACGATCCTAGAGAAGGCTCGTCACGATGCCAATAACTATTTTCCGCTGCGCTCAGTCACTGGGTTAGATGTTGCCGCTGCCACGCCGGCCACTTGGCTGAACATCACCACGCGAATTGGCGGCTTAGGTAAGCAAATGTATTTCAGCGCGCTTGCCGCGGGACATAATGCCGCCGCTTATGACAGTACTACGCAGCCCTTGGTTGACTACAACCCTGCCATCCATTCGCTCGATGTGCTTCAGTTGGTGAATGCCGGTGGGAAACAGTATGCGGCAAACACCGTTTTTTACGCAGTCAGTATGCGAGTCAAGGTGTGTGACGCTGCCGTAGGCCTTGAGTCGAACTGTCGCGCGTACGGTGCAAATTACAAGCCGGAAGGACTGATTCAGGAATATTCGAACCGCATCCGGTATTCGGTATTTTCTTATCTCAATGACAATAGTTGGGATCGAGACGGCGGTGTAATGCGCGCTCGAGCCAAGTATGTCGGCCCTTATTCCCATGATCCGGTCGTGGGTATGCTAGCCAATGCCAGTAAGGAATGGGACCCTGTCACGGGTGTTTTCATTAAGAATCCGGATGCAGGCGATGCGCTGAACACAGGTAACGGCGTGGTTGATAGTGGCGTCATCAACTACATCAACAAGTTCGGTGAAATCAAGACATGGCTAAGTTTCAAGGGCCTCGATCCAGTAAGCGAACTGTACTATGCAGCTTTGCGCTATTTGAAAGGGCAGGGTCCAGTTGCGGCGTATTCTGCCGGTTATACGGCTGACATGACGGATGGGTTCCCGGTTATTACGGACTGGGGGCAAGATCCGATGCAATATCGATGCCAGGCTAACGTGATGCTGGGAATCGGTGACGTTTATACACACCGTGATAAGAACCTACCCGGCACGACGAGCGCAGCAGGTGAGCCTGCCAAGCCTGCTGAAGTTATGGCTGACGCGAGTGTGCAAGTCGATGAGGTCCTCGCGCGCATCTTCCGTAAGGAGGGCATATCCGCCACAGATGCAGATGCCTTGACTAAGGCGCGTGCAGACTCCTTCACTGGTCGTTCGAATTCAGCCTATATCGCTGCATTGGCCTACGACGCACATGTCAATGATATACGGCCGGACAATGCTGCTGCGCCGCAAAGTATGGGTAAGCAAACGGTGTCCACGTATTGGGTGGATGTGCTTGAGAACCAAGCTCTCGAGCCTGTATCAAGAAATCAGTACTACTTGGCGGCTAAGTACGGCGGGTTTGCTGTGCCTTCTGGATACGATCCGAACTCAACAGATAGTCTTCCGAATTCCCTATGGGACAGTGGGCGAACCCTGACCGTGGGGGCTACGACACTGTCGCTCCCGGCCAATTATTTTCCCGCCGGTGATGCGGCGGCCATGATTAATAGTTTGCGTGGTGCATTCGAGAAGATCGTGGGTGAGATCGAAGGCTCAGGCGGTTCGTTAGCCGCGAATAGTACCAAGCTTGAAACTGGAACATCCGTGTATCAAGCAAAGTTCACGGCAGGCTTCTGGGATGGCGATATTTCCGCATACGATGTAAATCCTGTGACGGGTGTCATTTCCGATACCGCGAAATGGTCTGCTGCTGCCAAATTGCCAGCGTGGGGAGCACGCAAGATTCTGGTCAACGCGGATGGAGCCTCAACGCCCAAGAGCTTTGTATATGGCAACCTCAGTGCTTCACAAAAAGCAGCTCTGGGAACCAATGCTGAAGTAGATTATCTGCGCGGTGATCGATCCAATGAGGGGCAGAACGGCCTTAAGCTACGCACCCGGAGAGGGCTGTTGGGGGATATCGTCAACTCTCAGCCTGTTTATGTTGGCGCACCCAATCCCAACCTATATAGGAATTCGACCGGAAAATTTAATGGTGCAGATCAGTATCAGGCTTATGCCGCCGCGCAGAAAGCACGGGCCGGCGTTGTGTATGTCGGTGCTAATGATGGCATGTTGCATGCCTTTGATGCCGCAACCGGGGTGGAGAAGTTCGCCTTCATTCCCAATGCGGTGATTCAAGCCGGGCTTAAGCAGTACACGCAAAAAGGCTACGTACATCGCTACTTCATGGACGGTGAATTGACTGTTGCGGATGTTTACGACGGTAGCGCCTGGAAAACGATCCTGGTGGGCTCGATGGGGCGTGGTGGACGTGCATTGTTTGCATTGGATATCACCGACCCAAATGCCCCCAAATTCCTGTGGGAGCAGACTTCGGTAGATATTCCTGAGCTAGGCAATAATCTAGGCAAACCGATCATCGCCCAGATTGCGAATGGCGACTGGCGTGTGTTGGTGGGCAACGGCCCCAACGGCGGTGGGGATACCGCCAAGCTGATCATGGTCGGCGTGTTTAGTGGTATTGCAACAAAAATCAGCACTGGAGCCGCCGGAAACAACGGGCTGACTGCCGTTCAAGCATGGGATGACAACCGCGACGGCGTCATGAATCTTGTCTACGCCGGTGACATGCAAGGCAACTTGTGGCGCTTTGGGGCTCCAGCTACCCCTACTAACCAGTATCCCTTGTCGTCAGCATCGGTAGCTGTATTGAATCTCTTCAATGCCGGGAGCACCAAGCCCATCACGGCTGCACCATTGGTTGGCATGGATCCGGTGACAGGCAAAACTTGGGTGTTCTTCGGCACGGGTAAATACCTCAGCACCGATGATCTAAGCAATAAGAATGTGCAGTCCTGGTATGGCCTTACCGATGAGGGCACACAGATCACCTCGACAAGCCAACTTGTGCAGAGATCGATTGAAATGGAGGTTGCCAGCGGCACTCTCACTCTACGTAGCACTTCGGCAGGTAGCGAAACCGAGCTGATTGGAAAGCGAGGCTGGTATATGGACCTGGTTTCCCCGGGAACGGGGGGGCAGAAGGGGGAGCGCATGGTGTTGCCTAACCAGTTCAAGGGCTATGTGTTGATTGGCACCAGCAGAATTCCTAATTTGCAAGATCCGTGTTCGCCAGGCGGCCAGGGCTATGTGATGTCGATCAACCCGTTTACTGGCGGTCGTCTCGAGAACAACTTCTTTGACGTGAACGGTGACGGTAAAATCGATTCAAGTGACTCGATCACTTCGGCAGATGGCACCAAGCACTCGGTTTCAGGTGTTGGTTTCTCCACTGGCGTCAACAATCCGACATTTACCGGCGACGTGATGCAATTGGGCTTCGACGACGCAACACGCAGGGCGATGAAGATCGATGCCTCGATGTTCCATCAGCGGCGCGTGTCATGGCGCGAATTGATCAGGGATTGACTTATGACGACTTCCAAGAAGAAGGCCTCGGGCTGGAATGCCAACGGTGGCTTTACCCTGGTGGAATTAATGATTGTCGTTGCGATCATTGCAATTCTTGCCTCTATAGCGCTTCCCTCCTACCGGGAGCACATTATCAAGACTCGTAGGGCTGCGGCAGTGGGTTGCATGCTGGAGTCTGCACAAGCCTTTGAGCGCTTTTACACGGTCAATATGACGTATGTCGATGCGCCATTACCGAACTGCAGCACGGATGTCACGCGTTTTTATGCCCTGAGCGCGACCGGTGTCGCAGCAAGGGCATATACGATACAAGCCCAACCAAATAGCACCCAGAACGACACGAAATGCGGCACGCTTACTATCAATCAATCTGGGACCAAGACGTCAAGTGTTTCAGGTGCCGACTTGAGTAAGTGCTTTTGAAGTAACTGCTTCTGAACTAAACCCGCCGACTGGCGGGTTTTTCTTTCGACTTTGTTTGGCTAAATGTTTCCTATGATGCATGGTTGAGATAACGTTTTTTCAGGTGCATAGCTCCGCTTTCGCTTGATCGTTCGCACAACTTTCTTGCCCAGTCCCGACAATGTGATGCCCATTCGTCACCCTGCTGCGTCGCAGCATGACAACGGCGTGAAGATGGCGTCTATTTCGTCAACCCTGACGAATCGCACCGGTTCCGGTGACGCCGCCATGGCTAGCGGCTGTCACCTGCATGGATGTGGGGTAGCACCTCGTGCCTGACAGTCGCGTTCCATCCACACGCACTCATCCACGGGGAATCACACAGATGCAATCGCAAGTCCGCGTTCTTTCTGCGGCCGTCATTGCCGCTCTCGCTATTACTGCTTCCGGCCTCGCTATTGGCGCAGGCAATTCCGCTGCCAGCCGCGCCGCCGACCTGATCGACGCCAACCCGGGCTGGGCCAATGGCGTCGCAGGCGACGCCTTCCAGGCCAAGGACGTCATCGTCGATGCCGATGGCACCGAGCACGTGCGTTTCTCTCGTACCTACAAGGGCTTGCCGGTCATCGGTGGCGACGTGATCGTCCACTCCAAGGGCGGCAACCTCAAGAGCATGACCCAGACCATCAACAACATGGGCCGTCCCGGCCTGAACGGCCGCGTCAATGCGGATGACGCGATCGTCACCGCCGGTGTCGCCTTCGGTGGCGGTTTCGACGGTGTGCCCAGCGCCCGCCAGGTGGTCTATGCACGCGGTCGCTCGCCGCAGCTGGCTTGGGAAGTGACCGTGGAGGGCATCCGCGCCGACCAGACCCCGACCGAAATGCACTACATCGTCGATGCGCAGTCCGGCAAAGTGGTGGACAGCTGGGACATGATCCACACCGCTGCCGCCAACGGCACGGCCAAGACGTTGTTCTCGGGCAATGTTGCGGTCAGCACCAACAGCATCAGCGGCGGTTATGAAATGCGGGATACCACGCGCGGCAACGGCGCGGTCAACAACATGAAGAACCGCACCAGCGGCTCGGGCACCATCTTCACCGACGCCGACAATCTCTGGGGCAACAACAGCACCAGCGATACGGCCACGGTGGCAGGCGACGCGGCCTATGGCGTCGGCAAGACCTGGGACTATTACAAGAACGTGCATGGCCGCAACGGCATCGCCAACGATGGGCGCGCCGCGCTGAGCAAGGTCCACTACGGCCGCAACTACGTGAATGCCTTCTGGTCGGATTCGACCTTCAGCATGAGCTACGGTGATGGCAATGGCACCAGCTATTACCCGCTGGTCAATCTGGATGTCGCCGGCCACGAAATGAGCCACGGCGTCACCAGCCGCAGTGCCAACCTGACCTACTCGGGTGAGTCCGGCGGTTTGAACGAAGCCACCTCCGACATCTTCGGCACGATGGTCGAGTACTACGCCGCCAACAGCAGCGACACGCCCGACTACCTGATCGGCGAGAAGATCTACGTCAGCAACCCGAACGGCACCAAGGCGCTGCGTTACATGTTCAAGCCGAGCCTGGACAACGCCTCGCCCGATTGCTGGAGCTCCAGCCTCGGCAGCCTGGACGTGCACTACAGCTCGGGCGTGGGCAACCACTTCTTCTACCTGCTGGCGGAAGGCGCGGTGGTTCCCTCGGGCTTCAGCAGCCTGACCCCGGCCTCGCTGGTGTGCAACGGCAACACCGCGGCGGGTGGCATTGGCCGTGATGCCGCGCAGCGCATCTGGTATCGCGCACTGACGGTCTACATGACCTCCAGCTCCAACTACGCCAGTGCCCGCACCGCGTCGCTGAACGCTGCGCGCGACCTCTATGGTTCGGGTTCGACGCAGTACAACGGAGTCGCCTCGGCCTGGAGTGCGGTCAACGTCAACTGATCCAATGCCTTATGCAGCACCCGACGGCCCGCGCAAGCGGGCCGTCTTCCATCAGGCCGCTGCCCATGCGATGCGTGGCAGCCGCTTCGACAAGCCGGCAGCAAGTGGCCAGTGTGTTGCCGATGCCGCATTCAGGCCTGCCCGGTTCAAGGACGCCACGCCGTGGTAGCGATACCATCGCTCATCAAGGCCTGCCGCGAATACTCAACGTGAGTCACGAATCCCGCATCATTGAAACCCTGGTCGAGCGCGGTCGCCTGAAGGCGGATGACATCCGTCGCGCCGAAGGCCTGCGTGCAAGCGCCGACGCCACTCCGTTGCTGCCATTGCTCGAGCGGCTGGGGGTGTTGTCCGAACAGGATCACGCGCGCGTCGCCGCGGAGGTGATGGGGCTGTCGATGGTCGATCCGGCCGATGCCGCGGAATCCCCGCCTGATGCCTTGGCCGAAGGTGCCCCTGTCTCGCCGCGGTTCCTGCGCCAGTTCCAGCTGGTACCGGTGGATGAGGCCGACGGCATGGTCGAAGTGTGGACCGCCGATCCATGGCATGCGCCGCCGCTGGATGCGTTGGCGCTGGCCCTCTCGCGCCCGCTGTCGATCAAGGTCGCGCCGCGTGCGGCGATCACCGCATTGCTCGCACGCTGGTATCCGGAAGCCGAGCCTGCGACGAACGATGATGAGGCTGCAGCCGGCGCGGACCTGGAGGACGTGGAGCACCTCAAGGACCTGGCCTCGGAAGCGCCGGTCATTCGCATCGTCAACCAGATCCTGCAGCGAGCGGTGGAGCTGCGTGCATCCGACATCCACCTGGAGCCGTTCGAGCGCGACATGGCGCTGCGCTATCGCATCGATGGCGTGTTGCAGGAAGCCGATGCGCCGCCGCTGGCGATGGCGCCGGCGGTGATGAGCCGCTTCAAGATCCTCGCGCATCTCAACATCGCCGAACGTCGCCTGCCGCAGGACGGGCGCATCCAGTTGCGCGTGCAGGGCAGGGAGCTGGACCTGCGCGTCTCGACCGTGCCGACCACACACGGTGAATCGCTGGTGCTGCGCCTGCTCGATCGCGAGAACGTGACGCTGGACCTCGGCGACCTCGGCTACACCGAGGCGCAGCGCACGCGCTTCCGCCAGGCTTTGGCGCAGCCGCATGGCATCGTGCTGGTAACCGGGCCGACCGGCTCGGGCAAGACCACCACGCTGTATGCCGCGCTCGCGCAGTTGAACCAGCCGGGGGTCAAGATCATCACGGTCGAGGACCCGGTCGAATACCGGATGGACGGCATCAACCAGATCCAGGTGAAGCCGCAGATCGGGCTGGATTTCGCCAGTGCGCTGCGCGCCATCGTGCGCCAGGACCCGGACATCATCCTGGTTGGCGAGATGCGCGACATCGAAACCGCGCGCACCGCGATCCAGTCCGCGTTGACCGGCCACCTGGTGCTCTCCACCCTGCACACCAATTCCGCTGCCGGCGGTCTGACCCGCTTGCGCGACATGGGCATCGAGAACTACCTCGTCACCTCCACCGTGAATGCATTGCTGGCGCAGCGACTGGTGCGACGGATCGAGCCGACGCATGCCGAGCGCTACATCGCCAGCGCGCAGGAGATCGAGCGCTTTGGCCTGCGACGCTTCCAGCCCGAAGGCGACATCTCCTTGTGGCGGCCGGTGCCCTCGGCACTGAGCGCCAGTGGTTACCTGGGGCGCGTGGCCATCGTTGAGTTGTTGGTGATGAGCGATGCGATCCGCCATGCGGTGATGCAGGATGCAACGCTCGGGCAGCTCGAGGCCATCGCGCGTGCCGAAGGGCACACCAGCATGGCGGAGGACGGCATCCGCAAGGCGATGGCCGGGCTCACCACGCTGGACGAAGTCCTGCGCGTGACGCAACTGGACTGACATGGCGTCCTATCGGTTCAACGCCATCGACGAAAAAGGGCAAGCCCGCGTGGGCCTGCTCGATGCCCCCGATGCCGCCGGTGCGGTCGCCCAGTTGCATGCCCGGCAGTGGACGCCGCTCGAAGTGCTGCCCGCTGGCGGACGCAGCCGCGATGGCGGTTGGCGGCCATGGCGCCGGAGCGCCCGCATCGGCAGCGACCAGTTGCTCGGTTTCACCGACCAACTGGCCACCTTGCTCAACGCCGGCCAGCCGATCGACCGGGCGCTGGCGATCCTGCAGGAGTCCGCCCATGGCGAGGCGATGGCGGCCGTGGTGGCGGAGGTGCGTGATGAAGTGCGCGGCGGCGCAAGCCTGAGCGATGCGATGTCGCGCCACGGCGATGCCTTCCCGCCGCTGGTGCAGAGCCTGGTCAAGGCGGGCGAGGCGGGCGGCACCTTGCCGCAGGCCTTGCATCGGCTGAACGATTACCTTGCCCGCAGCGCGGGGTTTCGCCGTGGGTTGGTCAATGCGGCGATCTATCCGGCGATCCTGATGGCGACGGTGCTGCTGTCGATGGGGTTCCTGCTGGGGTACGTGGTGCCGCAATTCGCCGAGATGTACGCCAACCTGCAGGCCGAGTTGCCGTGGTTCTCCAAGATGGTGCTCGGCCTGGGCATGGCGGTGCGCGAGTGGTGGTGGTTGCTGCTCGCACTCGTGTTTCTTGGGCTGATCCTTGCCAATGCGTGGCTCAAGCGCCCGGAGTCCAAGTCCGTGCTGGACGCGTGGCTGCTCAAGCGCAAGGTGCTGGGGCCGCTCTTGGCGCGCATCGAGGCCGAACGCTGGCTGCGTACTCTCTCCACCTTGCTGGAATCAGGCGTGCCGATGATGAGCGCATTGCGGCTCGCACAAGGCGTGCTGGGCAATGCGGTGATGGCGCGCGCGGCCACCCGCGCGGGCGAGGCCGTGCGCAGCGGTGCGCGGCTGTCCGATGCACTGGCGCCCGAGCCGCACTTCCCGCGCCTTGCGCTGCAGATGATGCGGGTGGGCGAGGAAGCCGGCGCGCTCGACAGCCTGTTGCTGAAGGCCGCCGACACGCTGGAGGCAGACATCCGCCGCGTGCTGGACCGCGCGATGGCGGCGCTGGTTCCGGTGGTGACGGTGGTGATGTTCGTGTTGATCGGCGTGGTGGTGATGTCGATCCTTGTCCCGCTGTACGATCTGACCTCTGTCATAGGATGAAGCCTGAAATGCGTCGATTTGCCCGCTCTTTTTCGCCTGCTCGCCCGCTGCGCGCCCAAGCCGGCTTCACCCTGATCGAGATCATCCTGGTGGTGATGTTGATCGGCGTGGTGGTGGCCTTCGCCGCATCGCGCATCCTCGGGGGTGGCGATCGCGCCAAGGTCGGGCTGGCCAAGGCGCAGGTGCAGACCACCGCCGACAAGATCGAGCAATACAAGATGGATGTGGGGCAGTACCCGGCCAAGCTGGATGATCTCGTCACCCAGCCCAATGGCGTCGCCGGTTGGCTGGGCCCGTATGCCAAGGCTGTCGAGACCAAGGACCCGTGGGGCAATCCCATCGAATACAAACTGCCGGGCGAGGGCGGCAAGGCCTATTCGCTTACGAGTTTCGGGCGCGACGGCAAGGCAGGCGGTTCCAGCGTCGATGCCGACATCCTCGCCGAATAACGCGACGAGCCGCAGGGCCGGCACGCCGTCCGGCGCGCATGGCTTCACCTTGCTTGAAATCATGCTGGTGCTGGCCCTGGTGGCGGTCGGCACCTTGATGATGGCCGCGGCCTTCACCCGCAGCAGCGCCGGTTCTCAACTGCGTACCGAAGCCGCGCAGCTCACCAACGGCTTGCGCGATACCCGTGCCCGGGCCCTGCAGACGCAGGCCACCCAGCGCTTCGTGCTGGATACGCGGATGCATGCATGGCAAGTGCCCGGTCGCCCGGTGCGCAAGGTGCCTGACGAGATCACGCTGGTGCTCTCCACCGCCGCCGAGCTGCGCGAGGGCACCAGCGGCGGCGCCATCCTGTTTTTTCCCGATGGCGCTTCCAG
>Ga0209571_1001253_pt1 | contig 13401 bp, 11 predicted proteins | sample EBPBio102011_DNA_FD_185866 | JGI IMG/M metagenome (GOLD analysis project Ga0209571, IMG submission 185866) | Wastewater treatment Type I Accumulibacter community from EBPR Bioreactor in Madison, WI, USA - Reactor 1_1/10/2011_ DNA (SPAdes)... | ecosystem: Engineered > Bioreactor > EBPR >...
TGACCGGCACCTGCATCGTGCGGCTTGCCGCCGCGATGGAGAACGATCCCGATGCCGGCATCATCCAGTCGCTGCCGCTGATCATCAACCGCAACACCTTCTTCGCCCGCCTCCAGCAATTCGCGGCGCGGGTCTACGGCCCGGTCATCGCGACCGGGCTCGCCATGTGGTCCGGTCGCGACGGCAATTACTGGGGCCATAACGCGATCATCAGGACGCGGGCCTTCGCCGACCATTGCGGCCTGCCGGACCTGAAGGGCAAGCCGCCCTTCGGCGGCCATGTGCTGAGCCATGACTTCGTCGAGGCGGCCTTGATCCGCCGCGCCGGCTGGTCGGTCTACATGCTGCCGGACCTGACGGGCTCCTACGAGGAAAGCCCGCCCTCGCTGATCGACATCTCCGTGCGCGACCGGCGCTGGTGCCAGGGCAACCTCCAGCATTCGCGGATCATGGGCGCCAAGGGCTTCGTCATGCCGACGCGCCAGCATTTCGCCACCGGCATCATGGGCTATCTCGCCTCGCCGCTCTGGCTGATGCAGCTCGTGGTCGGCATCCTGATCGTGCTGCAGGTCAACTACGCGCGGCCAGAGTATTTCACGCAGGAATTCACGCTCTTCCCGGTCTGGCCGCGCTTCGACCCCGAACGCGCCTTGCGCCTGTTCGCGATCACCATGGCGATCCTCTTGGCGCCGAAGTTGTTCGGTCTCCTGCTGACGCTGTTCAACACCAAGCTCCGGCAGGCCGGCGGCGGCTCGATCCGCCTGATCGTCTCGGCACTGATCGAGGTTCTGTTCTCAGCCTTCTTCGCGCCGATCATGATGCTGATCCAGTCCGGCTCGGTCTTCCAGATCCTGCTCGGCCGCGACACCGGCTGGAACCCGCAGCGACGCGACGACGGCTCGATCCCGCTGAAGGACATCATCCGCCGGCACCGGACCCATACCGTGCTCGGCATCGTGACCGGCCTGTCGGCCTTCATGATCGCGACCTCGCTCTTCGCCTGGATGTCCCCGACGATCGTCGGCCTCGTGCTGGCGATCCCGCTCTCCTGGGCCTCGGGGCAACTCGCCATCGGGCTCTGGCTCAAGCGCCACAAGCTCCTGATGACGCCGGAGGAAGGCGCCCCGCCCGCGATCGCGACGCGCGCCAACGAGCTGCAGGCCGAGTTCGAGAAGGCAGGCTACGACGAGGCCGACGGCATCAAGGCGCTCCACGCCGATGCCGATCTGCGTCACGCGCACGAGCTGATGCTGCCCTACGGCCAGTCGCGGCGGCGCGGCGAGATCGAGCCCGACCGCGCCGTGGCGCAGGCCAAGCTCGTCGATGCCGAGACGGTCGACGACGCCGCGATCTGGCTGAAGCCGAAGGAGCGCATGGTCGTGCTGCATGACCGGGCGCTGATCGGCTTGCTCGCCTCGCTGCCGCCAGTCGAGGCGAAGGGCTGAGACCCCGGTCATTCTGGCCAAGAGCCACCCTTGTCATTCTGGGGCTTCGCGCAGCGAAGAACCCGGAACCCACGACGGGGTGAGCCGGCTGCAATCGGGTCCTGGATGTCCTGCCCAGTCGTGGGTTCCGGGTTCGCGCCCACGGCGCGCCCCGGAATGACAGAGGTGGTGCCGGGCGAGCTGCCGCCGCCTCACCCCTGCTCGAACGCCACCATGCAGCCGAACGCCTCTTCGGCCGGCACGAAGAGCCGCTCTTCGCCGCGCTGGAACGAAACGCCAGCCTCGGTCAGGCGCTCCGCTACGGCTTCGAGATCAGGCACCGAGACGCAGAATCCGAGGAAGCGGGCCGGTGTCGTATCCGGCTCGACATGATAGGCGCCCTGCGCCGCTTCGGGATCGAGCACGTCGATACGCCCGCGCGGGAGCGCAAGCACGTAATCCTCGTTGCCCTCCAGCACCTCTGCGCCGCCGCTGAAGGCCGTCAGGAAGGCGCGGTGGACGGCGGGCTCCTCGGCCAGCATCACCACGGCAGAAAGCGCCGTCGCGCCGTTCGGATGATGCTGGAACTCCGGATTCCAGAAGTTCTGCGGCTCGAATTGCTGGCAGACGAAGAAGCCGCATTCCGGCGCGCGCGAATCGGCGGCGAAGGCCAGCTCGAAGGCAACGCGGACATCGCTGCCATCCGGGCGCCGCGCCCGGCGTTCGAAGAAGAAGGGCTCGAAATCGCCGATGCCCTGCGTCTTGAAGGCGGCGGCATCGGCCTTGGCGTCGGTGCTCTCCAGCACCAGCATGGAAAGCCCCTCGCCCTGCCCCGCCAGCGCGTCGCGCACGAAGGCGCCGAAGGAGAAGCGTCGCTCGCCATGCGGCGGGATCGCGGTGTCGTCGGCGATCGTCACCAGCTCCAGGAAGGAGCCGGGAAACTGCACGATCCGGTTCTCGGTGCCCCAGGGGTGACGGTTGCGGGCACCGACGCGGAAGCCGAGCTTCTCGTAGAGGTGCCAGGCGGCGTCGAGATCGCGGACGCCGATGACGAGATGGTCGAGACCGCGGGGCGTTGAGGCGTTTGCAGGCATGGCAGGCTCCGTCGACAGGCGTATCGGAAACCAAGGCTACCACAGATCAGGGCGAGGTGATGTTGCGCGTTCAGGGCTCGATATAGTGCGGCAGGAAGCGCGAGGTATTCTTGGTGATAGGCGAGGCATCCTCGCGGACACAGAGCCCGCAGGCCTGCGAGGCGACGAGCCAGGAGCCGAGCACGGCATAGTTGCCGTCGGCGGAAAACAGGTTGGTCGCGGCATCCTGCAGGACATGGCCCTCGGCACCATAGGGGCCGTCGTCGCTGTCGAGCACGCGGCCGCGCTCCAGCAGCGTGATATTGGCGCCCTCGCGCGAATAGAGCGGCTTGCGCACATGCCGGGGCGAGAGCGTGGCGCAGCGCGGATCGCCCTCGAAGAAGGCCGGCAACAGATTGGGATGGCCGGGCTCCATCTCCCAGAGACAGGCGAGCAGGCCCTTGTTGGACAGGATCGCCTTCCAGGGCGGCTCGATGAACTGGCAGCCCGAGCCGGCGAGCGCCTTGCCGTAGCTCTCGCGGAACATCCATTCCCAGGGATAGAGCTTGAACAGGGTCTCGATCGGCTGGTTGGCGCCATCGCAGAAGCGCCCGTCGGTGAGCAGGCCGAGCTCCTCGATATAGGTGAAGCGGGCGTCGAGCCCGGCCTGCACGGCGCAATCGGCGAGGTAGTCGACCGTGCCCTTGTCCTCGGGGCTGCCCTGCACGCAGGTCAGGTGCAGGCGATAGGGCGAGGGTTCGCGCAGGCCCTGAAAGGCCGCGATCAGGCGCTCGTGCAGCGAGTTGAACTGGTCGCTGCCGCGCGGGATCGCACCGCGCGCCATCGCCTGCTCCAGCCAGTCCCACTGCACGACGCTCGATTCGAACAGGGCGGTCGGGGTATCGGCGTTGTATTCGAGCAGCTTCGCGGGCCCGCGCCCGTCATAGGCGAGGTCGAGCCGGCCATAGAGATTGCGCTCGCCGCGTTGCCAGCTACTGCGGATATAGTCCCAGTGCTCGGCTGGGATCGCGAGCTTCGTCAGGATCTCCTCATGGTCGAGCGCCTTCTCGATGAAGGCGAAGCAGAGCTGCTCGATCGCCTCGGTCGGTGCCTCGATATCGCGCTCGATCTCCTCCAGCGTGAAGGCGATCGCCGCGCTCTCGTCCCAATAGGTCTCGCCGTCGATGGTGTGGAAGGCGAAGCCGAGGCGCTCGACCTGCTCGACCCAGTCCGGGCGTGGCGGCAGCGTGACGCGACGCATCTCAGGACGAGGAATGCGAGGAGAAGGAGCGCGCGATCGAGCCGAAGCCGCCGCGCGAGGCCGTGCTGGTCGCAGCCGTGCTGCCGCCGCGGGCGCCAGGCGAGAAAGCTGCGGTGATGCTGCGGCCGGACGTCGTCGAATAGGCGCGCGAGCGGCTGCTACTACTGCCGCCATAGTAGCCGCCCGACGAGCTGGACGAGGACGAGCGCGCCTGCTGGCATTCGGGCTGGGTCGAGCCCGGCGGGCATGTGGCGGCGGTCGGCGGCATCAGGGGCTGCGCCTGCCCGCCTGAGAGGCCGCGCGCCAGCATGAAGCCCGCGAGCGCCGGGATGAAGTATTGTGCCCCGCCGATGCTGGCGGAACTGCAGCCATTGGCGCCGTATTGCGCCTCGCAGGCGGTCTGGCTCTGGAATTTCGGTGCGTCCTTGAGCCGTGCGGCGGTCGCTTCCGAAAAGGCCGTCTCGCATTGCTGGGCAGTCAGCTGCCCGGCCGCCCGGCAATCGCTCAGGCTGTTATAGACGAGGTTCTCCTGCGGGTCCTCTGATGTCATCGACCAGACGGTGGCGACGAGGAGGACGCCGGCGGCCGCGAGCCCAATCTGGGAGGAGCGCTTCATGGCCGCCTCATTCCGTCATGCTGGCCGCGGCCAGCGTCCCGGAGACGACGGCGATCACGGCGAGCATGACGGCCGAAGGCAAGCGGTCCTCCTCGATCTTGCGCGACAGCTCCGGAATCAGCAGCCGCGCCAGGCCATAGGCCGCGAACTGGATGATCATCGCCGCAGCCGCCCAGAGCACGCAGTCGGGAATGCTGCTGGCCTGCGAGATCGCCTGTTCCAGCGGCAGCGAGAAGCCGACCGTGTTGCCGCCGAGCGCGACCGCCGCCGAGAGATTGCCGCCGCGGATCAGGGCGATCTCGTCATGGGCGGTCATCCGTAGGTAGACCGCGACGAAGGCGGCGATCAGGGCCGCGCCAACGATGAAGTACAGAAGGAACGCGGGCAGGCCCGCCATCGAGATCGTCATGCCGCTCTGCCCCCCTGCCCTGTGCCGCCGCGCCGACCACAGGTCGACGAGGCAGCCTATTCTCAGGGTAACAGGAGAACGGCACAAGCCGTCATTCAAAGAGAGGATGCGCCGGATACTTGGTCGGTGCGGCTTCGCGCCACACGATTGTCATTCCGGGGCGCGCCGCAGGCGCGAACCCGGAACCCACGACTGGGTGAGACATCATGTGTTCGGCTGCAAACGGCTCGCCCGGTCGTGGGTTCCGGGTTCTTCGCTTACGCGAAGCCCCGGAATGACAAGGGCGGCTCCGAGCGGGAAAGCGCCCGAAACTGCCAGACAACCTCTTGTGTCAGACCAGGCGGCTCTGGGCCTTCGCCGCCTCGATGAAGCTGGCGAAGAGCGGGTGCGGCTCGAAGGGGCGCGACTTCAGCTCGGGATGGTACTGCACGCCGATGAACCAGGGATGGTCGGGATATTCGACCGTCTCGGGCAGCAGGCCGTCGGGCGAGAGCCCGGCAAAGCGCAGGCCCTTGGCCTCCAGCTGCTCGCGGTAGCCCATGTTCACCTCGTAGCGGTGGCGATGGCGCTCGGAGATCTCGGTCGAGCCGTAGATCTCGGCGATCTTCGAGCCTGCCGCGAGCGTCGAGGCATAGGCGCCGAGCCGCATGGTGCCGCCGAGATTGCCGCCGGCCGCGCGCTCTTCCAGCTCGTTGCCGCGCATCCACTCGGTCATCAGGCCGACGACCGGCTCCGAGGTCGGGCCGAACTCGGTCGAGTTGGCGTTCTCGATGCCGGCGAGCGAACGCGCCGCCTCGATCACCGCCATCTGCATGCCGAAGCAGATGCCGAAATACGGCACCTTGCGGTTGCGCGCGAAGGTCGCCGCCTTGATCTTGCCCTCGGCGCCGCGATGGCCGAAGCCGCCGGGCACGAGGATGCCGTGGACATGCTCGAGGAAGGGCGCCGGGTCCTCCTTCTCGAAGACCTCCGACTCGATCCAGTCGAGATTGACCTTCACATTGTTGGCGATGCCGCCATGGGTCAGCGCCTCGATGAGGGACTTATAGGCGTCCTTCATGCCGGTATATTTGCCGACGACGGCGATGGTGACCTCGCCCTCGGGGTTCTTCACCCGGTCGGAGATGCGCTTCCAGTTGGTGACGTCGGGCTCGGGCTTGGCGTCCATGCCGAAGGCGGCGAGCACCTCGGTGTCGAGCCCCTCGGCGTGGTAGGAGAGCGGCACGTCGTAGATCGAGGCGACGTCGCGGGCCTCGATCACCGCGGTCTCGCGGACATTGCAGAACAGTGCGAGCTTGCGGCGCTCCTCGCGCGGAATCTCGCGGTCGGTGCGGCAGAGCAGGATGTCGGGCTGGATGCCGATCGAGCGCAATTCGGCGACCGAATGCTGGGTCGGCTTGGTCTTCAATTCGCCGGCGGTCGGGATATAGGGCAGCAGCGTCAGGTGCACGAAGATGCACTGGCCGCGCGGGAGCTGCTGGTTGGTCTGGCGGATGGCTTCCAGGAAGGGCAGGCTCTCGATGTCGCCGACCGTGCCGCCGATCTCGACCAGCGTGAAGTCATAGCCCTCGTTGCCGGTCAGGATGAATTCCTTGATGGCATTGGTGACATGCGGGACGACCTGGATCGTCGCGCCGAGATAGTCCCCCCGGCGCTCCTTGGTCAGGATGTCCATGTAGATGCGGCCGGTCGTGATGTTGTCGCCCTTGTTGCAGGGCCGGCCGGTGAAGCGCTCGTAATGGCCGAGGTCGAGATCGGTCTCGGCGCCGTCGTCGGTGACGAAGACCTCACCGTGCTGATACGGGCTCATCGTGCCCGGATCGACGTTCAGGTAGGGGTCGAGCTTGCGCAGGCGGACCGTATGGCCGCGCGCCTGGAGAAGGGCTGCGAGAGCCGCCGCCGCCAGGCCTTTGCCAAGCGAAGACACCACGCCGCCGGTGATGAAAACATACCGCGTCATGGGAGGTCACCTCTATCGCCACGGGTTCGATTCGCTAAGCGCGTTCTGAGCAGTCCCGCCTTGCCCTGCGCGCTTGTCCACAAAAGAGAAGGCCGGTCGCCCGGCCTCTCCCAACTCAAAAGAGAAGGGCCGGTTTCCCGGCCCGTACCCTGTCTTACTGCTGCGGCGCCGCTGGCGGCGTCGGCGGCTGTGCACCGCCCTGATTCTGGTTCTGCAACTGGCGCAGCTGATCGAGCACGCCGCCGGCATTCGGGGCGCTCGGGCCAGCCGGCGCGCCGGGGGTAGCCGGAGCCGAGGTCGCAGGCGCGCCGTCGATGATCGAGCGCTGCGTGCGGCCGGTATTGGCCATCACCGCGAGCACGATCGAGGTCAGGAAGAACAGGCCGGCAAGGATCGCCGTCGCCCGGGTCAGGGCATTGGCCTGGCCGCGGCCGGTCATGAAGCCCCCGACGCCGCCTCCGCCGCCCGAACCCATGCCGAGGCCGCCGCCTTCGGAGCGCTGCAACAGCACGACGCCGACGAGCGCGACGACGATGATCAGGTGGATGACGATGAGAACGTTCTGCATGGTCTCACGAAAATGGGCATGGCGCGGGCCGCCGCCAAGGGCCACCCGCTCCTCCTCGAAGATCGAGGCGAATTCGGCGCGGCACATAACATGCGTGGACCGGCAGCGCCACCCCTGCGTGCCGGCCTATTCACGCGGGAGTGTTCAGCCGGCGCAGGCCCGGGCGATCGCCAGGAATTCCTCGGCCTTGAGGCTGGCGCCGCCGACGAGCGCGCCGTCGACATGGGCGACATTCATCAGTTCGGCGGCGTTCGAGGGCTTGACCGAGCCGCCATAGAGCAGACGGACGCCGGAAGCGGCCTGCTTGCCGAGGAGACGGCCGAGTTCGGCGCGGATCGCCTCATGCATCTCGGCGACATCGGCGGCGGTCGGCGTGAGCCCCGTGCCGATCGCCCAGACCGGCTCATAGGCGACGACGAGCGTCGCCGCGGTGGCGCCATCCGGCACCGAGCCGCGGAGCTGTTTCTTCACGACGGCGAGCGCCTTGCCGGCCTCGCGCTCGTCCCTGGTCTCGCCGACGCAGACGATCGGCACCAGCAGCGCCTTCTGCGCGGCCTCGGCCTTGGCCTTCACCGTGGCGTTGGTCTCGCCATGGAGCGTGCGGCGCTCGGAATGGCCGACGATGCAGAAGTTCGCGCCAGCATCGGCCAGCATCGCGGCGGAGACCTCGCCGGTGAAGGCGCCGGAGGCCTGCGTGCTGCAATCCTGCCCGCCGGTCGCGATGCGCGAGCCGATCAGCGCAGCGGTGGCAGCGAAGAGCAGGCTGGAAGGCGGGCAGATCGCGAGGTCGACGGCCGGCTTCAACGCGACGTCATAGCCCTTGGCGACCTCGGCCGCGATGGCGAGGTCGGCCTTGAGGCCGTTCATCTTCCAGTTGCCCGCCACCAGCGGCTTGATGCTGCGCGTCACGTCGATCCTCCTGAAATCCTTTCCCCGGCTCTAGCAACGCCGGGCCGGCGCCGCAATCGCGTGCGAAGCCGCATCGGAATCGCGACGGCGATTGCGGCTTTCGCCGCCGGTTCCTATAAGCAGCGCCGGCAAATACGCGCGCGGGCCCGTTTCCGTGTCACGACAGGTTCAGGGAAAGACAGCTTCGATGATGATGCAGGGCATCCGCAAGGCGGGTCAGGGTCTCCTCGGGAAGATCGTGATCGCCATCATGTTCGGCTTCCTCATCATCTCCTTCGCCATCTGGGGCGTCGGCGACATCTTCCGCGGTTACGGCCGCAACGAGGTGGCCAAGGTCGGCAAGACCGAGATCGGCCTCGAGCAGATGCGCACCGCCTATCAGAACGAGATCCAGAACCTGATCCGCCAGCAGCGCCGGCAGATCTCGCCCGAGATGGCGCGCGCGCTCGGCCTCGATCGCCAGGTGCTGTCGCGCCTGCTGACCGAGGCGACGCTCGACCAGACGGCGCAGGGCATGCGCCTTGCGGTCTCCGACGAGACCATCCGCAACCTGATCTTCGACGACCAGGTCTTCCGTGACGCCTCCGGCCAGTTCTCTTCGGCCCGCTTCAACGAGTTGCTGCGCTCGAACGGCTATACCGAGCAGAGCTATGTCGCGCTCCAGCGCTCGACGATCCTGCGCCAGCAGCTTTCGGAGATGGTCGTCGGCGGCCTCGCCGCCCCGCTCGCCCTGCAGGAGGTCGGCAACCGCCTGCGCAACGAGAAGCGCTCGATCACCTTCGCTCGCATGCCGGCGAGCGCGGCCGGCGAGATCGCCGCCCCGACCGAGGACCAGCTCAAGAGCTTCTTCAACGATCGCAAGATCGCGTTCCGCGCCCCGGAATTCCGCACGGCCGCCATTCTCTCAATCACGGCCGAGACGCTCGCCGATCCCGCCAAGGTCACCGACGACGAGGCCAAGGCGCGCTACGAGGCGACCAAGGCCCAGCGCTTCACCGCCGCCGAGCTGCGCACCGTCCAGCAGATTCCGTTCCCGAACGCCGAGGAAGCGCAAGCCGCCAAGGCCAAGATCGACGGCGGCGAGACCTTCGACGAGATCGCGACCGAGCGGAACGTCGCCTTCAACAGCCTGACGCTCGGCACCTTCACCCGCGAGCAGATGATCGACCCTGCCGTGCGCGATGCCGCCTTCGCGCTCGAGGAAGGCGCCGTCAGCGCCCCGGTCACGGGCACGTTCGGCACGGTGCTGCTGCGCGTCACCAAGGTCGACAGCGCGCATGTGCGCCCGTTCGAGGAGGTCGCGGCCGAGGTGAAGCAGGAGCTGGCGACGAGCCGCGCCGCCGCCCAGGTCACCGATCTCCACGACAAGATCGAGGATCAGCGCGCCGCGGCCAGGCCGCTCGCCGAGATCGCCAAGGAGCTCAGCCTCACGCTGCGCATGGCCGGCCCGATGAATGCCGGCCTCGGCAAGCCCGACGGCTCGCGCGAGGAGGCTCTGCCGGGTGGCGATTCGACGCTGCAGGCGATCTTCCGCTCCGATATCGGCGTCGACAACGAGGCGATCCGCCTGCCTCGCAATTCCGGCTATGTCTGGTTCGACGTCACCAAGATCGATCCGGCGCGCGAGCGCGGCTTCGACGAGGTCAAGGCCGAGGTCGAGAAGCAGTGGCGCGCCGACGAGACCGCGACGAAGCTCTCGGCCAAGGCGCGCGAGCTCATCGAGCGCCTCGACAAGGGCGAGAACTTCGACGCGGTCGCGGCCTCGGCCGGGCTGACCATCGAGACCGCCGCGGATCTCGGCCGGCAGGACCAGCGTCCGGAGCTGCCGGGCACGGTCGTCGCTCAGGTCTTCGGCACCGCCGCGGGCAAGAGCAATTCGGCCGCCGGCACCGATGGCGGGCGCATCCTGTTCAAGGTCGATTCCGCGACCGTCGCGCCTTACGTCCGCACGACGCAGGAGGCCGGCAATTTCGAGCGCCTGCTCTCGCAGAACGTCAGCGAGGACATCCTGCTGCAATATGTCGCCAAGCGGCAGGCCGAGCTCGGCGTCAGCATCAACGAGGCCGCCTTCCGCAACGCGACCGGCGGGGCACAGAACTGACGATGCAGCCGCTCCAGGAGTTCGAGCACTTCGCGCAGGCTTACGAGACCGGCGCCCCGCAATTGCTGCGGCAGGTGCTGGTCGGCGATTGCGAGACGCCGGTCGCCGCCTTCCTGAAGCTGCGCCATGCCACGACCGGCCCGGCCTTCCTGCTCGAATCGGTCGAGGGCGGCGCCGTGCGCGGCCGCTATTCGATGATCGGGCTGGAGCCGGACCTGATCTGGCGCTGCCATCACGGCCAGGCCTCGCTCTGCCGCACGGCTCTGGGCGAGAGCTTCCTCGACGATCCGCGCCCGGCTTTCGAGAGCCTGCGCGCCCTGCTCGAAGAGAGTGCCATTCCGGAGGCCGAGGGCCTGCCGCCGATGGCGTCCGGCGTGTTCGGCTATCTCGGCTACGACATGGTGCGCCTGATGGAGCGCCTGCCCGAGCCGAAGGAGACCGGCACCGGCGTCCCCGACGCGATCCTGACGCGGCCGACGCTGATGGTGGTGTTCGACGCCGTGCGCGACGAGATCCATGTCGTCACGCCGGTCCGGCACATGCCGGGCGTCAGTGCGCGCCATGCCTATGAGCGGGCGCAGGAGCGGCTGGAGGCCGTGGTGCGGGCCCTTGAAGGCGCCCTCCCCGCCGAGGCCGAAATCGACATCGCCAACCTGCCGGTGCCGGCCACGACCTCGAACACGAGCGAGGCCGAGTATCTGGAGATGGTCGACAAGGCGAAGGAGTACATCCGCGCCGGCGACATCTTCCAGGTCGTGCTGTCGCAGCGCTTCGAGGCGCCTTTCGCGCTGCCGCCTTTCGCGCTTTACCGGGCGCTGCGGCGGGTCAATCCGGCGCCGTTCCTGTGCTATCTCGATTTCGGCGACTTCCAGATCGTCTGCTCGAGCCCCGAAATCCTGGTGCGCCTGCGCGACGACACTGTCACGATCCGGCCGATCGCCGGCACGCGGCGGCGCGGCGCGACCGAGGCCGAGGACAATGCTCTCGCCGAAGAGCTGCTGGCAGACCCGAAGGAGCGCGCCGAGCACCTGATGCTGCTCGATCTCGGGCGCAACGATGTCGGCCGTGTCGCCGAGATCGGCACGGTCAAGGTCACCGATTCGTTCTTCATCGAGCGCTACAGCCAGGTCATGCACATCGTCTCGAATGTCGAAGGCAAGATCGACCCGAAGCACGATTCGCTCGGTGCCTTGATCGCAGGCTTCCCGGCCGGAACGGTCTCGGGCGCGCCAAAAGTCCGAGCGATGGAGATCATCGACGAGCTGGAGCGCGATGCGCGCGGCGCCTATGCCGGCTGCATCGGCTATTTCGGCGCCAATGGTGAGATGGATACCTGCATCGTTCTGCGCACGGCCGTGGTCAAGGACGGGCGCATGCATGTCCAGGCCGGCGCCGGCATCGTCTACGATTCGAACCCGGCCTCCGAGCAGGAGGAGTGCATCAACAAGGCCAAGGCCCTGTTCCGCGCCGCCGAGGAGGCGATCCGTTTCGCCGCTCGCAGCGGGCGCGGCCAGTAAGCCGCACAGAGACCCCGCCTAAAATGCAAAACGCCCCGCCGATCCGGCGGGGCGTTTTGCGTTTCGGCGTCCGGGTCAGTGCGCCTTGCCGGGGGCCGCCGTCATCTTGTCGACCCAGGCGATGCCGATGGCCGAGAGGATGAAGACGACATGGATCAGCGTCTGCAGCAGCACGCCGGCTTCGGTGTAGCTCGCGGTCTTGCCGGCGATGCCGATATTGCCGGCCTCGATGAAGGTCCTGAGCAGGTGGATCGACGAGATGCCGATGATCGCCATGGCGAGCTTGATCTTGAGCACGCTGGCATTGACGTGGCTCAGCCATTCCGGCTGGTCGGGATGGCCCTGGAGCCGCAGGCGCGAGACGAAGGTCTCGTAGCCGCCGACGATCACCATGATCAGCAGGTTCGAGATCATCACCACGTCGATCAGCCCCAGCACGACCAGCATGATCTGCTGCTCGCTGAAGTCGAAGGCATGGGTGACGAGGTGCCAGAGTTCCTTGAGGAACAGGAAGACATAGACGCACTGCGCCACGATGAGGCCGATATAGAGCGGCAGCTGCAGCCAGCGCGAGCTGAAGATGATGGCCGGCAGCGGCTTCATCGGGCCAAGCGCGGCGGGTTGGGCGGACGGGTCGCGCGGTTGCGCCATGGTCGGTTTCCGATCCTTCGAATAAATTGTCGCTATGCGCTCGCAGCGCTAGATGGCGAGGAAATTCAGTCTGCGCAAGCGCTTCGGCGTTGCTTTCGAGCGTAAAAGCGACGGGAGCGTGACGGCCCATTTATGCCCGGATTGACTGCTAACTTCCCCTGAGGTCAGTGGGCCGCTACATTCGAATCCAAACGGGGGAACATGCGGAGTTCCGCTCGCCAGGAATCGCAGAGGAGTTTCGTCGTGATCAGGACGCTCGCCGTCGCCGCCGCCCTTGTCGGTGGCACCCTACTCGCCCTGCCGGCCGTGGCCGCCCCGCTGGCTCCTGCAACTGCCGCCGTAGCGACGGCGCAGCCCGGCAGCGATCTCGTCCAGACCGTGCAGTACTATGGCCGCTACGGCTATGGCCCGCGCTATTACGGCTACCGCCGTGGCCCGGCGATCGGCGCCGGCATTGCGGCTGGCGTCATCGGCGGAGCGCTCGCTGCCGGCGCCTTGGCCGCCCCGCCTCCGCCGCCTGTCTACTATTATCCCCCGCCGGCCCCGGTCTATGTCGAGCCGCCGGTGGTCTATGCCCCGGCCGTGCCCCGCGCCTATGGCTACAGCGTCGAGGACACCGACGCGGTCGCCTACTGCTCGCGCCGCTACAAGAGCTACAACCCGGAGACCGGGACCTATATCGCCGCGCGCGGCGTCGTCCGCGCCTGCCCCTGACACGAGGCGACAGCACCATCGCAGACAAGGACTCCCCGCAGCGATGCGGGGAGTTTTTCGTTTGCGGTCGAAACCGGCTTGCCTTGGCGGCGGCCGTGCCGCTTATCCTGCGGCTCGTCTGAATCGGAGCGTCTCGTGCGGATCGCCACCTGGAACGTCAATTCGGTCAGGCAGCGCCTCGGCCATCTCCTCGACTTC
>Ga0209571_1001257_pt1 | contig 13364 bp, 9 predicted proteins | sample EBPBio102011_DNA_FD_185866 | JGI IMG/M metagenome (GOLD analysis project Ga0209571, IMG submission 185866) | Wastewater treatment Type I Accumulibacter community from EBPR Bioreactor in Madison, WI, USA - Reactor 1_1/10/2011_ DNA (SPAdes)... | ecosystem: Engineered > Bioreactor > EBPR >...
CCCACTCGCGCGCCGCCGGATCGAGCCCGCCCGCGACCGCATCGCGCAAGGTCAGGGGCAGAAGGCGGTCGGGGGCGTTCTGTTCGACGAGTGCCACGCGCGCGCCCCGCGCGCGGGTGATGTCGCCGCCGGACGGCTCCACCTGCCCGGCGAGGCAGCGCAAGAGCGAGGATTTGCCGCGCCCGTTGGCCGCCACAAGGCCAAGCCGGTCGCCGGGGGCGAGGGTGAAGGTCAGGTCGGTGAAGAGGGTCGCGCCAAGGGTCAGCGACAGGGATTTGACGGCAAGAAGGCTCATAGGTCCGGTCCGGTGAAAGGCAGGCGCGGGATGCGCCGGAACGGGCGGGCCGGAAGCGTCAGGATGTGCGCCGGGTCCGCCCTGCTAGCTTGGCCGCAGGGCGTGGACAGGGCCGGGATTGCGCTCGGGCAACCAAAGGGCTTGCATGATCGGGCCTTCCTTGACGGCCCGAACCTAGGGCCGGGCGGCGGGCGCCGTCAAGGCGCGGATTTGCGGTTCCCCGCCTCTTCCTCGATCGTCGCCTCGACCGCGACGGCCGATGCGGTGGGCGAAAGGGGCCGGAAGCGGCGGCGGACGAAAGCGGTCGCGCGGCGGCGGCCCATCCGCCACAGCGCATAGAACGCGATCCCCGCGAAGAGGAGGCCGATGAACAGGAAGTAGCCCTTGGGGCCAAGCTGCTGCATGAACCAGCCGGTCAGGAGCGGGCCGCCGATGGCGCCAAGGCCATTGATGAAGAGCAGCCCGGCCGAGGCGCCCGCCATTTCGCTGCGGTCCAGATAGTCGTTCACATAGGCCACCAGAAGCGCATAGACCGGGTTCGACACCCCCCCGGTCAGGAAGCCGATGCCGATCAGGACCGGCAGCGTCCAGGGCAGGACGGCGCCGATGATCGCCACGACCGCGCCGAAGGCCGCGAGCCCCATGATTAGGTGGCGCCGGTCCATCCGGTCGGACGCCCAGCCGATCGGATATTGCAGGACAAGGCCGCCGACATAGATCGAGCCGACGAAGATCGACAGGTTCTTGACCGAGAGCCCGACCTCGGACCCCCAGACCGACGCCATGCCGAACTGCGCGGCGAACACACCGCCCATCAGGAACATGCCGACGCAGCCCAGCGGCGAGGTGCGGAAGAGCTTCGAGAAGGCCAGCGGCTCGGTCCGCTCGAATGCCGGAGCCGTGCCGGCAGACAGAAGGATCGGCGTGAAGGCGATCGAGACCAGGACGGACGAGATGATGAACAGATCGAACCCGCCCGGATCGCGGAAGTTCAAGAGCGCCTGCGCCGCGATGATGCCGACCATCTGCATGATCATGTAGGCCGAGAGCGCCTGCCCCCGCGTCTCGTTCGTCGAGGAGGAGTTCAGCCAGCTTTCCGAGGTGATGTAGATGCCTGAAAAGCTGAAGCCCACAAGGACGCGCATGACGGACCAGGCCATCCAGTTCGGTGCCACCGGGTAAAGGACGAGGACCGCCGACACGAGCGAGCCGAGGGCAGCAAAGACCCGGACATGACCGACGCGGCGGATCATTTCCGGCGCGGTGCGCGAGCCCAGAAGGAAGCCCACGTAATAGGCCGACATCACGAAGGCCATCTCGAAGGCCGAAAAGCCCTCGATCTTGCCGCGGATACCCAGAAGCGTGCCCTGGATGCCGTTGCCGAGCATCAGGAGCATGACACCAAGAAGCAGCGCCCAGGAATTGCGCAGGACGGTCAGCATGGGGTGTTCCTCAGGGTCGGGTTCGTTCGCGTGGCGCACTCTGCACCGGGTTGGCCTGCTTCGCCTAGTCCCGGCGACGGGGCAAGGTCTGAAAGCGTCACGGCGTGCGGTCCGGGAAGAGAAGCGAGGCGTCGCCGTAGGAAAAGAAGCGGTAGCCCTGGGCAATCGCATGGGCATAAAGCGCGCGGATGCGCTCCTGCCCCATGAGGGCCGAGACGAGCATCAGGAGCGTCGAGCGCGGCAGGTGGAAGTTGGTCATCAGCCCGTCGGTCGCTTGGAACCGGAAACCCGGCCGGATGAAGATGTCGGTCGGCCCCGACCAGGGCGTCACGCTGCCGCCCCGCGCGGCACTTTCGATCAGCCTCAGCGCCGTGGTGCCGACCGGGATGACGCGGCCCCCTGCCCGCCTGGTCGTGTTGATCTCGTCGGCTGCACGGGGCGTGATCTCGCCCCATTCGGCATGCATCCGATGTTGCGAGACATCATCGACCTTGACTGGCAGGAAGGTGCCCGCGCCGACATGGAGCGTGACATGCGTCGTCTCAATGCCCCTTTGGGCCAGCGCCCCGAGGAGCGCATCGTCGAAGTGAAGGGACGCGGTCGGGGCGGCGACGGCGCCCGGGGTGCGGGCCCAGACGGTCTGGTAGTCGGCGCGGTCGGCCGCGTCCGGGGCGCGCAGCGCTGCGATATAGGGCGGCAGCGGCATGTCGCCCGCCGCCTCGAGTGCGGCGTCGAAGGCCGCGCCGGTCAGGTTGAAGGCCAGTTCACACCGCCCCTCGGCAATGCGGGTGACAAGTGCCGCAAGGCCAGCGGCAAACCGGATCTCCTCGCCCTCGGCCAGTTTCCGCAGGGGTTTGGCGAGCGCGGACCATGTGGCGCGCGGGGTGGGTTCCAGCAGCGTGACCTCGACCGCCGCCGTCGCCGGGCCCTGCGGGATGGCGCGGGTGCGGCTCCCTTGAAGGCGCGCGGGCAGGACGCGGGTGTCGTTCAGGACCAGCCGGTCGCCGGGGCGCAGCAGGCTGGGCAGGTCGGCCACGGTCAGGTCGCGCGGGGGGGCGGCGCCGTCGGCCAGCATCAGCCGCGCCGAGGACCGGGGCCGAGCGGGCCGGGTGGCGATCAGACCTTCGGGCAGGTCGAAGTCGAAATCGGAAAGGTGCATGGGGTCCTCGGGGTGCGCGTCCCTTGGTCCCGCGCGCGGCGAAGGTCAAGGGGGTCGCGCCGGGATCGGCGTGGCGACAGTCCGCCTGTGGAAAGGCTGCCGCTGGACCGTCGCTGTCACCCGCCACCGAAGGCCGGCGCCTGCCCCGCCCATGGCGGGCGCCTCCCGCGCCCTGCCGGGCCGGGCGGGATCAGGAAACGCGCTGCGTTTCCCCCGACCGTATGGGAACGTCGCGGTGGGACCGCTTGTGTCACACAGCTACGAAGGCCGGCGCCTGCCCCGCCCATGGCGGGCGCCTCCCGCGCCCCGCCGGGCCGGGCGGGATCAGGAAACGCGACCCGCGTTTCCCCCGACCGCGTGGGAACCATGCGGCTGGACCCTCGGTGTCACTCACTTCCAAAGGCCGGCGCCTGCCCCGGTGGGCGCGAAAGCGCCCGCCGATGGCGGGGCGGGCGCTGGCCGATGGCCTTTGGGCCACCGGCGGGGACAAACGACCGAGCCATCGCATGGCAGTGGCAACGGCCTCTGCCACCCCCGGGCGGCAGACGGCTCACCCCGACCGGCGTGCGCCCCCCTTACGGCGCGGGCAGGCTGTCGAGCGTCGCGGGCGCCTTGCGGAACAGGTCGCGGAACAGGCCGGGGGTCAGGATCGACAGCGGATTGACGCGGGTGTGGGGCGCGTCCTTCGGGCCCTGGATCGTATAGTTGAAGCCGAAAAGCCCGTCCCTCTGGCGTGAGAAGATCTGGCCCACCCCGTTCAGAAGGTAGATGGGCGAGATGGTGCCCTGCAGGTCGAGCCAGTGGTCCGACATGCGGTAGACCCCCGCCGCCGACACGCCGAGCGAGGCGCCGACGGCCGAGCCGCGCGTGATCTCGACCGCGCCCGGCGTCAGGGTGAAGCGGCCGGTCACGTCGGAAAACCAGATCCCCTCGCCCTGCAGCTGCTGGATCAGCCCGACGACCGAAATCGCATCCAAGAGCCCCGCGAGGGCCGGGGCGTTGACCACGCGGATGTCCTTGATGGCGAGCGCGCCGTCGTAGGTCCCTTTCGGCCCGCGCGGCGAAAGCGTCAGGCCCATGCGCCCGCCCCGGCCGCTGGCATAGATCCCCGCCGCGGCGAGGGCGGCCCCTGCATCATCGCTCCAGAGCCGGATGACGGTCTGGCCCGCGTCGGTGCGGCCGATGCGGCCGGTGAGCGCGGCCCGGCCGTTGATCGCGCCGGTGAAGTCGCCGGCCAGGCCGCCGCCGGTCGCGAAGGTGCCGCGGAAGCCCTGCAGGTCGAGCCCCGGCGCCAGCGTCAGCCGGTCGAGCGCGACCGAGAGCGGCGCCCCGGCGGCGACCGAGGGGCGCATCTCCTGCCCCGAGGCGAAGGGGGCGCGAGGGGCGTCGAGCGTGCCGCCGGTGATGGCGATCGCGGGCGGCGCGCCCTTGCCGCGGCCGGTCAGGGTCACGTCGCCCTTGAACCAGTCGGCGATGCGGAGCCCGGCAAAGCTGGCCTCGGCCATGCCGCCGTCGTCGCGGAGCGTCAGGCTGCCCTTGCCGGACAGGCCACCCGCGTCGATCGCCAGTTCGGATATGGCGATCGGGCGGGTAAAGCGCCCTGCGACGGCGAAATGGCCAGGGGTGCCCGCCGCCTTCGACCAGCCCACGTCGGGAAGGGCAAGCGCAAGGCCCGAGAGCGTGCTTTCCAGCCGGAAGGCCGGCGGCTGGCCCTTCGTCAGGTCAAGGGTGAAGGCGCCCTTCCCCTGCCCGGCGACGGCGCCCTTGGGCAGCTGGATATGGAAGGTCTGCAGCGCGTCCGGCGTGATGTCGACCGTGCCTTCGACCCGCGACTTGCCTTGGTCCGAGGGCGCGAAGGACTGGGTCCAGGCGCCGGCGAGGGGCACGCCGTCGATCCTGGCCGGCCCCTCGATGCGGATGCCCCGCTTCGTGGCCTCAAGCCGCAGATGGTCCGCGCTCAGGGTGCGGTTCGGCACGATCTTCGTCGTGGTCAGGGGCCCCAGGTCGGCGCTGACCTGCCAGTCGAACTTATCGGCCCTTGGCCGGTGGACCATGGGCAGCGTCATGCGGAACGCGGCCGTCCCGTTGCCTTGCGCCAGGTCGGTGGGCTTGCCGGCCTTCGTCATCAGCGACAGGGGCGGCCGGTCGATCAGCGACAGGCCGGCCGGGATCGGCCCGGCAAGCCGCGCGTCAAGGCTGAGCCAGCCGGGCGGGTGGAAGATGTCGCGGATCGACAGGACGGAACCCGCAATGTCGAGCGACCCGCCCGTGGGCGGCGTCAGGCGGCCCCCTTCTGCGGTCAGCGCAAAGGCATTGCCGGAAATCGCGCCAAAGCCGCGCCCGCCCTCGACCGGCGGCATGTCGGGCAGGAAGCGCAGGCCCAGGTTCTCGAACCGGAAGCCGACCTCGAAGACCGGCTGGCGTTCGGGCGCGGTGCGGATCGCTGCGCGCACGTCAGTCAGGGTGCCCCCGCTCATCTCGCGCGCGAGCCACTCGCGGGCATGGGGCGCGACCGGCAGGGGCCAGAGCGCCAGGAGCCGCGCGCTGTCCAGCCGCTCGGCATCGGTGTCGACGGCGATCGACCAGCCGGAAAGCCCGGCCTCGATCCGCGCCTTGCCACCGATCCGGGTGCCCTGGTCCAGCAGCGCGAACTGGCCGACCGTCAGGCGGAAGGGCGTCAGGTCCAGCTTGAAATCCGCCATCGCCCGCCCGAAGGCCATGTCAGAGGCGAAGAGCGGCCCCTTGGCCAGTTGCAGGTCCGAAAGCTGCACCTGGCCCACAAGAGCCGTCGGCAACCCGTGCTCGGCCCCCTTCAGCCATCCCTTGGCGCTGGCCCGTGCCCGCAGGGCGGGGCTGTCGACCGCGACGTCGGTCAGGGTCAGCGACTGGTCGTCGGGCCGGAAGCTCAGGTCGAGCCGGGCGGCGTCGAAGGGCACCGGGCGGATGGTGCGGTTCGGGCGGATCGCGCCCTGCCCCAGCGCCAGATGGCCCGTCAGGGGCAACAGATCGCCCGCCTCGTCAAGCGCGGTGGTGAACTCGCCCGACAGGGGCGCATCGACCGCGTTCAGCCAGACGACCGCCGGCAGGGCGAGCGCCAGATCGCGCGCGGGCATGTCGGCGATGGTCAGGCTGCCGGTCGCGGCCGAACTCGTCTTGTCCGTCTGAAGCGCCATCGAGACGGTTGCCGTCAGGTCCGGCTGCGGCCCGGCGTCGGGGTCGTGGGCGACCTGGCGGGCGACCTCGGCCGGTTCGGACAGGGTAAAGCGCGCCTCGGACTTCAGGGCGCGGTCGGTCTGGGTCAGGGTCAGCGAGCCGCCCGGCAGGGACCAGGTCTGCCCGGCGCGCCGGTCGTCGAAAAGGACCGACAGGTCGGTCACGCTGACGTCTTCCAGCCGGCGGAGCGCGGGCAGGCCGAAGGCGCGGTCGATCGCGTCGATCACGTCGGCCGGCCGGAGTGCGCCGCCGGTAAAACCCTGAAGCCCCAGCGCAAATTCGAGCGAGCCATCGACCTCGCGCCGGATCGCCAGGCGCACGCGGTCCGCCCGGAAATGCCGCGCCTCGAGCCGTCCGTCCAGAAGCGAGCTCATGTCGAAGGCGGCCTCGACGGACGCAGCCTTGGCCAGCTCGTGTTTCGATGGGCTGACGAGGACCACATCCTCGAGCCGCACATGGGGCAGGAAGTCCGGGCCGACGACCAGATCGCCGCCACCGATCCTCAGCCGCGCGCCGCCATCCAGCGCCTGGTTCGCCCGCGTCTCGATCATGCGGGTGGCGGCGCCCGGCAGGGGCAGGCTCTGGCCCGAAAGGCCAAGAATCACGAGGCCGCCGGCCAGCCCGACCACCACGATCGCAACCATCCCCAGCGCACGCCAGAGCCGCCGCCAGGCGGGCGGCGGCGCATCGTCGGTGATCGGTTCGGCGTCTTGCGTCATCCTGCGCGGGTCTTCCAGCGGGTCATCCAGCAGTGCGGGCGCCCGGCGCCTCCCTTTAACTTCGCTGTAACTCGGGTAAAACCGCAAGGGAAAGAGCAAATGCCAGCGGAGGGGCGCCCATGACCGAACGTCCGACGATCGAGGCGGGCCAGATGGCCCCTGACTTCACCCTGCCCCGCGACGGGGGCGGAACCGTCACGCTTTCGGGCCTGAGGCCCGATGCGGTGGTCCTTTACTTCTACCCCAAGGACGACACGCCGGGCTGCACGACCGAGGCGATCGACTTCACCCGGCTGGCGCGCGACTTCGCGGCAGCAGGTGCGGTCGTGGTCGGCGTCTCGAAGGACAGCGTCGAAAAGCACGAGCGCTTTCGCGGGCGGCACGGGCTGTCGGTGATCCTCGCGTCGGACGCCGAGGGGCAGGTCTGCGAGGAGTACGGCGTCTGGGGCGAGAAGTCGCTTTACGGCAAAAAATTCATGGGGATCACGCGGACGACGGTCCTGATCGACGGCACGGGGCGGATCGTGCGCGTCTGGCCGAAGGTCAAGGTCGCGGGCCATGCCGAAGAGGTTCTGGCCGCGGCCCAGGCGCTCAGGGCGTGAGCGGGGCATCGTTGCCCCTGTCGCTTGCCGAACGCGCGGTGCAGGTCCTGACCTGCGGCGACGGACGCGCAAAATGCGCCCTGTCGCGCGCCCATGCCGCCGACTGGTTCGCCGCGCGCGAGGCGGGAGCGCCCCTGCCCGTCGGCCGGGCGACGCCGCCCGACCGGCCGGCGCGGCCCGAGCGGCCGCCCCTTCTGCCCCCGCGTGAGGTGCCGCGCCGCAGGCCGGGCAGCCCGGCGGGGCGCATCGCCCTTCTGCACGCGCTCGCCCATATCGAACTGAATGCCGTCGATCTGCACTGGGACATCATTGCGCGCTTTACGCAGGTGCCGATGCCCCTTGGCTTCTACGACGACTGGGTGAAGGCGGCGGACGAGGAATCCAAGCATTTCAACCTTCTGTCCGACGTTCTGGAGGCGATGGGCAGCCATTACGGCGCCCTGCCCGCCCATGCCGGCATGTGGCGCGCGGCCGAGGATACGGCGGACGACCTGCCGGGCCGGCTCGCCGTCGTGCCCATGGTGCTCGAGGCGCGCGGGCTCGACGTGACGCCGGGCATGATCGCCATCTTCGAGGCAGCAGGCGAAGAGGCGGCAGTGGCAGCCCTGAAGGTCATCTATGCCGAAGAGGTGGGCCATGTCGCCTATGGGTCGAAATGGTTCAACTTCCTGTGCGGGCGCGACGATGCCGACCCCAAGGAGCGATTCCACGGCCTTGTCCGGCGCTATTTCCATGGGGCGCTGAAGCCCCCCTTCAACGAGGAAAAGCGCGCCGAGGCCGGGTTGCCGCCGGACTTCTACTGGCCGCTCGCCGAGGAAACCGGGGGCTGAAAGCCCGGTCACGCAGGGTTAGGTCGGCGAATCCCCGCCGATTCCGGCCGGATTCAGCGGCGCCCTGGTGGCGCGCGGGCCACAGGCGGGAAAAATTCTTTACGCGCTTTTCAGTGGTTGTTAACCCCGAACCGCTAGCCGTCGGGGGACGGCAGGCCTGTTGACGCTGCCAGACAGACGGGGGACCCGTGCCACATCGCTTGAAGACCCGCGTTCTTGCGGCGCTGGAACGGCGTTTGCCGGAACAGCGGCTCTATCTCAAATCGGACCAGGGCACGCGCTTCTGGCGGCTGAAGCCGCTGACGCAGGCCCTGATGCTGGGCGCAGGCGCGCTGCTGACCGTCTGGACGCTGGTCGCGACCTCGGTCCTTCTGGTCGAGACGATCAGCGCGGGCGACGAACGCGAACAGGCCCGCCAGTCGATCATGGCGACCGAGGCGCGGATCGAGGCCCTGTCCAAGGAACGCGACATGCGCGCGGCCGAGGCGGTCGCGGCGCAGAACCGTTTTGCGGTGGCGATCGAGCAGGTCTCGCGCATGCAGTCGGCGCTTCTGACGTCGGAGCAGCGGCGGACGGAACTGGAAACCGGGATCGGGCTCATCCAGGAGACGCTGCACACCGCCGTCGGCGAACGGGATGGCGCGCGGGCGCAGGTCACGGCGCTGACGACGCAGGCCAAGGGCACGGGCGGCGGCGCAGAGCCGGCGGCGGTTCAGACCGCCGACATGGCGCGCACGCTGTCGCTGATGACCGACGCGCTCGGTGCGGCCGCGAAGGACAAGGACGAAATGAAGGCCGATGTCGCCAAGGCCGAGGCGAATGCGGATGACACGCTCTTCCAGATGAAGCTCTTGCAGCAGCGCCACGACCAGATCTTCAGCCAGCTCGAGGATGCGGTCACGATCTCGGTCGATCCGCTCGACAACCTGTTCGCCTCGGTCGGGATCGACCCGAAGAACCTGCTCGGCCAGATCCGCAAAGGCTATTCCGGCCAGGGCGGCCCGTGGGAGCCCCTGATCCCTTCGCGCCTGCCGGGCGGCGATACGCCCGAGGCAAAGGCCGACGCGGCACGGGCGGCGGCGATCCTGCAGGGGCTCGACACGCTGAACCTCTACCGGATCGCGGTCGCGAAGACGCCCCTGACGATCCCGCTCAAATCCTCGTTCCGCTTCACCTCTGGCTTTGGCTATCGCTGGCGCCGGCTTCACGCCGGGGTGGACCTTGCGGGCGCCTATGGCTCGCCGGTCTATACAACGGCGGACGGGGTCGTGACCCATGCGGGCTGGGAGAACGGCTATGGCAACATGGTCGAGGTGACGCACCCCTACGGAATCAAGACCCGCTATGGGCATCTGTCCGCTGTCCGCGCGACCGTCGGGCAAAAGGTGTCGCGCGGGGACAGGATCGGTGATATGGGCAACACTGGACGCTCCACCGGCACGCATCTGCACTACGAGGTGCGCGTCGGCGACGAGCCGGTCAATCCGATGAAATTCATCAAGGCGGCGACGAATGTTTTCTAGAAGCAAGATCAATGAACCCGGCCCCAAGGCCGGTGAACCCGAAAAGCCCGCGATGGCCGACCCCGTGCCCGCCCCGCGTGCCAGCGACTATAGCCACAGCGCGCCGAAGCCGAAGGCCTCGCCCTCGATCCTGTCGGCCGACCTGGTCATCACCGGCAATATCCGCACCACCGGCGACGTGCAGATCGAAGGCACCGTCGACGGCGACATCCGGGCGCACCTGCTGACGGTCGGCGAAAGCGCCACCATCAAGGGCGAGATCGTCGCCGACGACATCGTGGTCCATGGCCGGGTCGTCGGCCGCGTGCGCGGCCTCAAGGTCCGCCTGACCTCGACCGCGCGGGTCGAGGGCGACATCATCCACAAGACGATCGCCATCGAATCGGGCGCCCATTTCGAAGGCTCGGTCCAGCGTCAGGAGGACCCGCTGTCCCAGGGCGGGGCGGCGCCGAAGCAGATCAGCGCGCCTGCGGCGAAGTAATCCCCGTTCCGACGGGCGAAGGGGCGGTCCCGAGGGGCCGCCCCTTTCGTTTGTGCGCGGGGGTCCGGCTTTAGTCCGCGTGGGCCATCGCCGCGCCGGCACCCTGGCTTTGCGGGGCGGGTTTGCTCATCAGAAGGACCAGCGGCAGGGCCGCGAGCGTCACCCAGGTCAGCAGGTAGAAGTCGTTGATGTAGGCCAGCATCAGCGACTGCTGCGACACCAGCAGGTCGAGCGTCGACATGGTCTGGGCCAGGGGCTGGCCCTTCGCCGCCGCCAGGACGTTCTGGAAGTTGGGGTTGAAGGGGGTCAGCCCCTCGGCCATCTCGGCATGGGTGACCTGCAGGTTGCGGGTCAGCATGACGGTCACGACCGAGATGCCGATCGACGAGCCGATGTTGCGGACCAGGCTGAAGAGGCTGGTCGCATCCGCCCGCATCTGAGGAGCGATGGTCGCGAAGGCGACCGTCGACAGCGGCACGAACACCTGGCCCAGTCCCAGCCCCTGGATGATCCCCGACAGGATGATGAGCCGCGCGTCCATCTGCGGCGAAAAGCCCGTCATCATCCAGAGCGAATAGGCCGTGAGCAAAAGCCCCACGCTGACCAGGATCCGGGGATCGACCACGCGCACCAGCCGCCCGACGAGGATCATCGAGATCATCGACCCCACGCCCCTCGGCGCCATGACAAGGCCCGTCGTCATCACCGGATAGCCGAAGATGCGCGACAGCATCGGCGGCAGAAGTGCCAGCGAGGCCAGAAGGATGATGCCCACGACGAAGATGAACAGGAGCCCGACCGAGAAGTTGCGGTCCTTGAACATGCGCGGGTCAAGGAACGGGCGCTTCGCGCCAAGGATATGGATGACGAAGATCCAGAAGCCCGACACGGTCAGGAAGAAATAGGTCCAGATCTCGCCCGACGAAAACCAGTCCTTCTCGGCCCCGCGGTCCAGCATCAGCTGCAGCGCACCCAGCGCCACGGCAAGCGCCCCGAAGCCGAAGAAGTCGAAGGGCCTTGGCCGCCTGACGCTCTCGGGCAGGTAGGCCCAGCAGCCGGCGAAGGCCACGATGCCCACCGGCAGGTTGACGAGGAACACCCAGCGCCAGTTGTAGCTTTCGGTCAGCCAGCCGCCGAGCGTCGGGCCGATGATCGGGCCAACCATGATCCCCGCCCCCCACATGGCCATCGCGGGGCCGGCGCGTTCGGGCGGGTTGATGTCCAGCAGGAAGGTCTGCGACAGGGGCACGATGGCCGCGCCGAAGACCCCCTGCAAGAGGCGGAAGGTGACCATGGAGCTCAGGTTCCACGACAGCCCGCACGCGACCGAGGTGACGACGAAGCCCGCGACCGACAGGAGGAACAGCTCGCGCTTGCCGAACCTGTCCGAGAGCCACCCGGTCATCGGCGTCATGATCGCCGCCGACACGATGTAGGAGGTCAGGACCCAGTTGATCGTGTCGGCCGAGGCGCCAAGGTCGCCCGTCATCGAGGGCAGCGCCACGTTGGCGATGGTCGTGTCGAGCACCTGCATGATCGTGGCGAGCATGATCGAGATCGTGATCAGCCCCCGGTGCGGGACCTCGACGAAGGCCGGGCGGGCTGCGGTTGGGGATGCGGTCGGGGCGGTGGCCATGGCGCCGGCTTACCGCAGGGAGCGGGGCAGAAGATCGCCCAGGCTGCGCTTGAACTCCGTGTCGACCGTCACCTCGGCGCTCAGGCCCGACGACAGCTCTTGCAGTTCGGGCGACTGGCCGTCGATGTGCAGGCGCACCGGCACCCGTTGCGTGACCTTCACCCAGTTGCCGGTCGCGTTCTGCGCCGGCAGGAGCGAGAATTCCGAGCCCGTGCCGACCCCGATCGCCATGACCGTGGCGGTCAGCTTCAGGTCGGGGCGGGCGTCGAGGTGCACCTCGGCCGACTGGCCGGCGGCGATATGGGCAAGCTGGGTTTCCTTGAAGTTCGCATCGACCCAGAGGTCGCCGGTTTCCACGAAGGAAAAAAGCGGCTGGCCGACGCTGACCACCTGCCCGACCCGGAAGTTCGAGGCCTGGTAGACCACGCCATCGGCCGGGGCGGTGATGATGGTGCGCGACAGGTTGTAGGCTGCCTGGTCGCGGGCGGCCAGCGCCGTCATCACCGCCGGATGCTCGTCCACAGGCGCGTCGGCGGTGCCGCCAAGCGCCGTCAGGGCCTGCGACACGCTGCGCTTGGCCATTTCCAGCTTGTCGATCGCCACCTGTTCGGCATGGCGGGCCTGGTCGAGCCCGGTGTTCGAGCTGATGCCGCGGGCGGCGAGCGCCCCGGCGCGCTGGCGTTCGCTCGTAAAGTAGTACGCGTCGTTCTGGGCGATCGACTGCTGGGTCTGCGACTGGCGGTAGGCCTCTTCCAGCTGCTTGACGCCGAGGCGCGCGTTGGCCACCGCCGCATCCGCCGCTTCGAGCGTCAGCCTGTAGGGCACGGGATCGACCTCGAAGAGCTTGTCGCCGGCCTTGACCGTCTGGTTGTCGGCCACGAAGACAGTGGCCACCCGGCCGCCCACGTCGGTCGCGATGCTGAGGCGGGCGTAGTGCACATAGGCGTCGTCGGTCTTTTCGTAGCGGCCGCCCATGATCCACCAGATGCCGGCGCCGATCAGCGCCAGTGCCGGCAATCCGAACATCAGGGCATAGCGGCGGCCCTTCTTGGCAAGGGCGGGGCTGGCCGGGGGTGCAGAATCGGCGGAATCAGCGGTCGCGGCGGTTTTGGCTGGGGCTTTCACGAGCGGGACTTTCGCGTGGGAGTGGAACGATCGGGTTCGCCAAGTGCATCGGAGGCAGGTGCGTCAGAGGCAGAGGCTTCAGAGGCACAGGCGTCGGACAGGTTCGCGGCGAGCCGCGTCAGAAGGGAGAGCGTCTGGCGGCGCTCGGCCTCGGTGAAGCCGGCGAAGGCTTCGTCGACGACACTCGCCAGCCGCGCGACCATTGTGCCGCGCGCAGCTTGTGCCATGTCGGTCAATTCGACAATGCGGATACGGCGGTCGGCGGGGTCCGTGGTGCGGCGCACCCACCCCGCCTCGGCCATGCGGTCGATGAGGCGCGAGACAGAGATCGGCTCGATC
>Ga0209571_1001259_pt1 | contig 13352 bp, 6 predicted proteins | sample EBPBio102011_DNA_FD_185866 | JGI IMG/M metagenome (GOLD analysis project Ga0209571, IMG submission 185866) | Wastewater treatment Type I Accumulibacter community from EBPR Bioreactor in Madison, WI, USA - Reactor 1_1/10/2011_ DNA (SPAdes)... | ecosystem: Engineered > Bioreactor > EBPR >...
TGATGCGACGATCCCGCCGAAAGACAAGCATGAGGCCCCGCTGCGCAGGGATCTCGCTTGTAGCCTTGATACCAAGGAGCACTTCCTTGGTTGCATTAACCGGGGAGTCCTTATTGGCGAGGTAAACGAGCCGGCTGCACCGGGGGCGAGCGACCTAGACCTTGTCGCCAAGGCGATCACGGGCTGGCTCCTCGATGGGCGGTCACCCACCTTGGAGTCCAGCAATCCTTTCCGCATATCCGCGGCGCCCCTAAAAGGTGGAGACCACTACAAGTACGCGACGATCAGCAAGGGGGAAACTGTCCACGGCCATGTGCACGTCGTCTACATGGATCGCGCCTCCTTGCTTGAAGAGTGGAAGCCTGCGCCTGCGGCGCACGACTTGGATGGCCCCCTTTCCACCGGTAAGATTGGCTCCGTGGGCCTACTTTCCAAGGCACGAAGAGAAACACCCTCAGCCTTCGAGTCGTGCCTGTCCAAGCTCGCCGCTGTGTTCGAGGGCGAGCTTTCAGCCAACGATCTGGACCCGATTCATGCGAACGCTTCCACCTTGAAAAACGAGGACATTGCCCGGGGTTGGTGCTCGATGATGCGAGGGGCGGAGATCCTGACTGGGACCCACTTCTCCTACCGCGAACTCTGGGCCCTCGCCGCTCACTCCTTGGTTGGCCCGGTCACCAGCGACACCTACCGGACACTTTCAGAACAAGTCGCCGTCAAGGTCGCCATAGTCCGGCAGGCAACCGGCACCGAGCGGTTACAGGCTCTCATGCGGCTTGGCGAACTGCGGTCGCATATGTTGCTGTTTGAGGCGGGGACCGCGATGCAGCCTTTAAGCCTTTTCAAGGGGATTGCCGGGGAAGGTTTCGCATGGCCTAAAACGTCTAGCGATGCCCTTCGTGCCGTCCAGCTTGCTGACCCCATCCGCCAATTTGGGGCATCAGATGGCGCGGATGCTGCACGACTGTCGACCGACCTCGACGCGATCAACGAAGGTCAGTACCCCGGCGCGAAAATTGCCAAGGAAGATCCTCTTGTGGGTGCCTATTGGTGCCATCTCGACGCAGAGATCGAAGCCGCAATAAAGGCTGCAATTGCCCCAGGGGAAACTACCCTGCCCCTGAGCGACCGCAGCGAACTCTTGTCTTGGTATGGTCGCTACATGTACAGACTTGTGGCCCTGGCCCGGGGCTGGCCCGCCTACGTGTCGGTTGCCAACGAGTGGCAGAACGCATGGAAAGACGCGAACCGATCGAACAGGCTCAGTCCCGAAATCGAGGAAGCTGTTCTTGAAATCCTCGTTCCCTACGACGAGCATGAGAAGGGTTCCTATTACACGTTCTTGCAGCCCCGGGTTACGCAGGGAAAACGGAACAGCCCGAAAGTTCGACTTGAGCTGCCTAGGAAGCGTATAGCGATAGAGGCCACGACTGCCGGGGACCGGATTGATATTCAGATCAATTTGAATTCCGCAACGGAGGAACGTCCTGCCGCCGAGGCGACCCTCGACTTTCACTTTCTGCGCGAGGCTATGGCACGGCGAGACGGCCATGGCTTTACAGACAGCCTCCTACTGATTGAGCCCCGGATCGAACGTCTGCGAGCTGCCATGGTTGCGGCCCAGTTGGCAGCGGAAGATGATCGCAACCGCTTTTCATTCTCTGACCGGGCATTTTCGAAGGTTCGATAGGCACTGACATGGTAAAAGATGCATCCCTTCTTGGTCTCAATCGGCCTGAATACCCCCCTTCCCGCGAACTGTTCATCTCCGGCTTGGCTTGGTCACTTGTATCCAAGGAGGCCGAGGCCGGCCTCGACGTGATCGGGAAAGACGGCTTCGCCTACCGGGAGCTTTCGGCAATTGCCACGGCTAGAACAAAGAAGAAGGCAAAGTCCGGCCCGGCCAAGATTGTTTGCTGGACGAGGCCTAGGCCCGGCAGTCCCCAGTACGAGGCAGCGGTCGACAGCGTGATGCACTCACGATCTATGCATGAAAGAGCTGATGCAGAAGCAACGTTAGAGATTCTGCTAGAAGAGGCTGAAGCTCCCTGCTCCGCGAAGTCGAAACGGGCCGCCGCAACCCCACTCACGCTTGACACGGCCTTGCTTCAGGACATCCGTGGGATCACAGGCAAAGACAACCCGGCCAACTTGGCATTGATCCTAGAAAAGATGTACCGGCTTGGCGGAGGACAGGGATCAGTCGCCGGACAGTGGGTCAAGGCAGTGCGAGATGCTAGTCCCGCAGGGCTTCCGACATGGCTAAAAGCGGTGTTCTCTGAGATCATACCCCCAGAACTGAAGCCCGCAGCGAAGGAACTGCAGGTAGAAGCAAGACAGCCCAAGGGGCTGGATTCTGCCCGACGCCCCCTTTGGCTAGCCGAAAGAAACGGAACCCCTTACCGCTGGTTCGCCATGACTTGGGACAGGCTTTGCTCGGATGGCTGGATCGATGCGATGCCACGCAGGCGCTGGACTGATTGGGCAGCCTGTGTCGCGAGGACCGCGCTAGCGACTGGCTACATGTTCGAGATGCATCTCTACCGCCGCCTCTGTGCCGCGCTGGTCACCCAAACCGACCCAGCACAAGTGGTTGCCGAAATATTCGACGATGCCCAGCGGATGTTCTCTTGGGATGACCTCCTGCAGAAAAGCGCTGCCGATGTCGGACCGACTATGAACCAACTGGCGGGGTCAGGCACTGCATCCATGCAACTCATCGCGAGCCTGATTGCCGAGAGCGAAAAGGACAAGACTTTTCCGAGCTTCCCGGCACCCGCAGAGTTCGATGGTCGGGCCGATGGGCTAGAAGTCTGGCTGGCGGCAGCCCGTCTTTCTTGCAGCAAGGTGGAAGGCATCAAGGACCGTGTCACGCATTCCCTTGCAGCCCCGCGTGCCGGTGGGGCGAACAACACTTGGGAAATGATCCGTTATTCCCTGCTCAACCGTGGGACAGACGGGACGAGCGACCTTTATGGTCTCTTAAAAGCCGGGGGCCGATACACCTGGGTTGAACCGGGCCAGGAATGGCTGGTCACTATCGGCAGCCTTTGCGCCCCTGCCCCGCGGGAGAACTGCAGGCTTGCAGACCTTCAGGTGGCCCTGCGTTCCCTTGGGATCGACGCCTCCCAACGCACCGTTGTCGCGCGACTGGAAAGCTATGGCCTCGCACTGAGCAGCCATGACGCCGACGACGCCCTCGAAATCCTGCCGGGGTTCTAAAGTATGACGACCAATATTCTCGCCCGCGCCATCGCGACGATCTGCGCTCGCAATCAGGGCCTTTTCAAAATCGTCTTGCCGAGGAGCCTTGGGCAGCAATTCAAGGCGACCCTCTGCGAGACCTTCGAGGGACTTGGTGGGACAGCCGTGCCCGTTGGGACCGGCCCGAACGAACTCTCGGCTGGTGAGGCCATTGCTTATCGGACGCCAGAGGATGGTGACGGCCCCAACTCGATCTTGCTGGTCGCCACCGAAGGGCAGATCAAGGAACTCAAGTCTCTTGAAACCTACCGGGACGTGCTGGTGGGAGGTATGCCAGGTGGACTTGATTCCGACGGTCAAGCGATTTTGCGCGGTGACCTTCTCGCAGATGAGATTGCGAAGCTCGTCTGGTCAACCTCGGACCAATCGCTCAACCAGTCGAAACTCTCAGAGATGGTGGCTAAGGTCGTGGCATTCTTGGCCAAGGCCTACGGCATCCATGGGAACGACGAAAAGCGTTGGACCGACGCTTTCTGGCGGCATCTGGATGTGGCGACCGACAACCTGGCTTGGGGTGCAGAAGCGCTGCCGAGCGGGACGCCGGACTTCGAGCGAGACTTGGCCTATGCCTGCGCCGGGCTCCCCCGGCCGGATCGGGGGTCGTCCTACGCCCAGAGCAATGATGCGGCAAAGTACGTCAAGGTCATTGCCTCGGGCTGGTCCGATGCCGAGAGGATCGAGATGTCCCTCGTCCGTATCCAGGAAGAGAGCAATACGCCTGAAGAGGTCCATCCCATCCAATCGCTGCTCTGGTCTGACTTCATCACGTCGAGGACCGCCCTTGGCCACCCGCTTCTCGCCGTCGCGCTCCACGGGTTAGACAACCCCGAAGCCTGGCTGCACGGATGGGCGAGCACATCCGAGAGAGGCTTCTTTGCCGGGCCAAGGACAGGAGCACTTGACCTTGAACTCAGCTGGCGCACGGAGCGGACAGAGGTCCTCGTCGCTCCCGCAAAATGGAAAGGGCTCGACTTTGTCCTTCCGCCGGGGATCAACAAGATCCTGCCTGGCAACACGCTCTCATTGGGCAGCTATAGATTGCTCATCAAGGTCGATGCGGACGAAAATCCGGACGTTCTTCCAGTTAACATCATCGCCAAGCCCGCGAATGCCTGCATTATCAGGAATCTCGTAAGCACGCTGACCGAGGACGGGATCGATGTTGTCTTTGACCTTGAAAGAAAACTTGCCGCCAAGACCGGGAAATGGCGCGAGAAACCTTTCACCTTGACCATCACACCGGCCAGAGTTGTCGCGGGGGCCCAGTTTTCCGCCAGCCTTTCGATGACCTGCTATGCACCGAACCCAGCGGCGCCTTCGGTGTTGGCTCTGGAAGAGGCAAAGCGGGGCGGGGTTTGGGCTCCAATCTACCCGGTAGATGCAGTCTACTCCATCAACAAGGAGGCTGGCCTGATCGATAGCACAGCCGCCGGGGATCAACGAGACCTCGATCTATCCGAGGACGCGCCGGCCGCAAGGATCGTGATCATCGGCGCGAAGTCTGATCCAGAATTCCTAGGTGGAGTGACGCCTTCTGTCGCCAGCGAGAACACCTGCCCCTGGCTCAGCACCTTTGACCTGCCTTCCCCGCCGCAGGAACTCACGATCAACGTCGACGGCGTGACCTTTCCGCTGACCATTCCCACCTTCGAGGATGGCGAGGCCAACCCGCTCCTTGCGGCGACCAGGGGGGTGCCAGTCCTGATCAACGACAGCGGCCTGGAAGACGAGATCGAGGGCGACCCCAGAGGTCTTCTTGAACTTTGGCTGCGCGACAACCTGATTGCGACTGCACCGGGCGCCCAGCTTCAGAAGTGCCTTGGCAGCACCTTGATCGAAATCGGGACCTCGGGAGGTACCCGCGACCTGCACTGGGATGATACCCTCGGAGCCTTCACAAACTGCACAACTGTTCAGGCGCTGAAGTACCCGGCCGAGCTGGCCCAATCCCCGGAGGCAACCCGGTTCTGGGAGGCCTTCACCGCCCTGAATCTAGCATCTTGTGCTGGGGAACAAGACCTTTCCGCCCTGCCCAGCCTTTTGAACCTCCGCAAGCTCAAACGCGACAAGGTGGAGGCCTACCTCGAAGCCTACGCCCAACTCCTCGATACGCTTGGGACGCCGAAGCTTCACTCCTGGGCGGCCTACCCCTTCTCGTCGCTTCTCTACGATACCAGCCACGGGGCAGTGCAGGGCGTCTTGATTTCGCCACTTCACCCCTTACGCCTGGCCTGGTCTTGGAGCGTCCAATTCGCGGGCAACCAGATCAAGCGAAACAGTTCTTTCGAAAAGGTCGCGCTTTCCTTCCTGCGGTTTATCGACGGCGAGATGTTCCCGGCAGCGGGCCCCGCGACCCACGGGAATGCTCGTTGGCTTGCGACTGGGCTTGCGGCAGGCCCGGCCGAGATCTTCGTTGGGTGGAGCCTGCTTTCAAATCTCTCGCTTGATGGCAGCAACCTTCAGGACTCGATTTCCATACTGGGATTGAAACTTCCCTTCGGCACCCCGTCTGGTCTCGACCAAGGTGGTGTGTCGGCAGCATTGAGGGATTACATTCGCGTCTTCCCCGCAGCCCAAGACCTTCGAATTGGCCTGGCAGCCCCGAGGGGGGGCGTCCGCTTTGCTGGAACGGACGACGCAATTATAGCGGCCGCTGGAAACTTGTTGGCCCAAAACGAGAGCCGCTTGCCAGGCGGCATCCGCATCATCGACGCGAATGATCGGAAGGGCCAAGCTCCCGAGCCCAGCGCCGTGCTGAACCGCCTGCAAGCGAGCAGCAGGGGTATCGGTTCGACCGGGGTTCCTCCATTCGAGTGGCGAACCGAGGGGAGGCATCAGGCAAGACAGACCGTCGACCTTCAATTTGTCGAGGACAGTCTGGTCAACGTCGAAACCAGTTCGACAAGTGACCCCGGCAAGTCCGTCGGCAGCTGCGGACCGAGCCTGCCAATCAACCGCTTCCGGTGTTGGCAAATGCATGCCGAGCACAGGCACGACAACGTATCCAGCTTCTCGCTGGGTATTCAGGAGGACTCGTTCTCGGGACTGGAGCCCTTCGCCTTGGCGCTGGGCAAGTTGGAGCGGTTGCATGTGTCGGATACCACGCTCCAAATCCAGGCCACCTTGCAACTGGGCTCGACCCTCTTGGGCAAACACGCCAAGTGGACGATCTCTGGCAATCGTCACCTGAACCCATCCATCCTTTCGACCCAGTTGAGCCGGGCGCAAGGCGATGTCGTTCTCTGGGAGTGGAGACCGGCATTCCTTTCGCGACAGAAACAGAAGGCCGCCATCACCTCGATCGCGTCCACCCACCCTTACACCGTCTTTGCACGGACCTCGTCAACGCTTAGGGACGAAATTGGGAAGGTCCTCTACAGCTGCGGCATGCATCATGGCCCGGACGATGTAGCGAAGGTCGTGACCGACCTCGGTATCCGCGGCGTTGGGCTCTCGTCCCTCCTGACCATGGGCCACACGCAGAGCCTCGGCGCACTGGGCTTCAACCTTGCTTTCCAGGGACTGGCGGGGTGGGAGAGCATCGCGGCGCCCAACGAAGTGCGTTGCGTCGTTCCCATGGACTCGATCTACCCCCTGCTCGACCTGCTCAGCGAAGGGGTGGACACGCCGGATGACCAACAACGGGCTGATCTCTTGCTGATCTCTGCAGTTCGGGAAGAAGATGGTAGCTGCACCATGCGTCTCCACCCGGTTGAGGTGAAGATGCGCACAAAGGAAGGAACCTCCTTCCCGGGCTTTTCGGCCCTTGACGATCCCATCGGTCAGCTGCGGAATACCTATGCGGTTCTCGACAACATCGTGAAGAATTTCGCGAAGTCCGGGGATTTCGTGCTGTTGCGGGCGGCGCTCGCAAGCTTGCTTGAAGCAGCCTTTGCACTCCGCCCTAGCCATTTCGACTCGGATGCCAAACTGCAAGCCGAAGTGCTTGGAGCTGTCGCCTCCCGTCCTCTGAATCTCACGGCAGAACGCGGTACGATCCTTTGGTTTCAGGTAGGCGGGCGAGACGCGAAAGGGTCGCCGTACAGCATCACTTTTGCGGAAGGTGAACGGCCCGGATGCGTGTTCATCGACCCTGCGCAGTTCAACCTGCCGACAGCCACTGAGCACGTCTCCGAGGCGATCACCGACACCATCGACGACATCCTACATCAGGCCGCCGAGATGCCGGCACCCAAGGAAACCGGGGACCCGCACAACGCGCCTGGAGAGACCGACGGCCCCGTTGTCTCAGGAGCGACCCAGAGCAAGAGTGCGATCGAGGTGTCAACGGCGGCCCATACTGAAGTGGTTGAGCCCAACCCCACGGCTCATGCCCCTGCAATTGATTCTGGCGCAGCGATGGACGCTACGTCAGCAAATCAGCTGGTCCCCGCCCCGACCCGGGGCATCGAGATCCTGCTCGGAGAGGAAGTTCGGGGCACGAAGGCTACGCCGATCTACTTCAAGCCTAGCGAAACGGCGCTGAACCAATTGAACGTTGGTGTTGTCGGGGACCTTGGAACGGGCAAAACTCAGTTCCTGATGTCTCTTGTCTACCAACTCTCGCGATCACAGGCCTCCAACCGCGGGATCGCGCCGAAGGTCTTCCTTTTCGACTACAAGAGGGACTACTCAGAGGGAGATTTCCCCAAAGCGCTGGGCGCTCAGGTTCTGGACCCCGCAAAGGCCCCATTGCCTATCAACTTCTTTGCCATCGACCTCGCGAATATCTCGGGGAGTGTCCAGATGGAACGGGTACGGCGTGCCAACTTCTTCTGCGACCTCCTGCGGCGGATTGCGAATATCGGTGTCGTCCAGCGAAACGCGCTCTACACCGTGATCATGGGGGCCTATTCGGTGGCACCCGAAGGTCAGTTCCCAACGATAAATGAGGTCTTTCTGGGCTACTCGGAGCTCGGGAAAAGCGACAGCGTCATATCGACCCTCACGCTTCTGAAAGATCTTGCCGTCTTTGAGCAGGATTCCGCGAAGACCAAAACCTTCATCGAACTCTTCGACAGGACAACCGTCCTCAACCTCGGGGGCCTCGGCGGAGCCGGGCAGGACATCGTAGACATCGTTGCCACGATGTTCCTTGACAACCTCTACACCGATTACATGAAGACTCGTCCCAAACCGCCGTTCATCACCGGGGATGACGGGGTGAGCCGTCGTCAAGTCGATTCCTTCGTTCTCATCGACGAGGCCCATCACGCGATGGGGCGTGACTTTGACGTGCTTATGAAGTTGATGCTGGAAGGACGCGAATTCGGGATGGGCGTCATCCTCTCCTCGCAATACCTCTCGCATTTCGAGACGGGATCTCACGACTGGGCCGAGGCGCTCTCGACTTGGGTCGTTCACAACGTTCGAAATGCAAGCGCCAACCAATTCAAGCGCATCGGTTTCAAGTCGACGGCCGCTGATATGGCTGAGAAAGTCACGGCCCTCAAGACGCACTGGGCCTACTATCGCTGCGTCAACGGCTATACCGAGGGAACCCTCATGAAAGGGCAACCCTTCTTTTCGCTTCCGAGGTGAAGTACGTCAGGCGACAGTTTTGATTGTCGCCTGACCCTCTTCCCTAAACTGATCTGCCCGTTCCAGCAGGCCGTGCAGGTGCCGCCCCAAGGCCTGCGCCAACAAGGGCGGTACCGCGTTTCCGACTTGCGTGAACTGGGGAACCTCGACTCGCCGCCGATCGGCGCCGGTCGTCTCTTTCGCCCGGAACTCGAACTCGTCCGGGAAGGACTGGAAACGCGCCAACTCTCGGACGGTTGGTACGCGGCATTCGGTTGGGTGGACGAAATCGTCTGGCAGGCTCACCACGGTCGGGGCGGGCTCGTCATTGCGCAAAGCTCTTTGGCTATGCTTCTTAGTCGCCAGAACCTTCACTTCTCTAATCAAGGCATCTTCATCCATGAGGATCCAATGCCTCCCCCTTGGTCCGGACCCAGTCTGAACGACGGCAGGATACACGACAAGGCCATCGACCAGTGACCGGATCTCTGCGTCGATCTGCCGCTCGGACAAACCTGGCTTCTTCGGAATCGACAGGATCTGCTTAGGTATCCCCTGCTCGGATGCCCATTGGTAAAAGGCAAAACGACGCTCGACTTTTTCGGAATGGTTGCGGAAACCGTGGTTGGCGAGGCCTGACTTGAGCTGCGGCTGCAGGTGCTGAGCAAGCTTGGCAAGCTGTAGACCGTAGTCCGTCTGCCCAACCGGCGTGTTTCTCTCTGGACCAGACAATCCGGCGAGCGCCGCCGCAACGGTCCGCTCCCCGTTTGTATCCTTCATGCCGAAAGGAAAATGGGTACGGCTCGGAGCCAGAACCGGGCGACGGGATTTCGGACTGCGCCCCTCAACGCCAAATTGGCCGGGCTGCGGGATCAGGGAGGCCAAGGCGGGGGTCGTGGGGGTCTCCCAAGACGAGTCCCAAGGGTCTAGGACACAGGCCGTCAATCGGTCGCCCAACAGAGGATAAAGCGACAAGGCGACCTCTAGGGAGATCGCAGCCAGAAACAGGCGTGGCCGGTTCTGTGCAACCCCGAAGTGGCGAGCATTTAGCAGCATCGGTTGCACAACGTAGCCCGGGCCCGTTTCGGACAATGCCTGCCCCAGCTCTTCGAAGGGCGACTTCTTGCCGTACTTATTGAAATCGCTCCGCATCCCCGAGACGTTCTCAATGATCACGGCGCGAGGTTGAACGGCCTTCACAAACTCAAGGAATTGCCACGGCAACTCATTACGGACGTCATCAGGGTTCCGGCGTCCAGCCATCGAGAAACCCTGGCAGGGCGGCCCGCCAGCGATCAGGTCGATGCCCTCCGACCTGAGACTGTCCATGACGTCCTCGGCCTTCAAGACCTGTTCAAGCTCTCGCACGACCAGATGCTTCTTGGCCTGATCGGAAACGCTGGACTGCAGAAAGTCCCGACGCCAGCAGTCTAGATCCGAGATGCGTCCGATGAAGTTGTGGAAGTAGGTCTCGGCAGCCATGTCTGACTTTTCCACCGCCAAGCGGGTGTCAAACCCAGAGCTCTTAAGCCCCAGCGATAGTCCTCCACAACCGGAGAAAAGGTCCACACATGAATATTTTCGCGTCATCGGTCTTCCTGATGCGCGGCAACGTCGGGCGAGCCCGCGGTATCGCGGCGGTTCTGTGACGTAACCGACCATGCCTGACCCGTCAACCGAAAGCCAATTCAACAGGCAATGGGGTGTTGTCAGAGGAACTCTGAATGAGCTGACCGTACCGCACAACTAGCCTTGCCGAATGACAAAACGCTCCCCTTTCCGATACTTCAAGACCAGCCCTGAGATCATCCGCCTGGCGGTGATGCTGTACATCCGGTTCCCGTTGTCTCTTCGAAACGTCGAGGATCTGCTCCACGAGCGCGGCATCGAGATCAGCCACGAGACCGTGCGTTTCTGGTGGAACAGGTTCGGCCCGATGTTTGCCGCGGAAATCCGTGGCAAGCGCGTCGAGGTGTCAATCGGCGCGCAAAACTGACCCCTTATCGGCGTCCAAAATTGACCCCCCTTGTGGTGTCGAGATCAGGGCCTGAGCCGACGGAGCTGATCACAGAGTGGAGGCGGGTCAGGCCCTGATCGGTGTCATGCGCGGTTTTTGAAGCGCCAGGACTCGTTGCCGGTTTCGAGGATTTCGCAGTGATGGGTCAGGCGGTCGAGAAGCGCCGTAGTCATCTTGGCGTCGCCGAAGACGGCCGGCCATTCACCGAAGGCGAGGTTGGTGGTGACGATGATGGAGGTGCGCTCGTAGAGGCGGCTGATCAGGTGGAAGAGCAGCTGGCCGCCGGATTGGGCGAAAGGCAGATAGCCGAGCTCATCAAGGATGACGAAGTCGAGGCGGGTGAGGTAGTCGGCCATGCGGCCCTGTTTGCCGGCGCGGGTCTCGGTCTCAAGCCGGTTCACCAGGTCGACGACATTGTAGAAACGACCGCGGGTGCCGCCCCGGATGAGGGCGCGGGCGATCGCGATGGCGAGGTGGGTCTTGCCGGTCCCGGTGCCGCCGATCAGGACGACATTGCGCTGGTCGGCGACGAAGTTGCCGGTGGCCAGGTCCTTGACCAGACCTTCGTTGATCGGCGTGTCGGTGAAGTCGAACTGCTCGATGTCCTTGGCCAGCGGCAGTTTGGCGATGGTCAGTTGGTAGCGGATCGAGCGCGCCTGCTTCTCGGCGATCTCCGATTGCAGAAGATCGCCGACGATACGGGGCGGCTCGTGCTGACGCTTGATACCTGCTGCCATGACCTCGTCATAAGCGCTGCGCATCCCATAAAGCTTGAGGCTGCCCATCAGGTCTAGGATTTGGGTGCGTTCCATGTCGGCTGGTCCTCCTGAGGCGGTCGTAGCGGGCGCAATCGGCCACGGGTTCGTGGGTCAGGCGCAGCGCGGTGGGGGTGAGTAGAATTGGCAGCGGGGTTGGATCTCGTCGTCGGGCAAGGATGTTGATGATGACCGGCGCGGAATGGACGCCTTGATCCACGGCTTCGCGACAGGCGGCCTCGACGGCCTGCAGCCCGTCATCCGGCACGCAGCTCAGGATTTGCACCATCTGCCGATCGCCGTCATCACTGCCCTTCAGCTTGCGCCGGATCGCGGCCATGGCGGGTGGGAGAACCCAGTCCCTGAAGGGCGCACCGTTGCGCAGCGCACCCGGTTTGCGCGCCAGAACAGGCACATAGTGCCACGGGTCATAGACAGTCTGGCCTCGCCCGAAGGCGCGGGCATGCTCGCCGACCACGACGCCATCCTGCCGGATGACGATCCGCTCGGCATAGGCATGCACCTCCACCGGACGTCCGACCGCCGTGGCCAGGACCGAGTATTTGTTGTTGTCGAACCGAACCGTGCAGGTCTTCGACACGGAGGCAGGCACGCTGTGGAAGCCATCGAAGCGGCCGACGTAAGGAACGAGGTGGAGTCGCTCGGTCTCGAACATCTCCCAGATCGTCTTGTCGGCCTCTTCGGGATGGCGGTGCGCCATGGCATAGGCCACGCATTTGTCCAGGAGCCAGGCGTTCAGTTCATCGAGGCTTTTGACCCGCAGGCGCGGTGTGAAGAACCGTTCCCGCACCAGCCCGACCTGGTTCTCGACCTGGCCCTTCTCCCAGCCTGAGGCTGGTGTGCAAGCGACGGGCTGGATCAGATAATGGCTGCACATCTGCAGAAAGCGGCGGTTGTATTGCCGTTCCTTGCCGGTGAAGATCGCCTCCACCGCCGTCTTCATGTTGTCGTAGACGCCGCGGGTGCAGGTGCCCTTGAAGAAGGCAAAGGCCCGGTCATGGGCATCAAAAACCATCTCCTGACTCTCGCGCATATAGGCCCGGGCGAACATCATCCGGCTGTGGCAGAGCCGGACATGGGCCACCTTGATCGTCACAGTGACGCCCGAGATCACCACGACTTCATGGCTCCAGTCGAACTGGTATGCCTCGCCCGGCGCATAGTAGAGCGGCACATAGGCTTCCGCCGTCACCGCGCCCCGACTCTGCGACCAGCTTCGGGCGAACCGGCGCACAGCATCATAGCCGCCCTCGTATCCGAGCCCGCGCAGCTCTTCGAAGAGGCGGATCAGGGTCAGCCGTTCCCGCGAAGGCTTGTTCGCATTGGACGACAAGAACTGCTCAAGCTGTCCCTGCCACGGCCCGATCCGCGGCATCGGCTGCCGCTCCCGCTCATAGCTGAAGTCCGTCTCGTCAGATCGCAGGATCTTCCGCACTGTGTTCCGCGACACGTGCAGTTCCCGCACGATCTTCTTCACCGACCAGCGCTGCACATAGAAGGCCCGCCGCACCCGCGCGATCGTATCCACCCGCTTCAACTCCCCCTCCGTCCGCTGCCTCGCAACGGACGGTCCGACAGAACATCAGGGGGGTCAAAATTGGACGCCGATACCCCGCCTCAGGGGGTCAATTTTGCACGCCGAAACACACCCTACCGCGGATCGGCCGGTCCGCTGCACCTGCTGGTCGACAGCACCGGGATCAAGGTCGAGGGTGAAGGCGAGTGGAACGCCCGCAAACATGGCGGCACGAAGCGCAGGGTCTGGCGCAAGATCC
>Ga0209571_1001264_pt1 | contig 13294 bp, 12 predicted proteins | sample EBPBio102011_DNA_FD_185866 | JGI IMG/M metagenome (GOLD analysis project Ga0209571, IMG submission 185866) | Wastewater treatment Type I Accumulibacter community from EBPR Bioreactor in Madison, WI, USA - Reactor 1_1/10/2011_ DNA (SPAdes)... | ecosystem: Engineered > Bioreactor > EBPR >...
TTGGTCTTGGACAGGTTGAGCTTGATGCGCCCGTCCTGCGGCACCCGCTTCTCGGCGATGTCCAGCTGCGCCATCACCTTCAGGCGCGCGGCGATGCGCGGGCTCAGCTTGACCGGCGCCCGGGCCACGGTCTTGAGCAGGCCGTCGATGCGCAGGCGCACCCGGTAGTCACTCTCGTAGGGTTCGAAGTGGATGTCCGAGGCACCGCGGCGGATCGCGTCCACCAGCACCTTGTTGACGAACTTGACCACCGGCGTGTCTTCGCCCTTGGCGTCCACCCCCGATTCGGAACCGGCGTCCTCGTCCCCGGCGCCGACCTCCAGGGTATCCAGGCCCTCGCCGTCGTCGTCGCCCAGGTCGCCGCTGATCTGGCCACCGAGGTTCTGCCACTGCTCCAGGACCCGGCGGATCTGGTCGTCGTCGACCAGGATCGCCTCCACCACCAGGTTGGTGTGGAACTGGATCTCGGCCAGGGCTGCGGTCTGGGTGGGGTTGCTGGTGCCCAGGAACAGCTTGCCGCCGCGCTTGAACAGCGGCAGCACGTGGTGCTTCTGCACCAGTTCCTCGCTGACCAGCTTCATCGCGTTGTGGGTGGGGTCGAAAGCGGTGGCATCCAGCAGCGGCATGCCGAACTCGAGCGCATTGGCGGCGGCCATCGACGCGGCCCCCACCAGCCTCTTCTCTGCGATCCACTGCGCCAGCGGAACCTTGGCGGTACTGGCGGCGGCCATGGCGCTGCGCGCGGCGGCCTCATCCATCGCCCCGTCCTGGACCAGCCGGCGGGCGATGCCGGTGATGCCAACGAGGTTGACGCTGGGTGCGGGCTGGGCGTTCATGGACCGGGATTCTCCCTGCAGGTCAGGACCAAAAGATAACGCAAACCCCGTGCCAATGTGACCAACCGGCCGAAGTGGGGGTGTCGTGAAGCCAACGGGAAAGTGACCTGGTCGCCCGCCCCTGCCTGCATCCATTGGCAGGACAGGCGACCCCTTATCCGGCAGCCGGCGGCCCGGTTCGCCTGACGATACCGCGTGGGTTGATCGCAAGCTTGATGCGCCTGCCGTTTATCGGCTCGCTCAGGAGACCCACCTCCACCCCAGGCACCTCATGTGCATGGCCCTTGAACGACCGCTCCAGCTCGGCGAGCTTCTTGTTGAGCTGGGCAAGCTGCGCTTCGATCTTTGCTATCCGCTCTTCGGACGAGGGCAAAGATCGGGGATTCGAGCCCACCTTCGCCACCGTCGATCTGACCTTGCCCGGCAATGCCGCGCCCGTTGCCCGGGGTGGTACGGAACCCTGTTCGGGGAGGCGGCGCTTCCTGGTCATGGCCGGTGCACGTGCGGACTTCCCCACAGCCTACCGCAGGTGCCCCTACAGGGGAGCTGGATACACCGAGATGGGCCCAGGCCTCCCTTGCGTCCAGCCGGAGTCGAACCGGATCAGTCGCATTGCAGGCCGGCCCGAACAGGCATCACCCGCTCCAGAGCGCTCCATCCCGGCCCCACCGCTCTTCATTCAGCTACCATGCCCCCTGCAGCATCCCGGGGGTTTCGCCTTGACGCACATCAGCATCATCCTACCCGCCAAGAACGAGGCCGACGGCCTGCGCAAGACGCTCCCGGCCCTACGGGACACCATCCCCGGCGCCGAGTTGATCGTGGTCGACGATGGCTCCACCGACGACACCGCCAAGGTGGCGGCGGAACACGGCGCCACCGTCCTCAGCACGCCCTACTCCATGGGCAACGGCGCAGCCATCAAGCGCGGTGCGCGTCATGCCGGCGGCGAGATTCTGGTGTTCATGGATGCCGACGGTCAACATGATCCGGCATGCATCCCGCGCCTGCTCGAACGCCTGGACGAGGGCTACGACATGGTGGTGGGAGCGCGCGACTGGGCCGGCCAGGCGGGAGTGCACCGCGGGCTGGCCAACGCCTTCTACAACTGGCTGGCCAGCCGGATGACCGAGTTCGACGTGAAGGACCTGACTTCCGGGTTCAGGGCAGTGCGGGCGAAGAAGTTCCGCGAGTTCCTACACCTGCTGCCCAACGGGTTCTCGTACCCGACCACTTGCACGATGGCGTTCTTCCGCAGCGCCTACGCGGTGGCCTACGAACCGATCCCGGTGGCCAGGCGGATCGGCAAGAGCCACATCAAGCCGCTGCGCGACGGGGTGCGGTTCCTGCTGATCATCTTCAAGATCGCCACGCTGTATTCGCCATTGAAATTGTTCGCGCCGGTGGCGGGGCTGTTCTTCCTTACCGGGCTGGGGTACTACCTGTTCACCTTCCTGACGCAACACAGGTTCACCAACATGAGCCTGCTGCTGTTCAGCGCATCGGTCATCGTGTTCCTGATCGGGTTGGTTTCCGAGCAGATCACTTCGCTCGTCTATGCGAAAGGGACAGTCGATTGACCAGCGGTGGCACCCTCGGGAAGCTGGAAAGATTCCTGCGACCCACGCCGCTCCATCCACAGTGGCTGCTGGGGCGGCGGAACGTCCCTCCGGAACTACTTGCCTGCCGGGGTCTGGTGGCGGACGTGGGTTCGGCGGATCGCTGGTTGCAGAAGCGCTTGGCCACGGATACCGGCTACGTGGCGATCGATCGCCCCGCCCCCGACGGCAACCCCTATGCAGACCGTCCTGATGTCTTTAGCAGCGCAGAGGCACTCCCCTTTGCCGATGGGATATTCGAAGCGGTGGCCTGTTTCGAAGTCCTGGAGCACGTGGATGATCCGACGCTAGCGATCAGAGAGGCCGCGCGGGTGCTCCGGCCGGGCGGAATCTACGTCCTGTCTACGCCATTCCTGTATCCGCTGCACGACAGGCCACGGGATTTCCGTCGTTACACGCCATACGGGCTTCATCGTGCATTGGCCGATGCCGGGCTGGAAGTGATCGCGATCAGACCGATGCTGCGGTCAATGGAGGTCGTGGGCCTGCTCGCGGCACTGGCCGTCGCAGGGGGAACATCAGGTAGTCGATGGCGCATGGCGCTGCTCCCTGTGGCGACCCCCATCATCCTTGCAATCAATCTCTCCGCATGGATCGGCGCGCGGATCTGGCCTGCCTGGGATGGAATGGCCATGGGATACGAGGCCATCGGACGCAAGCCATGAGCAGGGATTCGTTGCTCATGTTGACCACGTCCTACCCCGAGTCCGGTGACGGTAGCGAGGCTGCGGGTGCGTTCGCCCATGATCTTGCGGAAGAGCTCTCAACGAGGATGCCCGTCCGCGTCGTCGCGCCGGGAAGTATGGAGCAGAGTCCAGAACCGGGGAGCCATGGCGATCTGGCGGTATGGCGATTCTCCGGAACCGGGGGGCCGCTGTCGCTGCTGTCTCCCAAATCGCCTGCGGACTGGCCGCGGATATTGAAGGTACTGGCATCCATGCGACGCCAGGCGCATGCCGCGGCGAGCGATGGCCATGTCCGGCATACTCTCGCATTGTGGGTGCTGCCATGCGGCTGGATCGCGAGGAACCATGCGCGGAGATCGGCCACACCCTATTCCGTGTGGGCGCTCGGCAGCGATATCTGGTCGCTGGGACGGCTGCCGATCGTGTCGAACATGCTGCGGCATGTTTCCACTGGTGCATCGACCTGTTTCGCCGACGGCCTCCAACTGGCCGAGGACGCGGAAGCGCTCACCGGGCGCCCGTTCGAGTTCCTGCCGAGCACTCGCCGCCCGTTGCTGGTTGAACGCCCACCCACGCGAGCCTCCGGGCCATGGAAGTTGTTGTTCCTGGGGCGATGGCATCCAAACAAGGGCGTCGACCTGTTGATGGAAGCGCTGCACCTCCTGCCCGACGGGACTTGGGCCGCGATCAACGAGATCACGATAGCCGGCGGCGGACCGCTTGACGATCTCGTACGACAAAACGTCGAGCACCTGCAGTCGGGTGGCCGACCGGTCCGACTTCTCGGATTCCTGGGCGCCGACAGGGCTGCACAGGAGGTGGCGCACGCCGACTGGCTTCTCATACCATCCCGGATCGAGAGCATTCCGGTCGTGCTCTCCGATGCCGTGAAAGCTGGCCGCCCGGTCGTCGCGACCCCCGTCGGGGACATGGCGCGCATCATCGGGCAGGACCCGCCTTGCGGTGTCGTGGCCGAACAAGTTACGGCGGCATCCATCGCCTTCGCGATCTCCAAGGCAGTGGAGTCCAATCCGGGCGAGTATGCCGAGGGCTTGGAACGGGCCGCATCGATGTTCGATCTCAGGAAGATCGCCGATCGAATCCTCATGGCAGCCAACGCGAATGCACCATGACTAGCAAGAAACTGGATATCGGCATTATCGGGCTGGGTGGAGCCGGCCGCGCGCATGTAAGCAGGTTCCGTCGGAATCAGAGCGTCCGACGCATACTCGGTTACGACATCAGACCGGGAGCGGTGGCCGAGGCCGGGTGCGAAGAAGCCGGCTCCCTGGACGATCTGCTTTCCCAGGTCGACGCGGTTTCGATATGCACGCCGGATCACCTTCACCTGGAGGGCATCGTCGCGGCCTTGCGTGCGGGGCGCCACGTCCTGGTGGAGAAGCCCATGGTGGCCAGCCATGCCGAGACCCTGGAACTCGAAGCCGTGCTCCGCGAATTTCCCCACCTAGTCTTCGCCGTGCATCACCAGATGCGGCACGCGCCCGCATTCGAGCGCGCATCTGACCTGCTGGCATCGGGCGAGATCGGGCGTCCGTTCTACATCGAGGCCAACTATTGGCACAACATGGTCGATCGAAGCACCATGTTCGACGACTGGAGAATGACGCACGGACAAAGCCTGATCTTCGGACATGCATGTCACCCCCTCGACCTGATCATGCACCTGGCCGGATCGGAGCCAGTGTCGCACTCGACATTCCTGAGCAAGGTCGGATTCGACGAATACACTGCCGACTACACCTCGGCCACCACAGTCATGCAGTTCGCGGACGGACTGGTCGCGAAAACCCACGTAAACAGCTGCAGCGCCTACCCGCAATATAACAACCTGGTGGTGCTCGGTGACAAGGGAAGCTACATCGATGGAATCCTCTTCCGCGACGGCAAGTTCCGCCAGGAAGCGGGATTCTTCCGTCCAGGCCAGCCCAATGTCGGGCTGAACATCGTCAGCCTGAGAATGCCCAAGTGGCTCGTGTCGCTGTCGTTCAACATCTACCTGCGCTCCATCTCCCTTGTCTGGCGAGTCTGGGCGGCAGTGATGAACGTGATTTCCAACGAACTGATGAGCCACCCCGATTTCGGGTTCCGGCACTACCCTATGACCGTCTACAACCACGACGGGGCGTGCCAGACGATGGTCGACAACTTCGTCTCGGCGATTGACGGACATGAAGCCGTACTCGTCGGATTCGACGATGCGGCACGGGTTATCCGTTTGTGCGAAGCAGCCGAAGCCGACGGCCTACGGAGGCGAAGAACTGCCTGAATTACGGCAAGTGATTCCGAAACGGTTTGCAGGGTGATCAATCAAGACGAGGGCAATCCCTTGCTCCAATTCAGCATCCTTCCCGGATCACTCATCCCGTCTTTCTGCACGCCACCCATCGATACAAGGAGATCGTGCCGGTCGGCTTCCTTCCACCAATGACCGGGCGATCCAGCCGCCGGGCCAGACTTGCAAGGCGTCGATAGATCCTGGGCCAACGTGTCGTGATTGCCAGCAATGGCAGGGCCATAGTCAGCCAGCGGCAGTCCCCAGCCGCCACTATCGACCAAGTCGACGGGAGAATACCGGACACTTCGTTACGGGTGAATCCGGGCATGGCCAATCGCTCGCGCCGCTTGGCAGGGAGAAGCATCCGAACAAATTCATTAAACTCGCGACAAGGCTCCAGTAGCAGAACCAAACCATTCGTGGCGAGGCAACGATTCAATTCGATCAACGCCAAGCGAGCAGCATCGTGCTCCAGATACATCAACGATGTGACCGAATACCCACCAGAGAAAGCACCATCCACGAAAGGCAATGCCGTCTGAGTCGCGCAAATGGCATCGCCATGCACGGCAGCGAAGCCCGCACAGAACTGCTGGGTGAAGTCCAGACCGACCGGCACGCGACCCAAGCGGGTAATCTCATCCGCTAATCTACCGAAGCCACAACCGACATCGAGAATGAGCGCTCCGTCCACGGGCGCAAGCCGATCAGAGAACACGGATCTCATGACATCTCGATGCCAAAGATCGATGCTTTCATTGATCAGTGGATGCAGTCCTTTCATGAGAACTGCGCGCGGTTGGTTGCCATGCTCCTGCTGCCGCTTCTCCCAATTCCTTCGAATCTCGAGCTGGCTCAATGCCTCGCTCCCAAAGTCCTCTGGCGGTGGTTCGCGAAGGTATCCATACCTGCCAGCAGAAGCGAGGTGGCAATTTCGGCCAGGATCATCGCAATTCGGATCGACACTGCCATGAACAGCAGTTTCTCTGCAGGCAAGTGGAGCCACCCCCCAAGCCACAGGAACACCGCCTCACGGACGACCAATCCCGATGGCACTATGATCATCGCCAGCGAAATCACGGCTGCAATCAAGTACAGGAGCCCGGCGACAAGACTGTCATGACTGCCAAGAAGCGGCGTGAACGCCATCCATATCGCAATCATTGTCGGCACCCAAGTCACCGCCAGAACTCCTGTCAGAGAAGCTGGCTTATACGTAGGCGAGCTTTCTTCCAAGGCAGGTACATGACGGCCGACTATGGGCAGCCGCCCCAGGATCCACGGACTGAATCGATACCTATGAACGAGGTAAACCCCCAGCACTGCAGGAAAGAAGGCAAGCATGGGCAAGGCGTTTCCGGACAGCAAAGCCCACAGGAGTACTCCGCAAAATGCGAACGTCCACCCATAATCGTGCATGGTGTGGACAACGAGCGTCGAGAGAACACTGGCCGGTTTGACCTTGCCTTGCAGCATCGATATCTGGAAAACGATACCGACGACCTTGCCCGGTATGTACCGCATCAGCTGGCCGAGCGCATACGCATGAGCGACCCGTATCGTCCGTGCATCATGCAACTGGAAGCCGGCCAAGAGCAGCGCATGGTAAACCGCACTCAGAAGCAACGTCCCTGTGGCGCCAACCACCAGGACGATTGCCGCGTGCGGCGGAAGGACGAACTCGGACAACTTGAATTCGTCCCACCGATCACCAAGACTGACGGCGATGCTCGCGGCAGCAATACCGATGGCCAGGGCCGCCAGGGCATACCGCATCCAGCGTCGCCGCCCACTCTCGACACGCACTTGAACATCCGTCTGGCTTGGCAGAACCGACATGCAATCAATCCCGGCCCAACACCGACCGTACGGCCTCAACAACACGACCGACATCAGCGTCTCCGAGTCCTGGCGATATCGGAAGGCTTACTGTATTCCTGCCCGCATCCATAGCCTTCGGCCACTGCTCAGGCCGCCATCCGAACCTCTCCCGGTAGTACGGATGTTCGGGAATCGACAGGTAGTGCACTCCCGTGCCGATCTTCCGGGCGTTCATCCGGTCGAGGAACTCATCGCGCGAAACACCGCATCGATCCGCTTCAACCATGATTGTGTACAGATGATGGGCATGTCGGATGTCGGCCGCAGGATCAGTCGGCCGACCAACGGGCAGATCAGCCAGCTCACGCTGGTATGTGTTCCACACTTCCCGACGCCGTAGCCAACTGGCCTCCACGCGCGCAAGCTGGTGGATGCCCAGCGCAGCCTGCACGTCCATCATGTTGTACTTGAATCCACACTCCACTACCTGGTAGTGCTTGTAGCCCTTATCGCCGAAACGGTGCCAGGCGTCCTTGCTCATGCCGTGCAGCGCCAGCACCCGCGAGCGTGCCGCCAGGGCATGATCCCTGGCCAGGATCATGCCGCCCTCGCCAGTGACGACGTTCTTGGTGACGTAGAAGCTGAAACAGCCGAAATCGCCGAACGTGCCGGCCTTGCGGCCCTTGTATTCGGTCTCGATGGCGTGCGCGCAGTCCTCGATGACCAGCAGCCCGTGCTTGTAGGCAATGGCCATGATCCGGTCCATGTCGCACGGGTGGCCGGCGAAGTGGACCGGCAATATCGCTCGCGTGCGCGGGGTGATCGCCGCCTCGATCGCGTCGGGATCGATGCACTGGGTGGCCGGATCGACATCGGCCAGGACTGGGGTCAACCCGGCGTGGATGATGGCGTTGACCGTCGCACAGAAGGTCAGGGGCGTGGTGATGACCTCGGCACCGGGCTCCAATCTGGCGGCCACCATGCTGACATGCAACGCGGCGGTACATGAATTGACCGCCGCGGCATGGTCGGCGCCTATGTCCTTGTACGCGGCGAATTCCCGCTCGAACTGGGCCACACGCGGACCGGTGCCCAACCAACCGCTGCGTAGGACCGCCTGAACTTCGGCAATCTCCTCCTCGCCGACCAGCGGCGCACCAAAGACGAGGAAGGGCTGCTCTGGGTTCATGGGAAGGCATCCTGAGGAGGTGCCCAAGTATGGGCCAAAGCGCCGTGCGGGAGTCCCTCAGCGACAACTGCTAGGCAGATATCTGTAGTCCAATCCACTGCACTGCCAGCGCAATGCGCCCCCGACGTCGGTAACGGACAAGGTCAACGTCTGGCCGCTGATCTTGCTACTGGCGCTGGAACTAAACATGGCCGAGATGTTCCCACCGCTATCCACGGATACCGAGCTTACGTAGCGTCCGTTGATGGATGCCGGCGCTGCTAGCCCCGCATCAGCATTGTCAGCTGGATAGACACCATGATCCCCATAGTGGAGCGCGATCGCATCCTTGGCTCCCGTGGACAAGGAGAATCCCTCGGCCACCTGCGCCCGGGCCACGTAGTCCTGATATGCGGGAAGGGCGATAGAAGCCAGTATTGCGATGATGGCCACTACCACCATCAGCTCGATCAGGCTGAATCCATCCGTGTGCCGGCGCATCCCCATGCTGTCTGCCCCCGATCCCCATCGACGAACGACTTGAATAGATTACTAGCACAAACCGTGCCAGAAAATGTCACATGTCAACGCAATTGGTCAGTGAACGATCCATGAGAATCCCATGCTGCCACCTGCCTTTCCAGGCTTTCAATCTCCGCGGGATCGCCACCGGAAAGCCGAAGGAACTGAATAAGATTTACCAGATATTGGGGTTGCTTCGGCTCCAACCTGACTGCCTCGCGCATCACTTCGATGGCCAAGCCGCGTTCACCGGCTACGTTCCAGGCGAAATTGGCGTATTGCACCAGGACCAGGGCCGACTCCGGATTGCGCTCAACGGCCGCCAGCATGACTCCAAGCAGTTGCTGATCATCGAAGGCGCACTTCCCGATGATGCGGCATTCCAGTATCCCGCGGAGCGCACTGACATGCTCCACGCCCGCCTCATGATCGTGCAACTTCTTGCGCAGGCGATCCCATACGGCAGGCGGCACCTCCTGCCCAGTGCGCGACAGAAGAATGATGAGCCCCTGGTCGGCAAGCGGCGATGCACCTACTTCGGCGACATGCTCGAACTGCTTGACTGCCAGGTCTACGAAAGGAGATTGCAAGTCCTCCCCGGCCAGCCCCAAGGTCGCGATGCCGAACTGGTAGCCCGCACGCGGCGACTCCGGGTTGCGCGTCTCCAGCGCGAAAGCCAGTCGGAACGGTTCACCCCAGGCATGGGCTTGCAATCCCCCGAAGAATGCCAGGCACAGCACAAGGCCCGCGCCCAGAAGGCGCTGCACCTCGACCGACAACCTCGACCCGCCCCATGCGAGCAATTGTGCAACCGCAATCAGGATGCCCAGCAGGGCAAAATAATTCCGGTGTTCGAACGCCAGTTCCAGCGGCACGACGTTGCTGGTAAGCGCATGCGCACAGAAGAACCACAGTACCCCGAAGGACAGCAACCGCCAGCGCCGTCGCATCAACAGCGAGCCAACCAGAACCGACACCAGCACCAGCATCGAGGTTAATGTCCCGGGCGGGGAAAGCAGACCGGTCGATACAGGGAAATTGTCGTAATAGAACGTGAGCCGACTTGGGTATGGCAGCAGTATTTGTCCCAGGTAATGGACTAGCACGGGGAACTGTGTCAACAGGCGCTCGGCTAGCGTGAAATCGCGGAACGAATAGGTTTCAGGGCGCAAGGACCAGGGCAACACGAACACCAGAAAACCCAGTACTGCAGCACCAGCACCCACCAGATACACAGCCTTGAGTATGGTGGTTGAGCGGGGCGTTGCACTGCGGAAGCCGAATCCGAACCACTCGATAAGCAGCGCATAGCCTGGCAATAATAACGCGCTCTCCTTGAAGCCAAGCCCGAACAGCCATGACATCAGCGCAATCAACCACCAGTGCCAACTGCGCCCACCCTCAATCTGTCGTTGCCGGGCGATGACATAGGACAGCAATGCCAATAGCACGCCGGTATAGGCGCCAATTTCCATCCTTTGGACGATGTACAGCGCCGTGGATACTTGGAGCGGGTGTACCGTCCAAGCTAACGCAACGAGCAGGGCGGCGTAGTGACCCAGACGTTCAGCCGACTCCCGCGCCGGCATGCGTGCAAATAGACGCCTGCATAGCAGCAGCACCAGCACGCCATTGAGCACGTGCATCAGCAGGCCGGTCAGCTTGAGCGCGAACGGATCCAACCCCGTGAAATAGTAGTTGGCCGAAAAGCTGAGCATGGCCAGCGGCCGGCCGCTGCCACTGGCGATGCCGGCCCGGGCGGCACGCATCCACTGACCCGGATCGGCCGACTCCACCTTCCAGTCCGGATCCTCGACCAGGTTAGGTAAATCGTCGAAAAGGAAGCCGCCATGTAGTCCTGGCCAGAACACCAGCCCACTGAAAATGACCAGCAAGGTGGAAGCAAAGAGCAGCCGTCTATTCACCCCACCCCCAAAAAAGACAAAGGCCGCTGACGCGGCCTTTGTCATGATCCGACACCTGCCTCGAATTAGCGGCAGTTCGACGGACGGAACTTGTCATCAATGGTGCCGCCATCACAGGCCCACGAGATGCTGCCGCCCTGATCGGTACCCACCAGGGTAAAGGTGCCGCCAGCGACCTTCGAGCTGACGCTGCCCGCGCCCTTCAACGTGGCGGTAATGGTATTACCGACCACCCCAACCTGGCTCACGTACTTGCCGGTGATCGATCCCGCGGCGGCCAGCCCAGCATTGGCATTGGTGATGCCAGTGAAAGTGCCCGTATCGGCATACCGTTCGGCAACCGCAGTCTTGGCGCCGGAAGCCAGCGTGTAAGCCTCGGATACCTGGGTGCGGGCCACGTAGTCCTGATAGGCCGGCAGCGCGATGGCGGCCAGGATGGCGATGATCGCGACGACGATCATCAGTTCGATGAGGGTAAAGCCCTGCTGGTTCTTCATGATATTTCCCCTTGAAGCGGATTGGTGGTTAGGACACTTGACCTGATTAGGACCCGTGTCCTTGCCGGAACGCGGGTTTCGCGTGGTTTAGGCCACGTGCAGATAATGATGCAGGATGCGTGCCAACAATTCCAAGAGGGGAACGCGATGTCAAAGAGCACCCAAGGGAAAGGGCGAAGCCAGGCGCACGTCCCGGAAGTGACGTTTTACGTCACATTGTGACGTGATGGGGCAGCCGGGGCTGATCGGTCAACAGTCGGCACCTATAAAGCATTGGGCCTTGGAAGCGTGATGGGGGTTGCGTGTCAGAGACGGGTTTAGGGGATACCATGCGGAGGTCAGGCCGGCGTGGGGATGCCGGTGGGAGACTTCAAGCATGTCCGCCAGCCGTACCGCGATAAAGAAACCGCCGGCACCCGTTGATCGGGCCACTAGCCAGCTGGTGCCGTTTGTCTGGGAGGGCACTGACAAGCGCGGCACCAAGATGAAGGGCGAGTCCGCCGCCCGCAACGCCAATCTGCTCAAAGCAGAATTGCGCCGCCAAGGCATCAATCCCACCACGGTCAAACCCAAGCCCAAGCCGCTCTTCGGACAGGCCGGTTCAACCATTACGCCCAAAGATATTGCCTTCTTCAGCCGTCAGATGGCGACGATGATGAAGTCCGGCGTGCCCATCGTCAGCGCACTCGAAATTATCGGCGGCGGGCACAAGAACCCACGGATGAAGAACCTGGTGGACCAGATCCGTACCGACATCGAGGGCGGCTCCTCGATGTATGAGGCGATCAACAAGCATCCGGTGCAGTTCGATGAACTTTATCGCAACTTGGTTCGCGCCGGCGAAGGTGCGGGTGTGCTGGAGACTGTGCTCGACACCATCGCCAGTTATAAAGAGAACATCGAGTCGCTCAAGGGCAAGATCAAGAAGGCGCTGTTCTATCCAACCATGACGATCGCGGTGGCTCTCATCGTCAGCGCAATCCTGCTCATTTTCGTGGTGCCCCAGTTCGAAGCAACCTTCAAGGAGTTTGGTGCGGACCTGCCGGCATTCACCAGGATGATTGTTTCAGCATCCGACTTCATGGTCTCCTACTGGTGGATGGTGTTGATCGTCCTGTCGGGTAGTTTTTTTGGATTCTTCTTCTTTTACAAGCGCTCCCCCGCATTCCAGCATTTCCTGGATAAGGTGGTGCTGAAGATTCCGGTGATCGGCCAGATCATGCATAACAGCGCAATCGCACGCTTTGCCCGCACCACGGCTGTAACCTTCAAGGCCGGCGTGCCACTGGTGGAGGCTCTGGAGTCGGTGGCTGGGGCCACCGGCAATACCGTCTACGAGAAAGCGGTATATCGCATCCGCGATGATGTGTCCGTGGGCTACCCAGTGAACCTGGCGATGAAGCAAACGAACTTGTTTCCGCACATGGTGATCCAGATGGCCGCCATCGGCGAGGAGGCCGGCGCCCTGGATACTATGTTGTTCAAGGTGGCCGAGTATTACGAGCAGGAAGTGAACAACGCGGTCGACGCGCTGGCCAGCCTGATCGAGCCGATGATCATGGTGGTGTTGGGTGTGCTGGTCGGCGGCATGGTGATCGGCATGTACCTCCCCATCTTCAAGCTGGCCGCCACGATCTGAAAGGACACCTTCCAGGTCCCGAACCTCATAGCGGACCGCACGCCCGCTTCCCCCGAACCCCGCTCAGGCGGGGTTCGTTTTGTGCTCCACCGGCAAACACCGCCCCCCCCCGAGAGCATCCGCTTCGAACGGATATTCCCTCGGGCCCCTTTTTGCCCGTAACCTGAACGCCTTTCCGCGAACCGACGCCACGCATGGCCTTCCTCGACACCCAGCCCGCCCTGGGCTATCCCCTCGCCGCCGCGCTCGGCCTGGCCGTGGGCAGCTTCCTCAACGTGGTGATCC
>Ga0209571_1001276_pt1 | contig 13174 bp, 12 predicted proteins | sample EBPBio102011_DNA_FD_185866 | JGI IMG/M metagenome (GOLD analysis project Ga0209571, IMG submission 185866) | Wastewater treatment Type I Accumulibacter community from EBPR Bioreactor in Madison, WI, USA - Reactor 1_1/10/2011_ DNA (SPAdes)... | ecosystem: Engineered > Bioreactor > EBPR >...
CTTTGGCACGCGCGAGCAGCTCGTCCTGAAACCAGGAATCCGGGATTACGAGCAGGCGTTTGATGACTTCGGCGTCGGACTGGCCACGCACGTCGGCGACGCCGTATTCGGTGATGTACACATCGAGAGGGAAACCGGGGCAGACCACTGAAGCGCGAACGTCGCTTCCGTTTCAACAGCTCTGTCGTCCGAATCACCCGTTTCAGTAACAGAGTTGCTATTCGGCGCGGCGGGGCGAGGGACGTGCAAGTTCGAGCATCCCTACCGGCCGTTCGCGCAGCGTGCCCAAACGACCCGCTCCGGCCGAGTAGCCGAAATCTCACGCTCCCCCCTGAATGCCGGCTGTCCGTGGTGCTGCTGACCTTCGCGTCGTTGATGACAGTCACAGCGCCACGACCACTGATGGCGGCCACGGTAGCCATCCGCCCGATTGCTTGCCCTACTTCCCGGCGGCGTCGATCTCGCGCTTCCCATTGGCCTCCGTCTCTGCTCGCAACCTTCCCAGTGCCTGCTCAATTGCCGGATACATCTTGGCAGCCGTCCGACTCGTCGCCCGAACCTCCTGGCAGGTATCGAGAGCCATCTCGAGCAGCGATCCAGCATCCCCTTTGGCGCCGAACCCGATGAGGCTCAACTGGCCAAGTGCCGTCAAGGTCATCACGCGCCCCAGCGGGTACCGTGCCCAGTGCGCGTAGGCAACGGCGCGATAAAGGACGTCCTCGGCTTCGTCGAAACGCTTCTCGTCCATCAGTTGATGCGCCCTGTCGTATTCCTCGGTAGACCGATCGGTGCAGTAGTTGCGCAGCGGCTCCGGAGGCAGAAACTCGGGCGGCGAAGACAACGCGCGATCTACTGGCGGCGCATGGGGTTCGCGCGCCATCGCGGCCAGTTCCGCCTGTACTGCCTGCCAACCGTCGTCGCCTTGCCGAAGCAGACGATGGGGAAAGTCGTCGAGCGATCCCGCTATCGACACGGGCTCCTGGCGCCTGGCGCCGGTGAGCAATGCCGCATCCTTCAACGCGGCGAATGGGTCCTCCTGTTCGATGACCACCAGCGTCGAGGCCTGCTTGCCCACCGCACGGATCAGCTCCAATTCCTTCAACACGCCCGCAGTGAAGCCGAGGAAGTGCATGACGATCATGCCCGCGTTGCGGGCCAGTAAAGCTGCCAGCGATTCCCAGTCCTCGTCTGCCAGGACGAATGCCGGCAACGGACCGGTTTGTCCCGCTGGGTTCTGGATACCTACCACGGGCAAAGAGGGTTCCACCGCCGCCTGGAGGCGCCGCTGCATGTGGTTGTCGAACTGCCCGGCGAGGGTCACCACCTGCGGCAGTCCGTACGGGTCGTTGCGCGCGCCATAGACGCGTGGACCGAGGCCGAAATTGCGCAGATAAAGACAGAACGGTGTCTGTCTGAGCACGGCTTCCCCGACGATCTCGGCCGCGCGTTGATGCGGTTTTTCCTTGAAGAACAGGCGTAGCGAATCGAGCGCCAGTAGCCGGGACTCTGAAAGCTGCGCTCCCGTCCTGCCGGCGCGCGGCGGATAGTCCGGGTAAGACATGTTCATCAGTTCCAGCAGCGTGCCGTCCACCACGGGTGGCAGATAGCCCATGAACGGGGGAAGATTGCTGCCGTTCATATCAAGCGCCGGCGAGACGCGAAGTCGCCAGCTTGGACTGCACGCCCGAAGCCAATTACGGACATCTCTGCTGATTCATGTTGCAGACGCCTGCCGACATCTTGTGGAGGCATTCGGGCGAAACCGAATGTACCAGAGGGGCGGCCGGCCACCGTATGGCTGAGCCCGGCAGGCCCTCCTGGCAGAGGTTGCGCCGAATGGTGGCGGCGCCAGTGGGTAGTTGCTGTTCTTTTCTCATCAATTGAAAAGCATAGGACATTTGGCGCTGCGTCAAAAGGTCTTGCTGGGCCACGACAGGAAGCCTCGATCATGCCCCCCTTTTGCTGGCCGTACCGCCCTGACGAAGCTGACCTGTCCCTCAGGCAATCGCCTCAAAGCCGCTTCTGCAAATTACTCACCCACAACCACAGGGCGTACGAGATCGCGACGATCAACAAGGGTGGCAGCAGCGAGGGCATCGGCAACGGCACGATCATCCAGACGGCAAGCCCTACCAGAACGGCCCATAGCACGCGCACCCCGAGGCTGTGTCGGATCGGGCTCTGGGCCACGAAGGAATACTTCCGGATTTCCCGCACGAGCTGGCCATCGCTGTAGGCCGCCATCACCAAGGGAATGCCTGGCACCAGCCATCCCATCAACACTTGCAGGCGGTAGGCGACCAGGCCGATCCACAACCAGGTCGCGACGATCCGGCCCTGCGCCCAAGCGCTGAGGTCGGAACTCCCAAAGGGTCCCTGCCCTGTCGATTGAGCGTCGATGATGAAGCTGCGAAAATCCGACGCCAGCGATTTTTCCAGATCGGCCAGGGTACGACCGTAGACAGCGCTCTCGCCCTTGCCAGCAATCGCGTAGACCTCCGCCCGTTCGGCGATCCAGGCATTGCGGATCACCGTCGGCGGAATGAACGCCCAGGTGGCCGCCATGAGCAGAAACAGCGCGACGGCAATGACGGTACTCCAGGCGTTGTCGGTGCGCGCAGGCCTCATGGCTGCGTCAGCAGGATGGGAAACCGCCCCTTGAGCGTCCGGCCGCCCGAAAGTCGGGCGATGAAATGCAGCGGCGGCAGTTCACCCAGCATCGCCGCCGGAAAAAATTCCGCCTCCGCCTCCATGATCTGTTCCTGATAAGACGCGGTGTATTCGTCCTGCACGTGGCTATCGACGTTGTGCCCGTAGCGCAGAGCCATCGACCGCACCTTGATCTGCGGCATGCCTTCGGCCAGGTATTTTTGCGTTTCGGAATCCAGAACGCGCAGGGCGATCTTGTTGTTGGTGTTGGCGAGCACCTGGCGAGCCTTGTTTTCGTCGCCGAGTCGGCTGGCAAAGTCGGCAAAGGTCTGGGTGGCGATGGTCACCCGGAAATCCGCGCCGCCGCCCTTGTTCATGAGTTGAATGGCCGGCTGGTTGAGGACCTCGGCAGCTTCGTCGATGAAGAGATTGACCGGCGTCAGCGAATCAATCCCGTAGTTGTAGCGGTCGCCCGCCACGGCGGCGAGATCGGCCAGCAGGATGGAGCCGATGGCGCTGCCCACCGTCGAGTCGGCCAGCGAATCCAAACCGATATAGACCACCTTGTTGCCGTGAATGATCTTCGACATGTCGGTCACCAGCCGCTCGTGGCCGGGCTCGAAGTCCGGCGACAGGAGCGCCTGCAGGGGATCACTGGTGAGCATCGAGAGAATCGGGATCAAGGAGGCGACCATCTTCTGGAAGTGCTCGCGATTGTGCTCGTAGGTCGAGATCAAGCCATCGAGATCCACCGACTGCGCCTCATGGATGCCGATCTCCCGATAGAAGGCGATGTAGGCCTCCAATAGCCGATCCTTGTAGCGCCGGATATGGGACGCGGCCCGGCTTTCCCAGTCCTTCACCTGGCGGGTGAAGTGAACTTTCAACGCCCGCTGGAGAAGGCTCTCGGGCCCACCTTCGACATACCGTCGCAGCTGCACCAGATTCGGCCGATGGCCGGTGGCGATCATGCCGTTGGTGATGTCGTTGAGCACTTTCCAGCCGAAGGCCGTGAACGGGTCGGCGCCGGTTTCCGAGGGGATCAACGCCGCCACTCGACTGGCCAGCTCGGTCTTGCGGTTCCAGTTGCGCAAGGGATCGATACACGCCGATCGGTCGGGATGCGCCGGATGGAAATACACGAAACGCTCCCCTGCCCCGCTGGCTTCACACGCGGCGCGGGCATTCCGGGCGAGCGCGTGATCGCCCTTCGGATCGATGATGATCACCGTCTCGCCCCGGAGGATTGCCTGAGCGATGAGCAGATCGAACAGGCGTGTCTTGCCGACACGGGTCGTGCCGACGATCAGGGTGTGCCCGACCAGGTGGGCGAGTTCCGAATAGAGCTCGTTTTCGGGAGCGAGGCCATGGACCCAGTACGCGCCTTCGGTCTGTTGGGCGGCTTTGCCGAGCGTCCTGACGACGCCGAGTGAAATCAGGGTGTGCAGCTTACTGGCCTTGATGTCGGTCCAGGGAAACCCTGTTCCCAGCCAGAGCGCCTGCCGTTGAGCGGCCTGGAGGGCCTTCTTCTCGAGTTCCCCGAGATCAATGAACGCCTTGCCGAACGAGCGCAGGCGCGAGGCATCGAGCAGCCGCTGGTAGGCCTGGTAGCCGCGGCAGGCCGCCGCGAGAGCACATCCGACGGCGAGCAGCGCCGAGAACTGGGAGAACAAAGGAACGGCCCAGGAGAAGGCGATGATCAGGGACGACGCGAGCGCCCAGACCAGCGCCATTTTGGCTTCAAAATTGGGGCGCCACGGAACCTCGAAGTCGTAGGGCGACGAGACGGCCATCATGCGCTGCTCGACGATGGCGCCGACGGATGGCCGGCACGCTTTCTTCTGTCGCGCGTTTTTGCGTGTGCCGTGACCCGCTGCGCAGGATCGAACGTCTGGTCGGGCTGGATCGTCGGCGCGGCGAAGGCGATGGACGGATCCAAGTCGGGCCAGCGATCGGCGTCGCACTCATCCCTGAAAAGCAGCGCTTCAGGGAACTGGCCGCCCGATCCTGTGCGGATCATGGCACTGAGGTCGATGACCGGCGTTTTCATCGGAGGCAAACGGCGCTCGATGCTAACCGGCGTCAGCGCCCAGCCGCCGCACCCGCGTCGTTGGCCTGGAAAAGCAGGTGCATGACGGCAACGCCGGCCCAGATCGCTACCGGCCATTCGGCCGCTGGAATCCAGATCGTGAGCACCAGCAGCCCCTCGATTCCAATCGACAGCAAGGCGAGAGCGCCGGCAAACCGACGATTGAAAATCCCACCGTGTCTGGACACGGCGAGAATGAATCCCACCCAGACCACGGCGCTGAGGACGGCTACGTCCAGCGACCGGCCCCTGACGAGCTGTTCCGTCAGGCCGCCAAGAAGTGTCGCGCTCATAGCCAGCCAGACAAAGCCTGCCGAGTCCGGCATGGATTTCCAGTCACCACGAAAGCTCAAGAGGCGCCAGCAGTGCGACGCCAGGGATGTGATCAGTCCGGATTGTTCGTTGCGCATGTTCTCCTCCTCGGTAATGAGCGCCCTGCAACGTCCCGATCCACCGCGAGCGGCGCCGATCGAGACGCTATCCAGAACGATTCTACGGATGGCTGAAAAAATGCAAGTCCCCGAAAAGCGTCCTTTTGGGCCGCTTTTCGGAAAAAGTTATCCACAGAAAATGCCCCTCAGAGAAGTTATCCACGTGAAACCTGTCTCAAACGCCATTCGCCGCAAACCCAGGCCACAAGGGGCTTCCAGAGGAGGGGAAAAGTTATCCACGTGAAACCTGTCTCAGTTAACGTGAAACCTGTCTCATAACGACGTGAAACCTGTCTCACGACCTCGGCTACAGGCCTTGCGTGGCAAGGCTTTGAGGGGGGTCTACAAGTAATTAACAAGTAAATTAAAGTAATTTACAAGTAAGGGGCGGTCGCGCCTGTGGATAACTACCTGCCGCCGTGCCGTTCGAGCCGCACAAGCACCCACGCGCCGAGTGACGTGCGGCGGAATCGAGGTCGAAAAGGGCAAAAAAAGCGAAAAGCGGCCTGCCAGGAGAAAAACCACGGTCGTGGCAATCAGGCGGGGATAGCCAGATCGGTACCTCACCGCGACAGGGTTTTGCAGGGTGTGCGACGCTCACCGTGCAGCGTGCTGCCTGAGAGGCCTTCACGCCACCACCGCGCAAGACGTCTCGCTGCGCGTAGGACCCACGAGCGGCAAACGATCAGCGTCAGCGTCCATCACACGCACCGTCACCACCCCGAATCTCGACTGTGGATTTCGAATCGTGCGATTCCCCAGCGATCCAGGCTGCCGCGCACCGTAGCGCCGCGGCCCATAGCCCTGCGCGATCTGACGCCTTCCCGCTCCTTGCGTCCAAAAAGTCACCTTTCTGGATGCTTTTCGCCTGCACCGAGGACCGGCAGGGTGCAACAGTGACGGCATGCGAACCAAGCCTCCCATTCCCCTTCTTGCGATTCCATCCCGGCGGCCCCACGTTCCGTCCGGCATCCCGGGATGCGGTATTCCCGTGACCAGGGTCGCGCGCGCCGACAAGCTGATGTCGATCGCTTCCGAAATCAGCGATGTCGAGGTCGATGCCGAGTCGCTCGCTTTCATGGGCCAGGCGCTGGTTCAGACCACCTTGCCGCACACCGACCCCGGCGTGTCATCCTTCGAGCGGACGAGCGGTGCCGTGTCTCTTTCGATTATCGCCGACCCCAAAATCGGCCTGCCCTTCGGCACGGTTCCCCGGCTTGTTCTGGCATGGATCTGCACCGAAGCCGTAAAGACGAAGTGCCCGCGGCTGGACCTCGGAAGAAGCCAGAAAGAGTTCCTGCACAAACTCGGCATGCGAACCGATGGCCGCGATGGGCAGCGGCTCCGCGAGCAGTCCATGAAGCTGTTTTCTTCCGTGCTGTCGATCGTCTTTCAAAAACAGGGGCGGTTTTGTCTGCAAAATATGGCGATCGCCGACGAGGCTTTTTTCTTCTGGGATCCCGAACGGCCTGACGACCAGAGGCGCTGGACGAGTACCCTCAAGCTATCGGGGGCGTTCTTTCGCAACATCACCGAGTCGCCGGTGCCGATCGACATGCGTGTGCTGCACGCGCTCTCCCAGTCGCCGCTGGCGATGGACATCTACTCCTGGCTCGTCTACCGCATCTTTGTCCTGCGCGTCACCCGTCACCCCAGTGCCCTCATCCCCTGGCAGTCGTTGAAGCGGCAATTCGGCGCCGACTACAGCGATACGCCGCGCGGCTTGCTGGACTTCAAGAAGCGCTTTCTCCAGCGGCTCGAGGAAACCTTGCTGTTCTACCCGGAGGCCGACGTCACGGCCGAGAAACCAGGGCTCCTCGTGGCAGCCAGTCGCCTGCATATTCGTCATACCGGCGGGGCTCGATTGTCTTCGCTGCAGGCCTGATCATTCGGCACCCTTTCGATCGAAACACCCTTCTTCGGCGCGCGCTTCTGCGAGCCGTTCCAGTCGCCCGGGCAATCGGAAAGCTTGGCGATGGGAGAACCTGGCAGGGCTCCAGCCTCACGGACCAACACCTCTTGACGACGCACTGTCGCCCACTACAATCGTCATGCGTGCCACCAACTCTGCGCCGGCATTCGATGCGGTCTGCGGCGAGCACAAGAACGAACCGATAGACAGGGTGATTCCACTGCGTCTGCTCAGCGCCGTGCGTTGCACAACCAAGGTGACAAGGACTCAAGGGCGATGGCGGCCAATCTACGGCAGCGAGTGACCGCGGTGAACGGTTTGTTGGCCGCGGTGTATGGTGAAGACACTCGACTCAGCGTCGTGCTCGAACGACTCGGCGCGAACGAACAGGAGATTGGACACTTCCGGGAACACGCTGTCGCTGACGCATGCGACGGAGTGGTCGACGCGGTGAGCACCTGCTTTCAGGGCCTCCGGACTGGGAGCCGCGACTTCCTTGTCCTGTCCCGCCGCCTCGGGCTGGACGGCGACGTGGCCACGTTGCAGGAAGTTGGCGATGAACTTGGCGTCACGAGGGAGCGCGTCAGGCAGCTGGAAGAGCGCGCACGCCTGAAGTGTCGGGCTTCGAGAAATCGGGATGCGGTTGAAGCATGTCTCCTGGCAATCCTTGCCTTGACGCGCAGGCGTAGCCTCAGCCGCAACCCGAGCGCGCCCGACGAAGGGCTCTGAGCCGGGGAGCCCAAGAAGCTCGATCGGCGGAGCGATGACGGAAACGAGTGTGATGGTTGATGATGGGCTCACCGTAGCCGAGGGCGTTGCTCCTCGCTAGAATGATGGAATGTCAAAACAGCCACCGCCCTCAACCCCGGAAATCAACCGCCTCAGGGCCGCCGCAGCGCTCATCCCCATTATTGAATCTGGTCTGGCCGACTCACGACTCTCCGTCGAACGGGCAGCGCTCATGGCTTCTTTCTGCGAATGGACGGTAGAAGGGCCCTTCGACGATCCAAGCGTGGCCAAGTTGGCGGAAACCGTCGATGGTGGCTTGAAACGCATCAAGATGGTGCTGTCGTCAACCGCGTGAGAGCTCTCGGCCATCGGTTGCACCACCGTGTGGACTTCGGGCGGAGAGAATAGCAGTAGCACCCTCAAAGCTGATCGGCACGGATCGGGTTACGGCCAGGAGCACACGGTCGCGAATTCTCTTAAAAGCCGACATTGACTTGGCGCGATCAGCCGTCAGCGGTCATTCGGCTGCGCATCGCACTTTTTTGGTCTGCCCGGCCGCTACGTGGCGCGAAGCAGCCGGTGGGCGCAGGATGGCGTCGGTCGGCAGCCGGCCATGAGGAGACAGTGAAGAAGTCTGCCGAAAGCCGTCATTGAAGGGGCCAGGGTGTATGCTATCGACCTAGCCTGCAAAGGCCGCTTTCCACGATTATTTAGTACTGCAAGAAGACAGCAAACTAAGGGCGTGGACCCTGCTGACGTGAGGCGCGCATACGTTCCGAGCGAGGCCGCGATACGGAGCAACTCCGATGTTGCGCAGCAAAACTGTCGTGATACAACAAAGTTGGGCTCCTTGGGAGAGCGCGTGAATCCGTTCGAGGCCGACATTATTCGAGTCACCGATCCGCTGTCGCAACACACGCGGGGCGTAAGAAAGTCGCTGTTGATAGCGAGCGTAATTGCGATTGCCGTTGCCGAGACTGGATTTATTCCTACCAAGATTTCGGCGCTAGGGTTGGAGTTCTCGCAGGCAGATCGTGGCTCAATGCTTTGGCTAATTGGTGCGGTAGTCGCGTTCTTTCTTCTTTCATTCGTGGTCTCAGCGTTTGGTGATTTCATGGCTTGGCGAATGTCCCAAATGGCAAAGGCGTGGGACGAAGACTCAATCGGGTATGAGAACCTTCGGAAGTCCATTCTCGATGACAAAAAACTCACCGAAGAAGAACGCGATGCTCTTCAAGAGCAAGACCGCCGGGGCGGTACGATGTGGCGTAACGCAGGTCACTTAGACAACCACATGCTCGTGCAAAAGTTGGTCGGGCCAATCTCTTTGGCTCGCATTTCCGTTGAGCTTGTAATTCCGGCCATTGCGGGTGTTGCCGGTCTGGTGTTTCTCATCCGCACGGCACCATGAGCGCCAGGTGCCCAACATGGCAGTCGAGAGGGACGGCCCAAACCTGTGCTCCGGCCGCCCCTCACCTCTACGTTAGCCGTCTGAGATGCATCCTCTCGCCGCGCATCTGCTGAAGATTATTGGCGTCGGTCTCGCCGGGTTGCTCGCGGTGGTTGGCATCCCGCTCCTCGGGCTCGCGTTCTTTTTTTCTGGCACTGACGACCTTTGCGGTAACTCGCCTGTGCTAGAAGTGCCATCTCCGAGCGGTAACTGGAAGGCCGTCGTCTTCGAGCGGAACTGTGGGGCTACCACTGGCTTCTCTACCCAAGTGTCCATACTCGGCGCCAAAAACAGCCTACCGAACGAAGGCGGCAATCTCTTCGTTGCTGACACAAATCAGAATGCAGCCCCGTCGGGTCCAGGCGGCGGCCCCGCGGTTCGAGTCACATGGCATGGCTCGTCCTCTCTGCGCATCGAACATCATCCCCTTGCTCGCGTCCGCCGCTCGGAGCCTTCCGTCAATGGAGTTCATGTTGAATATTTGCCCACCCGTTCCGACGGCTAACCCGGCGGTCGAGAGGGACAGCCTGCAATCTACGCTTGCAGGCGCCCTCCGCGCTTCGCGCTCCGGCCGCCCCTCACCTCTACGTTGAGCCTGTATAGATTGCGTTCTAGTGAACGTCGGCTACGCGCCTCAGCGACTGACCGCAATAGGTCGAAAGCAGCCATACCCCCGGGAGCCGGTGCTTTTCTCGCATTTTTGTGTTGTACGCTTACCAGTGAATTTAACCCAAAAGGCTTTTATGGTTGACTACATCTCTGACGAGCTATTCCACTTCGTCGGCAACGGCAGGCCAGATGATGACGAATATAATTTCCAAACCCTTGTGAAAATACTCACCTCGCGCTGTATTTCCAGCAACCCGCTAAAACTTGGCTGGGGAAAATTAAAGGTTACTGTGGAGCGCGAAAAGTCGTTGCTAAAGGAAGGCCTGGTTTACAGCGACATCACGTGTTATTGCGACATACCACGTAACATGCTGGCTCGCCATGTGGCGAAGTACGGTTCTTTCGGTATTGGTTTTCATCGGGTCGATATGGCACGGAAGGGCGCTCGCCCCGTGCTGTATGTGCCGATGACATCACATGATTGGGGATCGCCATATGGCGCAACCCTGTTAAGAGACATCGAGGCCAAGTTTAAGGGGTTCTTGAGCCACTTATATGACCCGATAGAGGAGGAGGAGGAGGAGCCGAGCGAAACTAGTCGGCACCTTGCCCAGGTGCCGGCGTCGCCCCAGGAAGCCATACTTGCCTTGCACGGTTTGCTGACCAAAGACTTCATGGCGTACATTAAGCCATACGATGCTGAGCTTCCGGTTGCTGACATTTCTTACTTTTATTCCGAGCGTGAATGGCGGCGACAGGGGGGGCTCATGTTTGAACTAGCTGACGTCACCGCTATTGTGATGAAGGCTGGCTACGAGGGTCGCTTGCGCGAGGCCATTCCGGACTACCGCGGCTCTATTGTTCCAATCTAAGACGCATTAGCCATATGCGTCCTCTTTCGCTCAGCCGGTTCTCGTTCTTTTGTCACTACAGGCCATTGACGCGAAAATCGAACGGCTGCTTTTAAATGATTGGAGCGTCCGCAACGGGTCGCTATGCAAATCTTTGCATAGCGACCCCTATGCGTAGAACTCAACTATGTGCAGTCTCGGTGCTCACTGCGCCATCTGCCTGCGGCTGCAGGCGGCTGCGGGTGGCGGGTTGGACTTGAACTCGACATAGTTTTGGTGGTGTGGTCGAGTTGTCGTGGTTTTACTCAAGGAGACCACGATGAATTCGACAAGCCAGCTTCCAGTTGTTCCGCGCCGTATTGAAGAGCCCGCGCAGCCGTGCGCCGAAGCCCTCAAACGGTATTTGATCGAGCGCGGTTTCGCCCGGAATACCCAAGGTGCTTACTTTGGGCACGCCGTTCACTTCTTGCGATGGGCGCAGCAGAGTGGGTTCGATGTACACCGCATCGACGAGGTGGTCGTCGCGCAGTTTCTCGACGACCATCTGCTTCATTGCAACTGTGGCGGACCGACACGCGGTGATCGACGCGAGGCCCGTGCGGCGCTCGGTCATCTGCTCGTCGTGCTGCGCACACTCGGTGTGATAGCGCCACGGCCGGTGAGCGCAACGCCGGTCGACGAAGAGCTGCGTCGCTTTGACGAGTACATGGAGCGCGTGCGCGGTCTCGCACCGAGGACGCGTAGTGCGGCGTTGCGCATCGTACGCGAGTTGCTGTGGCAACGGTTTCATGATCGCCCGGTCGTGTTCTCGGCGCTCAAGCCCGAACAGGTTCGCTGCTGCTTCGCACGGATGACTGAAGGCTGTCATGCGCCGGCCAGTGCGGGCGCCGTAGTCTCGGCACTAAACGGTTACTTCCGCTTCCGCGCGACTTGCGGCGACGCGGTGCAGGCATTGATCGGTGTGCTGTCCTATCCGGCGAACTGGCAACAAGCCGCATTGCCAGAAACGCTTACGGATGAGGAGCTCGAACAGCTGCTTGGCACGCTTGGCGTCCCGAGTCCTTCGATGCGTCGCAGCGCTGCAATGGTGCGCTGCGCAGTCGATCTCGGGCTTCGTAGCGCGGAGATCGCCGCGCTTACTCTCGACGATATCGATTGGGAATCCGGCATCCTCACACTTCATAGGACCAAGAGCCGGCGCGAGCAGGTCTTACCCTTGCCGGAGCCCACGGGGCGCGCCATTGCGGCCTATCTGGAGCATGAGCGGCCCAAGAGCCAACACCGGGAAGTGTTCCTGCGGCGCACGGCACCGAACGACACGGTCATCGGCCCTGATCTCGTGCGTAAGACCATCCGCCAAGCCTATGAGCGGGCTGGCCTGCCCTATACCCGATCACACCTACTGCGTCACACGATGGCCCGGCGGCTGCTCGACGGAGGTAGCTCGCTCAAGGAAATCGCCGACGTTCTGCGGCATCGCTCGCTCAATACCACGTTGGTCTACGCCAAGCTCGACAGCCGAAACTTGCGATCGGTGGCTTTGCCGTGGCCAGGGAGGGCTGCATCATGAGCCAACCCCTGAACTTAAAAAAGCGAGTTCGCCAGTACCTGCGGGAGCGTCGGCGTTTGGGCTTCCAGCTGCGAAGCATGGGCTACGCCTTGCGCGGTTTTGCCGACTACGTCGATAAGCTCCAGCCTTCCGGAGCGCTCACGGTCGATTTGATGGCTGAGTGGGCCAAGTGTGACCGAGCTGCCAGCAAAGATCCGCGCACCTGGGCGCGACGGTTGAAGATTCTGCGTCCCTTCATGCGCTGGCTACAGCAGTTTGAGTCGGGCACCGAAGTTCCCGACGACGCGATCTTTGGACGAGCCGGTGAGCGTCTGGCGCCGCATATCTTCAGTGAGCGGGAGATCGTCGACCTGCTCGCGGCGGCGCGGCGGCTTGAACCGGATTTGCGGGGCGTCACCTACGAAACACTGTTCGGCCTGCTTGCCGCTACCGGTCTTCGCGTTTCCGAGGCGGTGGGGCTGAGCAACAGCGATGTCGATCTCAAGACAGGTATGCTGACCGTACAACGAACCAAGTTCGCCAAATCACGCCAAGTGCCAGTTCATCCGAGCACCCTCGATCGCCTCAGGCGCTATCGCCGCCTGCGCGACCCGCTCATCGAGCTCACCGAGGAAACGCCGTTCTTCGTCGGCTCTCGCGGTCGGCGCCGTGGACAGGGCCTCAGCACACGCCAAGTAGATCGGGTCTTTGCTGAACTACGCGCGCAGCTCGCCTGGCCCAACCGCGGTGCGCACAGTAGCCCACGCGTCCACGATTTACGTCATAACTCCGAGACCGGGATTATTCCGAGGGCGGTGCCATACGGCGCCGCGCCGTCGGAGTTGAATGGGCGATCAGGCAGCGAAATCCTCGGAATTATCAGAGGCTCTTCAGGAAGTCCATTA
>Ga0209571_1001278_pt1 | contig 13163 bp, 13 predicted proteins | sample EBPBio102011_DNA_FD_185866 | JGI IMG/M metagenome (GOLD analysis project Ga0209571, IMG submission 185866) | Wastewater treatment Type I Accumulibacter community from EBPR Bioreactor in Madison, WI, USA - Reactor 1_1/10/2011_ DNA (SPAdes)... | ecosystem: Engineered > Bioreactor > EBPR >...
CCGATGAACACCAGGGCGAAGAGCAGCGCGTGCAGCAACAGCGCCAGGGCGACGGACTGCGCGTTGTCGGCGCGGGTTTCCCTCATCCGGCGACACCTTTCGCGGTGCGCCTTGGCTTGGCGCGCACGGCGGTCATTTCGTCGGCGTGCTCATGAGGCCCGCGCGCGCGACGCCGGCATCGGTCTGCAGCGTGCTCAGCACGTCGTACACCGTCTGGTAGGACGCGTTCGCATCGCCCGCCACGTACACCGGCACGTTGGGGCGCTGGCTGACGAAGGCCTTCACCTTCGCCACCATTTCATCGCGCGTCACCTCGCGATTGGCATCCCCCTGCAAGGTGAGGAAGAGGCGGCCGCTGCGATCCACGCTGACGATCACCGGGTCCTGCTTGTCCTGGATGGACTTGGCGCTCGACTGCGGCAAGTCGATGTCCACGCCGAGGTTCAGCAGCGGCGCGGTGACCATGAAGATGATCAGCAGCACCAGCATCACGTCGATGTAGGGCACGACGTTGATCTCGGCCTTGAGCTTGCGCTTCTTGTGGCGACGGATGCTCATCGTCATCCGCCGTCAGTCGGCCTGCGCCTGGCGCTGCAGGATGGAGGAGAACTCCTCGGAGAACGCGTCGTACTTCACGCTGACGCGCTCCACCTTGGTCGCGTAGCGGTTGTACGCCCACACCGCCGGGATCGCCGCGAACAGGCCCATCGCGGTCGCGATCAGCGCCTCGGAGATGCCCGGCGCGACGGTGGCGATGGTCGCCTCCTTGACGTTGGCGAGGCCCTGGAACGAAATCATGATGCCCCACACCGTGCCGAACAGGCCGACGTACGGACTGATCGAGCCGACATTGGCGAGGAACTCGAGGTTCTGCTCCAACCCGTCGATCTCGCGCGAGGCTGTGGCGCGCATCGCGCGTTGCGCGGCTTCCAGCTGCAGGCGGCCGTCTTCGCTGGCGCGGCGATTGCGCGATTTGTGGAACTCGCGGTAGCCGGCTTCGAAAATCGCCTCCATGCCGCCTTCCTGATGGCGGCTGGCGGCATCGTAGAGCTTGCCGAGCTCGTTGCCCGACCAGAAGCGGTCCTCGAAATCATCCGCCTCGCGCAGCGCGCGATCGAGCACCTTCTTCTTGCGGATGATGATCACCCACGAGGCGATCGACGCCAGCAGCAATATCACCATCACGACCTGCACCGGCAGGGACGCGTGCAGGACCAGTTGCAGCATGTCGAGGTCGCCTCCGGCGGCGGGCGCGCTTTGCACGACCTCGACCGGGGCGGCATCCAGGGTCTGCGTGGTGACTTGCAGGGCGGCGGTCGAAAGCGTCATCCGGTGTTCCTTCAGGGGGACTCAGGGGTAAGCCGTGCCAGCACGGTCTGGGGGATCGGCACCGGGCGGAATGCATCGGCCGACACGGAGGCCACGCGCACCTCGGCACCGACCAGCAACTCCCCGCCGCGACGCACTTCCTGCGCGATCACCAGGCTGGCACCGCGGCATTGTGCAAGACGCACGCTGACTGAAAGCAAATCGTCGAGCCGGGCCGGCCGTCGGAAGTCGATCGACATCGACTTCACCACGAAGCACAGGTTGGTCTCGCGCAGGGCTTCCTGGCCAAACCCGATGGCGCGCATCCATTCGCTGCGCGCGCGCTCCATGAAGGCGAGATACTGCGCGTGGTAGACCACGCCGCCTGCGTCCGTGTCTTCCCAATAGACGCGGACGGGATGCTGGAAATCGGGGGAATCGGTCATGCTGGTGCTCCGCGACGCTCAGTCCGCGCCCGGTTGGTAGCGCATCCCGACCGAGGCCGGCGCCGTCGGCACGAAGCCGTATTGCGCGTACAGGCGCTGCGCCTGTCCATCCGCCAGCAAGCTGACATAACCTGATTCCGGCACGTTGGCGCGCAGCCATTCGGTGATCGCGGCCATGATCTGCTTGCCGAGGCCCTGGCCCTGATACGCAGGCAGGACCGCGATATCGACCACCTGGAAGAACAGGCCGCCATCGCCGATGACGCGCCCCATGCCGACCACGTTCGCACCATCGAACACCTGCACGGCGTAGAGGCTGTTGGGCAGGCCGATGGCAGCGGCTTCGGTAGTTTTCTGGCTGAGCCCAGCCTCCTTGCGCAGATGGCGATAGGTGGCGATGTCGGGGATGCTGGCATGCAAGGCGAGGCTCATTGCACGGGCTCCTCGCCGAACAGGCCGGCATCGCGCGTGCGCGGCTTGAACCCCATGTGGCGATACGCCTTGTGCGTGGCCATACGCCCGCGCGCGCTGCGTACGAGGAAGCCCTGCTGGATCAGGTACGGTTCGATCACGTCTTCCAGCGTGCCGCGCTCTTCCGAGAGCGCCGCGGCGAGCGATTCCACCCCGACCGGGCCGCCATCGAAATTCTCGATGATGAGGTGCAAGAGACGCCGGTCGAGGTCATCAAACCCTTCCGGGTCCACCTTCAGCATCTGCATCGCAGCCGAGGCGACCTCGCCATTGATGACGCCGCCGGCGCGCACCTGGGCGTAATCGCGCACACGGCGCAGCAGGCGGTTGGCGATGCGGGGCGTGCCGCGCGCGCGGCGGGCGATTTCCGAAGCACCTTCGTCCAGGCACTGGATGCCAAGGATCTGCGCCGAGCGCCGGACGATGCGCGCAAGCTCTTCCGCGCTGTAGAACTCCAGCCGCTGCACGATGCCGAAGCGGTCGCGCAGCGGCGCGGTCAGCAAACCCGCGCGCGTCGTCGCGCCGACCAGGGTGAAGGGCGGCAGGTCCAGCTTGATCGACCGCGCGGCCGGGCCTTCGCCGATCATGATGTCGATCTGGAAGTCCTCCATCGCCGGGTACAACACTTCCTCGACCACCGGCGAGAGCCGATGGATCTCGTCGATGAAAAGGACATCGTGCGGCTGCAGGTTGGTCAGCAGCGCGGCCAGGTCCCCCGCCCGCTCGATCACCGGCCCGCTGGTCACGCGCAGGCTGACGCCGAGCTCGTTGGCGATGACGTGCGAGAGCGTGGTCTTGCCCAGGCCCGGCGGCCCGAAGATCAGCACATGATCCAACGCCTCGCCGCGGCCCTTGGCCGCGTCGATGTAGATCTGCATCTGCTCCTTGACCGGCTGCTGGCCAAGGTAATCGGCCAGCCGTTTGGGACGCAGGCTGGCATCGACGGCATCGTCTTCACGGGTGGCATCGGGCGCGATCAGGCGGTCTTCGCTCATGCCGCTATGTTCGCATGTCGCCGCGCCCGGCCGCACGGCGGGCGTCGCTCAGGCCGCCGACATGCCTTGCATGGCCTGGCTCGCCAGGGTGAAGGAATGCTTGCGCGCCGCGTGATCGAAGATGTTGCCGGTCAGCATCAGCTCGTCCGGGCGGTGGCGGTCGATGAACGCGGCAATGCCCTCGCGCAGGTCGGCAGGGTCGCCCACCACGCTGCAGGCCAGCGCCTCGGCCACCATCGCCTTCTCGGCCGGGGTCCAGAACGATTCGATGTCGTCGATCGGCGGCGGCACCAGTCCCGGCTGCCCACGGCGCAGGCGCACGAAGGCCTGCTGCTGGGTGGTGAACAGATGCTCGGCCTCGGCGCGGCTGTCGGCGCCGATCACGTTCAGCGCCAGCATCGCGTATGGCTGGCGCAGGCGCGCAGAAGGCTTGAAGTCGCGGTGGTACAGGGCCATCGCCTCGTCCATCGCCGCCGGCGCAAAATGCGAAGCAAAGGCATAAGGCAGGCCCAGTGCCGCGGCCAGGCGGGCGCCGAACAGGCTGGAGCCTAGGATCCATACCGGCACGTCCAATCCCGCGCCCGGCACCGCCTGCACGGCCTGTCCGGGTTGCACGGGCTCGAAGTAATGCAGCAGTTCCTGCACGTCCTGGGGGAAGGCCTCGGCGCCCTCGTAATAACGGCGCAGGGCGCGAACCGTGGCCTGGTCGGTCCCGGGCGCGCGACCCAGGCCGAGATCGATCCGGCCCGGATAGAGCGAGGCGAGCGTGCCGAACTGCTCGGCCACCTGCAGGGGCGCGGCGTTGGGCAACATCACCCCGCCGGCCCCGACCCGGATGCGCGAGGTGCCGCCGGCCACGTGGCCGATCAGCACCGCCGTCGCCGCGCTGGCGATGCCCGGCATGTTGTGGTGCTCGGCCAGCCAATAGCGCGTGTAGCCCAGGGACTCGGCGTGGCGGGCCAAGTCCAGCGTGTTGGCGAAGGCCTGCGCGGGCGTGCTGCCCTCGGTGACCGGGGCGAGGTCCAGCAGCGAATACGGGATGGTGTCCATCCCGTTTAGATGACGCCTCAAACCCGCCGATTCAATGCTTGCGCGGGCCGCCGTTCAGCCCGGCGGCTAGATCTGGACCTGCGTTCCCAGCTCGACGATGCGGTTGCCCGGGATGTGGAAGAACCCGGTCGCCGGCGCGGCATTGCGGTGCATCAGCGCGAACAGCTTGTCGCGCCACACCGGCATGTTGCGATGCTTGCTGGCGAGCACCGTCTCGCGGCTGGCGAAGTAGGTGGTGTCCATCGGGTCGATGCAGATCTCGCTGCAATCGGCCGCCTGCATCAGGGCCTGCGGCACGTCCGGGTCTTCCATGAAACCGAACTTGATCACCACCCGGTAGAAGTTGTCGCCGATGGTGGTGATGCGCAGGCGCTCGGATTTGGGCGCATACGGCACCTTGAGCGTGTCCACGGTCAGGAACACGTTGCGCTCATGCAGCACCTTGTTGTGCTTGAGGTTGTGCATCAAGGCCTGCGGCACCACGCCCTTGTCGGCGGTCATGAAAATGGCCGTGCCCGGCACCCGCACCGGCGGCGAGAGCATCAGGCCGTCGAGGAAGGTCTCGAGCTGGATGCCTTCGTTCTGCACCGCATCACGCAGCAATTCACGCCCGCGGCGCCAGGTCCGCATCAGAATGAAGGCGCTGATGCCGATGAACAGCGGCACCCAGGCGCCGATGCCGCTGAAGAGCTTGGCGCCGTTGGCGACCAGGAACGCCAGGTCGATGATGAGGAACATCACGCACAGCGGCAGCACCCATTTGCGGGTATCCGGCCAGCGCGTGTAGGCGACGATGGCCAGCAGCAGCGTGTCGATCAGCATCGTGCCGGTCACCGACAGGCCATAGGCCGTGGCCAGTGCGCCGGAGCTGCGGAACGCCAGCACCAGCACCACCACCGCGCCGAACAGCATCCAGTTGATCGAGGGCACATACACCTGGCCCATGGTGTCCCTCGAGGTGTACTTGATCCGCAGGCGCGGCAGGTAACCCAGCTGGATGGCCTGGCGGGTGACCGAGAATGCGCCGGTGATCACCGCCTGCGAGGCGACCATCGCCGCGGCGGTCGCCAGCACCAGCATCGGCAGCTGCGCCCAGTCGGGGATCGACATGTAGAACGGGTTGGCCACCGCGCCCGGATCGCGCAGCAGCACCGCGCCCTGCCCGTAGTAGTTCAGCACCAGCGCCGGCAGCACGAAGCTGAACCAGCCCCAGCGGATCGGCTTCTTGCCGAAATGGCCCATGTCGGCGTAGAGCGCCTCGCCGCCGGTGACCGTCAGCACCACCGCGCCCAGAATCAGCACCGCGTGCCAATCGTGGGTGGCGAAGAAATTCCAGGCCCAATACGGGTTGAGCGCGCGCAGCACGATCGGGTTGCTCGCGATGTTCATCAGCCCGAAGCCGGCGATCACCACGAACCAGGTGATCATCACCGGGCCAAACAGCTTGCCGACCTTCTCCGTGCCAAAGCGCTGGAACGCGAACAGGCCCGTCAGCATCACCAGGCTGATCGGCACCACCCATTGCTTGAACAGCGGCGAGATCACCTCCAGGCCCTCCACCGCGCCGAGCACGGTGATCGGCGGGGTGATCATGCCGTCGCCAAAGAACAGCGCCGCGCCGAAGATGCCGAGGATGCCGACCGCGTAACTCAAGCGCGAGCCTTGCTTCAGGCTGCGCTGGGCCAGCGCGGTCAACGCCATGATGCCGCCTTCGCCTTCGTTGTCGGCGCGCATGATGACGATGACATACTTCAGGGTCACCACCAGGATCAGCGACCAGAAGCCGAGCGAGAGCAATCCCTTGACCGTCGCCGCATCCGGCGTCAGGCCGAAGTGCGGATGGAACATCTCCTTGATCGTGTACAGCGGGCTGGTGCCGATGTCGCCGAACACCACGCCGACCGCGCCGGCCACCAGGGCCGCCAAACCGGTGCTGGCGTGGCCGTGGCCGTTACCGCTCGTCTGCCGCGCGGACGACGGATCGGTCTGGGAAGCTGAGCTCATGGGTGGTCCCCTGGGATCAAGCCGCGCATGGTACGCCTCTAGCGAAGCGCTTGCTGCAAGGCCTTGCGGATGATGGCTTCGGGACTGTCGCCCTCGGCCGCGGCCTTCTTGGCCATGCGCTCGGCCTCGGCCGGTTTGTAGCCGAGTTGCTGCAGGGCGATCATGGCTTCGGAGAGCGCATCCAGCCGTTGCCCGGGCTGCGGCGCGGTCACGCCGCCAGCCAGATCCGCCGCGCGATCGCGCAATTCCACCACCATGCGCTCGGCGGTTTTCTTGCCGATGCCGGGGATGCGGGTAAGCGCGGTTACATCCGAGGTCTGCACCAGGCGCGCGAACTCATCCACCGACACACCCGAGAGCACTGCCAGCGCGATCTTCGCGCCGATCCCGCTCACCCGCTGCACGTCGCGGAACAGGCGCCGCTCGGCCTCGCTGAGGAAGCCGTACAGCGAGACGCTGTCCTCCTTCTGCGCGTAGTGGGTGAAGAGCGACACCTCACGGCCCACGTCTGGCAAGTCGTAGAAGGTGCTCATCGGCGCCTCCAGCTCATAGCCCACGCCATGCACGTCCACCACCAGCCATGGCGGCTGCTTGTGGATGAGCGTGCCTTTCAAACGTCCGATCATGCCTATCTCCTGCCCCATGCCTGGCGCACGCCCACGCCGAGGCGCGCCGCGCTCGCGCGTACATGCGCATGTGTGATCGCCACCGCCAACGCATCGGCGGCATCGGCCTGCAGCTTGCCTTTCAGGTTCAGCATCACGCCCACCATGTGCTGCACCTGCGCCTTGTCCGCGCCGCCCTTGCCGACCAGCGCAAGCTTCACTTCTTTTGCCGCGTATTCCGCCACCTTCAGGTCGCGCGCCACGCAGGCGGCAATCGCCGCGCCACGCGCCTGCCCCAGCTTCAATGCGCTCATCGCATTGTTGGACAGGAACACTTGTTCGATGGCGACTTCGTGCGGCTGGTGCTCGTCGATCAAGGCCCACAGGCCGTCCAGCAACAGGCGCAGGCGCTGGGGGAAATCCTCCGCCTTCATCAACGACAACGGCGCGTGGTGGATGTGGACCATGCGTCCATCCGCGGCGACATCGATCACCCCCACGCCCGTGCGCTGGGAGCCGGGATCGATGCCGAGGATGCGGACGGTGGACAACGTCTCGCTCAGGCCGGCAGCTCGGCGTTGCTGTACACCGCCTGCACGTCGTCGAGTTCGTTCAAGCGGTCCAGTAGCTTCTGCACCTGCTCGGCGGTTTCGCCTTCCACCGCGATGTCGTTGTCGGCGTGCATCGTGACTTCGGCAAATCCGGGAGCAAGGCTCGCGGCTTCCATCGCCGCCTTGACCTCGCCGAAATTCTCCGGCGCGGTGATCACGTCGATGGCGCCATCGTCATAGACCACCACGTCCTCCGCGCCGGCGTCGATCGCGGCCTCGGTGATGGCATCTTCGTCGGCACCGGCATCGTAGCTCAGCACGCCGAGCTTCTTGAACATGAAGGCAACCGAGCCTTCCGCGCCCATGTTGCCGCCGTGCTTGCCGAAGGCGTGGCGCACTTCGGCCACGGTGCGCACGCGGTTGTCGGTCAGGCAGTCGGCAATGACCGCGACGCCGCCCGGCGCGTAGCCCTCGTAGCGGATTTCCTCGTATTCGACGCCTTCCAGCTCGCCAGTCGCCTTCTTGACCGCGCGCTCGATCACGTCCTTGGTCATGTTGACCGACAGGCCCTTGTCGATGGCACTGCGCAGGCGTGGGTTGCTGGCCGGGTCGCCCCCGCCGGCACGCGCGGCCACGGAAATCTCGCGGATGATCTTGGTGAAAATCTTGCCGCGCTGGGCATCGACCGCATTCTTGCGGGCTTCGATCGAAGGACCACGTCCCATGGTTGTGTCGTGTCTGGCTGGAAAACGACGATTTTACGCGATGCTGGCGCCTGCCACGGCCTCGCCCGCCCCGTGGTCGAAGTGCCCGGCATGCAGGAAGCCGGCCGCCTGCCGTACGGCAGCGTCGGAAAAGATCAGGCCGCTGTGGCTGGCCGGCAGGACGATATGGTCGGCGAGGCCCGCCAGCCGGGTTTCGGCCACCGCCACCGTGCCGTCGTGATCGTCGCCCAACGGGGCCAGCATCCCGCCAAGGCCGCGGCGACGGCTGCCGGCGATCATGCCCACGGCCAGGTCCGGCGGCAGGCTGCCGGCCCCGGCCAGCAGCATCGGCACGTGTCGCCCAAGCAGGTGACGCCCGGCGGGCAGGCGACGGACCACGCCATCGGCAGCGCGGCTGCCGGCCAGCGGCGTGCCAAGGCAGACGATGCGACCGATGTCCGTTGGCGCGAGGCGACGCGCGGCTTCCAGCGCCATCAAGCCGCCCAGGCTATGCGCGACGACATGGCTGCCGGGCGATTGGCGCAGCGCATCGGCCACGCGCGCGACCGCGCGATCGCTGTCTTCCATCACGCTGTAATAGCCCAGCGCCCGTGCATCGAAGCCACGGCTGCGCAGGCGGGTGGCGAACCAGCGCATCGCGGGGGCATGCATCCACAGCCCGTGGAGGAGGATCACGCGGTTTTCGGCAGGAGCTGGTTTCCACATCCCCCTGTTGTACCAGCGCCCTCCCGGGCCGCCAACCCAGAGGCGCCCCCAAAGGAGCGCCTCGCGGATCAGCTGTGTGACGTCATACGGCTCGCGTCATTCGAACTTGTACTCGAACTGCAATGCCACTTCACGGCCCACCGGATTGAACGCCTCATAGAAGTAAGGGAAGCTGGTATTGGTTTCGTCCCCGGGATGCAAATCGTTGAAGAGGTTGTTGATGTAGAACCTCAATTCGGCCTTCTTCGAGAAGCGCCAGCCCACGTTGGTATTCCACAGGTAAAACGCATCGGTACGGCCTGCCGCGCTGTTGTACTTGGGCAGGCTGCCGTAACGCACGGTGGACAGATTCGCCGTCCAGTCGCCGCCACGCCAGTTCATCGACGCCTTGGCCTTGCTGCGGAAATCGAGGTTGGTGGGATCATCGCGCCAGTCGGCGTCGATCGGGTCGCCCGGACGCACCTGCCGCTCGGAATTGAGCGTATGGGACCAATCCATGCGGAAGGTGTAACGCCCGAAACCCTGGGTGGCCAATCGGTATTGCAGCGCCGCGTCGATACCGGACACACGCATATAGGATTGGTTGATCGGGCCGGAAGTGATCTCACTGATGCGGCCGTACTGCTCACCAGCTTCCGGCACGCGCGTGATCAGCCCGAGCACCGCCTGGCAATAGGCTGAGCCACTGCCGAAACCGAAAGCGCTGCCGTCCAGCCGCTTGCCGGTAACGCAGCCGGCCTCATCGTTCAGCAGGTCGGACGAAGAAATGCGGTCGATGGCACCGTTGAGCCGGATATCCCAATAGTCGATGTTTACCGACATGTTGCTGGTGATGTCCCAGACCAGGCCCGTGCTCCACGACTTGCCGGTTTCCTCGGTAAGCCCGGGATCGCCGGCGCTCACCGTGTACATGGTGTAGCTGTAGCCAGTGCAATTGGGGTTGGCGCCGGCCGCGATGCAGCGCAGTACGTCAGTGGCGGAGCCGAAACTGCCGCTACCCTCGCTGAACACCCAATGCATGTCCGGGGCCTTGAAGCTGGTCGCGTAACTGCCGCGCAGCAGCAGCGAATCGACCGGCCGCCACTCCAATCCCGCATTCCAGGTCTTCGCATCATTGACGTCGGTGATGTCGTCATATTTGTCGAAGCGGCCTGCCAGCGTCGCCTTCAAGGTGCGATGCAAGGGAATGCTGAACTCCAGGCCAGCCGCATATCGATCACGCTCGCCACCACCATTGGTGCCGGTCAGGTTGTAGAGCTGGGACACGGACGGCAGGACGCGCGGGTCGCTGTCGAGGGTATAGCCCTGCGAACTCGCCTCCAGCACCAGCGCAGCACCCAGCGGGCCGGCCGGCAACTGGGCCAGATCGCCGGTGATCACGAAGTTGGCGGTATTGACCCACGAGTCGGCCTCGTAATGGGCGATGGTGGAAAGCGATTGGTATTCGGCGAAGGTCAACGGCCGATACCAATGCTCCAGGTTCAAGCGATAAATCGGCACGCCGTTCGGACGCGTGCCCAGCTGTTGCCCAAAGAACCATTCGTTGACCTTGTCGCCGATCAGCCGGCGGCGCTCACGCTGGAAGTCGTACTCGGCGCGACTCAAGGTGAAATCCCAATCGAAGTTGCCGAAGCGGCCACGCAGGCCAGCGGCGACATCGATCGATCGCTCCTTGTAGTGCTGGTTCATGTTGTCCACACCGTCGAGCTCCAACGGCGTCAGCCTGCGCGATGGCGCGATCTCAGTGCCGAACTGTGGATCGTAGAAAGAACTGCGACGACCCACGCCGTTGGTGTGGGGCCCGGTAATGCTCTCGAACCCGCCCAGCGACTCCGCCTTCGACCGCCATGCCTGCAACGAGGCCCAGCCTTCCAGGTCTTCGTTGAAATGCCATGTACCGAACACATAACCGGCGACATCGTCCTTGCCCTTGCTGAGGTGGACATAGCGCGGATCATTCCAGGTGCCGCAGTAATCCCCCGTGGTGACTGCTGCACCGTTACTCACGTAACGGAACGGGGTTTGGACGAATTCGCCCTGCCATTTCTCGCAGGTACCGGCGGGAATCGCCGCCAGGCGACGGCTGCTGCTGGTCCCGCCAAGGCGAATGCGCAATCCATTGTCGGGCAGGTTGCCCACCAGCGGATCGGGCGCGGGATTTTTTCTCAGGTCCCAATCATCACGGTCAAACCCGTACAGCAGATCCTGCGAGTAGTATTGGAACGCATAGGTCAGGTCCCATTTCTCGCCTACCTTGCCGCCCGTCCACTGCAAGTCGATGCGGTCCCGGCCGCCCATCGTGCTGGTGCCAAACAGCGCCTTGATCTCATCGCCGTTGTAGTCGCGCTTGAGTATGACGTTGACCACGCCGGACACCGCATCCGCACCGTAGATGGCCGAAGCGCCACCGGCGAGGATCTCGATCCGCTCTACCGCACCCGATGGAATGTTGCCGAAGTTCTGGAAGTTGCTGCGTCCTTCATAAGGGAAGGGATAGTCGGCGGCACGACGGCCATCCACCAGCAACAGCGACCGCCCCGGCCCAAGACCGCGCAGATTGAGCGGCTGTGCATTCGCCGAGAACCCTCCCGACAATTCCGTCTCGACGCTGCCGCCGGCCATGACCAGCGAATCGAGCGCTTCGAACACGGTCGTATAACCGTCATTTTCCATTTGTTCGCTGGTGATCACGGTCACCGGCGAGGGACCTTCCACTTCCGAGCGCTTGATGCGCGACCCTGTCACCTGCACGGCGTCAAGCTGGCGTTGCCCGCCCTCGGCTTGTGCCGTAGGTGGAGGCGGTGGCGGGTCCTGCGTCTGGATCGACACGGGCGCGGGTGACGACGCCTCCGCAGACGCGGCATCGACTGCACGCGAAACCGTGATCACCCCATTCGCGGTACTGCGATGCACCAACCCCGTGCCATCGAGCAATTTGTCCAGTGCCTGGTCGACGGTGTACTTGCCCGACAATGCCGGCGCCGTGCGGCCGCGCACCAACGTTGTCGGCACCATCAGCTGCACATCGGCTTGCTGTGCGACACGGTTCAACGAATCCGCCAGAGGCTGCCTGCCTACCGAAAAACTGTGCGCTTTCCCTTGTTGCGCTGCAGCAGCCGTCGCCGCCCCACCCCATGCAATGCCAATCGATAGCGCAAGCGCGTGCGCCAGCAATGTCGGGCGGAGCTTAAGGCGCCGACTGGGTGAAAAACAGCCTTTTTCTGCAGGATTTCCGCTCATTGCATGCCCCTTAGTGGATTCGATTTTGCAGTCGCGATGCCATCGGCCTTGCCACGTCCGATTGCATCCCCCTTTATGCAGACGCACGCCGCCGGGATCCCCTCACCTATTCTTCGGCGCACCAGTGCGCATTTGCCGGCAGCCTGCTTTAGGCATACCTTCGGGCCACGCAATGCAGTCAGGATTATCGCCTCGTGGTCACGCCAGCGCCCACCGACAACAACAAAAATGTCACCGATGAGACATCGACAGGCGGGCGCGACTTCGAATGCCATCGCCTGGTGCTGACGCGTTATTTCCGGCGCCATTGGGGTCGCGAATCCGAGATCGAAGACCTGGTCCAGGAGGCGTTGCTGCGCCTGATCCGCTCCCCCCAGCCCATCGACAACGAAGAAGCTTACGTGGTCCGGATCGCCGGCAACCTGATCCGGGACCGCCTGCGGCGCGAGCAAAGCCATCAGGCCAAGCAGCACGTCTCCCTCGATGACAACATCGCCTACCTCACGACTGAGGAACCTGGCTGCGAGCGCGTCTACGAAAGCAAGAGGCAATGGGATCAGGTCCTGGCGGCGTTACAGGAGCTGTCTCCCCGCTGCTGCCAGGTGTTTCTGCTACAGCGATACGAAGGCTGGACCTATACGGCAATTGCCAAGCACTTGGGCATCAGCGCCAGTGCGGTCGAGAAACACATGATGCGCGCCTTGCTTCACCTGCAAACACGATTGATGGATCGATGAAAAACAAGGATTTCACATTGATCGAAGGCGGCAACCTGGTGGCGCGTGAAGCCGCCGTTTGGTTTAGCCGACTTCGCGCCGACGACGTGCGCGAATCTGATCGCGACGCACATCGGGCCTGGATGGACCGCGATCCCGAACATCGCGCCGCCTATCAGCGTTTGGAGCAACTGTGGTCAACCCTGGGGGATTTCGCGCATGCACCTGAGATCGACCGGCTCATGCATCCTGCTCCCGCGACAAACACCGTGCCTCATCCTTCGCGCCGCAAAAACCGCCGGCACTGGATATCAATCACGGCCGTGGCCGCAGTCGTTGCTCTAGCC
>Ga0209571_1001283_pt1 | contig 13103 bp, 8 predicted proteins | sample EBPBio102011_DNA_FD_185866 | JGI IMG/M metagenome (GOLD analysis project Ga0209571, IMG submission 185866) | Wastewater treatment Type I Accumulibacter community from EBPR Bioreactor in Madison, WI, USA - Reactor 1_1/10/2011_ DNA (SPAdes)... | ecosystem: Engineered > Bioreactor > EBPR >...
ATCGAGCCCTCGGACAGCGAGCAGGCCATGCTCGCCGAGCTGCGCTCCATCGCCGCGCAGAACGTCGTCAAGACCTCCCTCATCGGCCTCGGCTATCACCAGACGGTGATCCCGCCGGTCATCCAGCGCAACATCCTGGAGAATCCTGCGTGGTACACGGCGTACACGCCCTATCAGCCGGAAATCTCGCAGGGCCGCTTGGAGGCGCTGCTCAACTTCCAGACGATGGTCGCCGATCTGACCGGCCTCGACATCGCCAATGCCTCGCTGCTCGATGAGGCTACCGCAGCCGCCGAGGCGATGACCCTGATGCGGCGCGCCACCAAGGCGGCCAAGGAGGCCGTGCTCGTGGTCGACGAGCAGGTGCTGCCGCAGACCCTCGCCGTGATGCGCACCCGAGCGGTGCCATTGCACCTGGAGATCATCGTGGCCGACCTGAGAGACGTCGACTCCGCGGACGCGCTGGCGGCGCTGACGGCGGGACGTCCGGTCTTCGGGGCGCTCGTGCAATGCCCGGGCGCCGACGGCACGGTGCGCGACTGGCGGCCGCTGGCGGACGCGGTGCATGCCCAGGGGGGGCTGGTCAGCGCTGCGGCGGACCTGTTGGCGCTGACCCTGTTGACCCCCCCGGGGGACTGGGGCGCCGATGTCGCCGTCGGTACGACGCAGCGGTTCGGCGTCCCGATGGCCTTCGGCGGCCCGCACGCCGGCTATCTGGCGGTTCGCGACGAGCTGGCCCGCACGATGCCCGGCCGACTGGTCGGGGTGAGCGTGGATGCGACCGGAGCGCGCGCCTACCGGCTGGCGCTGCAGACCCGCGAACAGCACATTCGCCGGGAGAAGGCGACCAGCAACATCTGCACGGCGCAGGTGCTGTTGGCGGTGCTGGCGTCGATGTACGCGGTCTATCACGGGCCGGCCGGGCTGCGCCGGATCGCGCTGCGGGTGCACGGGCATGCCCGGGCGGCGGCGCAGGCCCTGACGCAGGCCGGGCTGGAGGTGCGCACCGAGCACTACTTCGACCGGTTGACCGTCGCGGTCCCGGGGCGGGCAGGCGAGGTGCTGGCGGCGGCGGTCGACGAGGGCTACAACCTGTGGGCATCGGGGCCGGATCTCGTGGCGTTCAGCTTCGATGAGGTCACCACGGCCGCCGACGTCGCCGCTGTCCTGCGCGCCTTCGGTGTCGCGGCCGAGGCGGCCGCCGCGGCAGCGGCGCCCCAGGACCCGGAGCCGAACTGGCCGGCCGAGCTGCGCCGCGGCAGCGCGTTCCTGACGGCGGACGTGTTCAACACCTACCACTCCGAGACCCAGATGATGCGCTACCTGCGGCTGCTGGCCGATCGCGATTATGCGCTGGACCGGGGCATGATTCCGCTCGGGTCGTGCACGATGAAGCTGAACGCTGCCGCTGAGATGCAGGCCATCACCTGGCCCGAGTTCGCCTCGCTGCACCCGCTGGCTCCGGCGGACCAGACGCGGGGGAGCCGGCGCATCATCGCCGACCTGCAGGACTGGCTTGCCGGGATCACCGGCTACGACGCCGTGACCCTGCAACCCAACTCCGGGGCCTCCGGCGAGCTGGCCGCCCTGCTCGCCATCCGCAGCTACCACGAGGCCAACGGCGAGGAGCAGCGCGACGTCTGCCTGATCCCGGCGAGCGCGCACGGCACGAATGCGGCCAGCGCCACCATGGCCGGCATGCGGGTCGTCGTGGTCAAGACCGCCACCGACGGTTCCGTGGACATGGCCGACCTGCGGGACAAGGTGGCCAAGCACCGCGACGTCCTGGCCGCGACGATGATCACCTACCCCTCGACGCACGGCGTCTACGAGGACACGGTCACCGAGCTCTGCGAGGTGGTGCACGCCGCCGGGGGACAGGTCTATATCGACGGTGCGAACATGAACGCCCTGGTCGGGTTGGCCAAGCCGGGGGCCTTCGGGGGCGACGCCAGCCACCTCAACCTGCACAAGACGTTTGCCATTCCGCACGGCGGCGGCGGGCCGGGGGTTGGGCCGGTCGGGGTGCGCGCCCACCTGGCGCCCTACCTGCCGAACCATCCCCTCGATGCCACCGCAGGCCCGGACACCAGCCCCGGTCCGGCCGCCGCGGCGCCGTTCGGTTCCATGGGGGTGTTGCCCATCAGTTGGGCCTACATCCGGTTGATGGGCGGCCCGGGGCTGACCAAGGCCACCATGGTGGCGGTCCTGAACGCCAACTACGTCGCCGCGCGCCTGCGGCCGCACTATCCCGTCCTCTACACCGGCCCCGATGGGCTTGTGGCCCACGAGTGCATCCTGGACCTGCGCGAGATCACCAAGCGCAGCGGGGTGACCGTCGACGACGTGGCCAAGCGGCTCATCGACTACGGCTTCCACGCGCCGACCATGAGCTTCCCCGTCGCCGGAACACTGATGGTCGAGCCGACGGAGAGCGAGGATCGCCTCGAACTGGACCGCTTCTGCGAGGCGATGATCGCGATCCGGGGCGAGATCGCGGCGATCGAGTCGGGGGGGGTGGCCGTGGCCGAGTCCGCCCTGCGGGGGGCGCCGCACACCGCGGCCAGCGTGGTGGGCGAGTGGACCGCGACGTACGACCGGGCCACCGCGGTCTACCCCGGCGGTCTGGACCCGCTGCGCAAGTACTGGCCCCCCGTGCGACGCATCGACGGGGCGTACGGCGATCGCAACCTGATCTGTTCCTGCCCGGCGCCGGAGGCCTACCAGGAATAAGTCCGCTGGTCGGCGGGTCGCCACCCCGCATCCCTGTGACGCACGCCTCGGGTCGGCCGGCGCCCTGCGGGTGACCCGGAGCGCGCTGCGTCCGGCCGTGTGCTTTGCTGCGACAGGCACAGGGCCGACAGGTGATGGCGATCGGGAGGTGGCGGCATGGGTGCGCAGGTGGGTGGCGCCGAGTGGAGCAACCAGGATCGGCAGCGTTACCGCGAGAAGGTGCGTCAGGATCTGGACGTCTTCGAGCGCATGCTGGCCAGCCATCGCTTCGATGCGACGGTTCCGACGACCGGCTTCGAGGTCGAGATGAGTCTCGTCGACGAGCAGATGCGGCCCAGTCGCAGCAACGCCGAGGTCATCGACGCCCTGCAGGACGCCTCGTTCGTGCCCGAACTGGGCCGATTCAATCTGGAGTTGAACGTGGCGCCGCGGGTGCTGGTGGGGGACCAGGCCCTGGACCTCGAACAGGAGCTGGTGGACCGGTTCGCGGCGGTGCGGGCGGCGGGCGAAGCGGTGGGCTGCCGCCCGGCGGCGGTCGGGGTGCTGCCGACGCTGCTGCCGGACGACCTGCGGGACGGCTGGATGACCGAGAACACTCGGTATCTGGCCTTGAACGACGCCATCATGCGGGCGCGTGGGGAGGACATCTTCCTCGACCTCGAGGGCGGCTCCGGGGAGCGTCTGGCGTTCTACAGCGACTCGATCGCGCCCGAGTCGGCGTGTACGTCGTTCCAGCTGCACCTCCAGGTGGCGCCGCAGCGCTTCGCCGCGGCCTGGAATGCCGCCCAGGCCATCGCGGGGCCGCAGGTCGCGGTGGGGGCGAACTCCCCCTTCTTCTGCGGGAAGGCCCTCTGGCACGAGACCCGGATCGAACTGTTCATGCAGGCCACGGACACGCGGCCGGTGGAGCTCGCCAACCAGGGGGTTCGGCCCCGGGTGCTCTTCGGCGACCGCTGGATCACCTCGATCTTCGACCTCTTCGAGGACAACGTGCGCTACTTCCCGGCCCTGCTGCCGGAGGTCTCCGAGGAGGACCCCGTCGCGGTCCTGGAGGCCGGTGAGGCCCCCGAACTCGCGGAGCTGATGCTGCACAACGGCACGGTCTACCGGTGGAACCGGCCGATCTACGACACCGCCGACGGTCGACCGCACCTGCGCGTCGAGAATCGGGTGCTGCCGTCTGGGCCGACCCCGCTGGACATGCTCGCCAATGCCGCCTTCTACTACGGCCTGGTGGCGGTGCTGGCCGCCGACGAACGGCCGGTCTGGACGCAGATGAGCTTCTCCGCCGCCGAAGCCAACTTCCGGCACGGGGCCCGGGACGGCATCCTCGGCAGGATGTACTGGCCGGGGTATTCCACCCTCACCGCCGACGAACTCACGCTGCGCCACCTGCTGCCCCTGGCGCACGACGGTCTCGCGCAGGCGGGGGTCTCGGCGACGTCGGCCGACCGATATCTGGGGGTCATCGAGGGTCGCTGTCTGTCCCGACAGAACGGCGCATCGTGGCAGCTGGACTGTGTCCGCCGTCTGGAAGAGGCGGGTGCGGACCGCGCCACGGCGCTGCGCGAGATGCTGCGGATCTATCTGGAGTACGCCGAGAGCAACGAGCCGGTGCACACCTGGGGACTGCCGGCTGATCAGGACTAACGCACTCACCGTCACGTCGACGTTGAGGCCTCGCGGGGCACCCCGCGGGGCGGCCTCGGGGAGCCCGCGGACGGGACGCGCGACAACCGCTGCCCGGGGTGGCGCACCGGTAAGGTGGGCCGCGAGACCCCTCACCGACCTGGGAGTTGATGCCGCATGTCCGTTCGTCGCGTCGCTTTACTCACCGCCGGCGGTTTTGCCCCCTGTTTGTCCTCCGCGGTGGGCGGGCTGATCCAGCGCTATACCGAGGTGGCCCCCGACGTCGAGATCATCGCCTACAAGCACGGCTACCAAGGCCTGCTGACCGGTGACTACATGACGGTGACCGACGAGGTCCGCAAGGGTGCGGGGCTGCTGCACCAGTACGGCGGCTCACCGCTGGGCAATTCGCGGGTCAAGTTGACCAACATCAAGGACCTCATCAAGCGGGGGCTGGTCCCCGATGACGGCACCGACCCGCTCGCCTATGCGGCTGAGCGGCTCACCAGTGACGGGGTCGACGTGCTGCACACCATCGGCGGCGACGACACCAACACGACGGCGGCGGACCTGGCGGCACACCTGGAGAAGACCGGCCACCACCTCGTGGTGGTCGGCCTGCCCAAGACCATCGACAACGACATCGTGCCGATCAAGCAGAGCCTCGGCGCGCAGACCGCGGCCGAGCAGGGCGCGCGCTTCGCCGCGAATGTCATCGCGGAGCATAATGCCGGCTCGCGCATGTTGATCATCCACGAAGTGATGGGCCGCAACTGCGGCTGGTTGACCGCGGCGACCGCCCGCGAATACCGCGCCTGGCTGGACACCCGCCAGTGGTTGCCGGAGTTCGGTCTCTCGCGCGCGGCGTGGGAGATCCACGGCTGCTACGTGCCGGAGATCGAGCTGCACATCGACGCCGAGGCGCAACGCCTCAAGCAGGTCATGGACACGGTCGGCAATGTCAACCTGTTCATCTCCGAGGGCGCCGGCGTCGCGGACATCGTCGAGCAGATGGAGGCGGCCGGGGAGGACGTGCCGCGCGACGCCTTCGGCCACGTGCGCCTCGACGAGATCAACCCCGGCGCATGGTTCGGCAAGCAGTTCGCGGCGAAGTTGGGCGCCGAGAAGGTGCTGGTGCAGAAGTCCGGCTACTTCTCGCGCTCGGCCCCGGCCAACGAGTTCGACCTGCAGCTCATCAAGAAGATGACCGACCTCGCGGTGGACTCGGCCCTGGCCGGCACCCCGGGCGTGATCGGCAACGACGAGGACCACGGTGAGGAGCTGCGCCCGATCGAGTTCGACCGCATCGCCGGGCACAAGGCCTTCGACTTCCGCCAGGAGTGGTTCACCACGCTGCTTCAGGAGATCGGGCAGGGCTGGCCGGAAGCGCAGCACCCTGGCGGCCAGTGATCGGCGCGCCCCACGCGTCGTACTTCCGTATGAATAATGCGGACTGGACGCCCACCTAGAACGGACGTCTGACTTTCTGCGGCAGCCCGGTGGTCTCTGACCACCGGGCTTTCGCATGTGACTCTTGGTCGAAAAAAACCGACCGTTCGCAGTCAGCCCCCCGGCTGACCAGGATTTGCCTCCTTGTCTGAACAGCTGACAGGCCTACATTTGCTCACGTTTGGCGAGGCCGTGCCGAACCTCCTACAGAGTCCTCCGTGGTCACGAAATTGACCCGGGGATTTCAGGGGATACAGCGGCGCACCGAGCGCCGCACGTGGCGGTGCAGCGGTGCCGTCGAACGAACCGAAGGCAAGGAGAACTCCAAGTGCGGCTGCGACGTCTCACCCCTGTGCTCGCGGGGGTGCTCCTGACGCCCCTGTTCGTCATCCTCCCGGTAGACATCAGCTCGGCGAAGCCGACGCCAAAACCGGTGCAAGGGGCCGCGTCGGAGACCGTGATGGTCGACGTCAGTCGGCCCGAGGCCGCCTCGGCCGCGCCCCTGTCTTCGGGCGAGATCGCGGACGTCCGGCGCGAGGTGGCGGAAGACACCCAGGGCACCAAGACCCTGCCTGACGCCGGTGTCGAGGTGCTGCGCGCCACGGCACCGCAGGCGATCAGCAGCAAGCTCAGCGCGGTGGCCGTGACCTGGGCCAAGGGTACCGGCGGCAAGGCCGCGGCCCAGTTGCGGACCAAGAAGGACGGCAACTGGGGCGCCTGGGAGAACCTGGAGGTCGACCCCTCCGTCGGCCCGGACGCCGGCAAGAACGCCAAGGGCACCCCGGCCCGCCAGGGCAGCGAGCTCTACATGGTCACGGGGGCCACCGAAGTGCAGGGCCGGGTGATCGGCGCGGCCGGCCACCAGCCGATCGACCCCAAGCTCACGGTCATCGACCCCGGATCCTCGGACGCCGACGCGACCGTGGGCGCCGCTCAGGCCGGTGCCGCGCACGCCGTGACGGCCCGACCGAACATCTACACCCGGGCCCAGTGGGGCGCCGACGAGTCCTGGCGGACCGGTACGCCCGAGAGCAACACCCCGCGCGGCATCGTCATCCACCACACCGCCGACAGCAACAACTACGGCCCGGCCGACGTGCCCGGCATGCTGCGCGCGATGTACCGCTACGCGACCAAGACCCTCGGCTGGGACGACATCGCCTACAACTTCATCATCGACCGGTACGGCCGCATCTGGCAGGGCCGGGCTTGGCTCTACCCGGAGCAGCCCGTGTGGCCGGCGGCGACACTGAGCAACAACGACCGGACCATCGGCGTGTCCATGCTGGGCAACTACGACTCCGAGCGGCTGTCCTCGGCGGCCCGCGGCTCGCTGACCCAGCTGATGGCGTGGGAGACCAGCCTGCGTGGCATCAACCCGCAGGGGACGATGCAGCTCTACAACAACAAGTCCGATCGTTACGAGACCATGTCGACGATCACCGGACACCGCGACACCTACTACACGGCGTGCCCCGGCGGGACTCTCTACCCGTTGATTCCCGGGTTGCGCACCGAGGTCACGAGCCTGATGGGATCGGTCAGCGGCCCGGCCATCTCGCAGATCTTCCGCGACTTCGACGGCATGGGCGACACCGACATCCTGGCGCGCGACGCCTCCGGTCAGCTCATGCTGTCCAGCCCGAACGGCAGCGGGAACATGACCGAACCGGAGAGGATCGGCGGCACCGGCTGGCAGCAGTTCGACGTGGTGACGGTCGCGGGTGACTGGAACGGCGACGGTACTCCGGACATCCTGGCCCGCAACAGGTGGAACGGTGACCTGTGGCTCTACCCCGGCAACGGCAATGGCGGGTTCAAGGCCGCCAGCAAGATCGGCAACGGCTGGGGGGACATGCAGACGATCGTCGCGCCCGGCGACTGGAACGGTGACGGCCTGCCCGACATCATCGCCACCAACCGCACCAACTGGAACATGTACTTCTACTCGGGCAACGGCAAGGGCGGCTTCGCCCGGGCCGGGATCCAGATCGGCAACGGGTGGGGCTCGATCAAATCCTTCGCCGGCGTCGGCTCCTGGGACGGCAACGGCCGACCCAGCCTGGTGGCGGTCACCTTCGACGGCGTCGGCGTGGTCTACACCGGCACCGGCAAGGGTGGCTTCTACAACCAGGTCAACCAGCCCGGCGATTGGAGTCGGTTCAGCGTGCTGACCGGCGTCTCCAATGCGTACGGCGACCGCAAGTCCGGCGTCCTGGGGGTGGCTGCCGACGGCACGGCCTCGTTCGGCACTCGCGCCAGCAATGGCACGGTGGCCTGGAAGCAGGTCGCACAGTCCTTCGCCGGCCTGACCGTCTTCGGCGGCTGAACTGAGGCGGGCCTCGCTTTAGCACGGCAGCGCAGCGGCGGATACTGACCAGGTGTCCGCCGCTGCCGCTGTCTCCGACCGATCCCGTCTCGCCCGCTTCGCGTGGCTCTCCGTCGGAGCGGCCCTGATCACCATCGCCCTGAAGTCCGGGGCCTATCTGCTCACCGGGTCGGTCGGATTGCTCTCCGATGCCGCCGAATCGGTGGTGAACCTGGTCGCCGCCGGGGTCGCCCTGTATGCCCTGAAGGTCGCCGCCCGGCCGGCGGACGAGCAGCACCAGTTCGGCCACGCCAAGGCCGAGTACTTCTCGGCGGCCGTGGAGGGCGGGATGATCGTCGTCGCCGCCTCCTTCATCATCTACTCCGCCGGGCAGCGCTTTCTGGACCCGCAGCCGTTGGAGAACGTGGGGATCGGGCTGGGCATCAGCGTGCTGGCCTCGGCGGTGAACGGCGTGGTGGCCGTCGTGCTGATCCGGGTCGGCCGGGCGCACCATTCCCTGACCCTGGTCGCCGACGGGCGCCACCTCATGACCGACGTGTGGACCTCCGCGGGCGTGGTGGTGGGTGTGCTCCTGGTGGCCCTGACCGGGTGGGAGCGCCTGGACCCCGTCGTGGCGATGCTCGTCGGGCTCAACATCATCTTCACCGGCTACCGGTTGCTCCGGGAATCCACGGACGGGCTCATGGACAAGGCCTGGCAGGACGCCGACAGCGCGGCGTTCGCCGAGCTGCTGACCGGCTTCACCCGGCCCGACGTACGGTTCCACGCGCTGCGCACCCGCGAGGCCGGGCACCACCGGTTCGCCGAGGTGCACGTGTTGGTGCCGGGGGAGTGGACCGTTCAGCGAGGTCACGACGTCGTCGAGGAGATCGAGGCTGCGGCCCAGGAGCGCTTCCCGGGCGTGCAATTGACCGTGCACCTGGAGCCGTTGGAGGACCCTCGGGCGTACGACGACTTCCCCACCGAGGTGGCGATCCGGGAGCCGGACCAGAGCTGACCCGGCCGGCCCAGTGACGCGCCGGGGCGGGTCAGGCGTGCGCGGCGGCCAGCCGGTAGGAGCGTTCGAAACCGGTGTCGAGATCGGCCAGCCGCACCTGGACGATGCCGTGCTGGTCGATGGTGTAGGTCTCCTGGATCAGCGGGCCGCGCTCCCGGCGTACCACCGGGACCGCCGTCAGATCGCCGCCGGCCTGCAGCGCCGGGTCGAAGGGGAAGACCACCTCGGCAAAGGGCATGATGTCGCCGCGCGGCTGGCCGGCCGCATCGACGTCGCCGTACTCCACGAACCGGAACCAGCCGATGTTGTGCGCGGCCCGGTATTTGCGGGTGAGGGCCGACTGACCGGTCGCGGGCACCGCCACCTGCCGGTCCAGGATCGGATCGAACGCCAGCTGTCGGCCGCCACCGGCTTCCCGGAACACCCCGAAGCCGCGGGAGAGCCGGTCGTGCAGCGAGTAGCCGGCGTCCGGGTCCGCGGCGATGGCCAGGCCGATGGCCGTCGATGCGGCGGGGTACGGCGATCGGTGCACCCGCCGGCCGAACCGGTCGCGCAGCTGCCGGGGCACCAGAGGCAGGCCGCTGGCGCCGCCGACGAGGTAGATCCCGGCGATGTCGGTGAGGTCGGGGTCGCCGTCGTCGAGACCCGGGATCAGTGGCGCCATCGCCTCGATACTGGCCTCGACCAGCGGGGCCGCCGCGTCGTAGAAGTCCTCCGTGCGCACCACGACATCCTGGCCGGCGACGTCGAGCGCGATGCGCTTGGACTGCGGGGATAGGTGCTCCTTGGCCTCCCGGCACTCATCGACCAGTTGCCGATAGCCGCGGCGCGTCAGGTCCTCGCGGCGCTTCCCCGCGGCGGCCAGGGCCCGTTCGACCAGGGTCGCGTCGAAGTCGTCCCCGCCGAGCTGATTGAGACCGAGCGAACCCAGCACGTCGTGGCTGGTGCCGTCGACCGAGACCAGCGAGGCGTCGAAGGTGCCGCCGCCGAGGTCGTAGACGATGACGCGGGTACGCCGTGAGGTGACGGTCTTGGCGCGGTGGTGGGTGTATTCGAAACCCGCCGCGGACGGCTCGTTGATCATCCCCACGACCTCGAATCCGGCGCGCCGGAAGGCCTCCAGGGTCAGGAAGCGCTGCGCGCCATGGGCGTGCGCGGGCACGGCGATCACGACCGGCCCCGCCCCGGCGCGGGTCAGCGACTCGGCGATGCTGCTGCGACCACACAGCGCCTCGCGCAGCCCCGCGACGTAGGCGATCAGCACGTCGAGCAGGCGATAGGTCGCCTCGCCGACCTCGACCGCGGTGTCCGCGCTGACATCGGGCACGGCGAGCAGGCGCTTGAACGAGCGGACCAGCGGCGCGCCGTCGGCCGCGGCGGCGAGGGCGTCGAAGCCGCAGACGAGCCGTCCGTCGCGGATCGAGACGACGGAGGGGAAGAACTCGTGGGCGTCGCCGTCGGCGTCGAGGAAGGAGACGACCGGATAATTGCCCCGGTCGGCGTACGCCACGATCGTGCGCGTGGTGCCGAAGTCGATGCCCAGATTCATGGCCCGAGCCTAACAATCCGGTGGCCGGGCGGACCCTGACCGTACGGTCGTTCCAGCGCGCGAAACCCGTGCTGCGACAGGCGGTCCGCGGTGGGGTCTCCCGCCGCGACGCTGCCCGTCGTGGGCGCTCGCTACAGTCGGGTCGTGCCGACTCCGTCCCTGCCGCCGCGCGGCACGTCGACTGCCCGCTCCCTGCCCGCCGTCGCGGCCGAGACCGGCGCGGTGGCGCTGGGCGTGGCGGCGCTGGGTCGCCTCATCATGGGACCGCTGCGCGGATTTCCCGCGGAGGATGCCGTGAACGTGGCGCTGCAGTCCCATCGGACGCCCGCGCGCGACCGGGTGACCTGGGCGCTGTCGACGTACTCCGACACGGTCCCCACCATCGTGGTCGCCACCGCGCTCGGGGGGTGGCGGTGGTGGCGAGGGGGCGACCTGCGGGCGGCCGCCCGGCCCCTGGCGGTGATCGCGCTGGAGACGGCGGTCTTCATGTCGGCCGCGGCGGTGGTCGGTCGGCCCCGGCCCGAGGTGATCCGGATGGACCGGCCCGCCCCGACGTCCAGCTTCCCGAGTGGACACACCGGCGCGACCACGGCCCTGCATCTCACGATCGCCGACATCATCGCCGAGAACGGTTCCAGGCCGGCGCAGTTTGCGGCCGGCGCGGTGCGCCTGGCGATGCCGCCGCTGGTGGGTTGGTCCCGCCTCTACCGCGGTATGCACCATCCCAGTGATGTCGCCGTCGGCCTGCTGCTCGGGGTGTGGAGTCATCGAACGGTACGTCGGGTGCTGGGTGCTGAGTCGACGCGGTAGCGCCCGCGGCGTTCCGGTGCGAGGCGCTGTCCGACGTGGCCGGCCTCTGGCTGGCGGTCAGCGTCGGGGCCGGCTGGCGAGCAGACCGACGCCGATGGCGGCATTCACACCGAGGCCGATCGCCGACTCCGGCAGCGTCGCCAGGCAGGCCAGGGTCGATACGGCGGTGGCCGCGAGCAACACCGGCCGCCAGCCGCGACCGACCGCGAGCAGGGCCGCGGCCACGACGAAGGCTCCACCGAGGATGGCCAGCAGGGCTGCCAGCACGCCGGGGGAGAACGCGGTGGTCGAGATCAGCGGGAGCCCAACCGACAGGCCGGTCCAGGCCACCACGGCGGCCAAGACGTGGACCAGGCCGTGGACAGCGACATAGAAGGCGTTGCCCTGACGCAGCAGCGGATCGACGTGGACCGGAGCCGGGGTGGGCAGGGCCGTCCGGCGGTGCTCGAGTCCACCCGGGCCGGAGACGTCCGAGACCCAGTGCGTGGCATCGGCCGCCGAGGTGACTGGGGGTGGCCGTGGTGGGGGTGTCAGTGGTCGGTTCGGCGAGGTTGATGGTCATGGTCTTTCCCTCCGAGAGCTGGTGACGCCTTCACGGTAGGAGTCCGCGCAGGTCGACCGCGTCCGGCGTGTCCCTGAGTGGCCCCTGGTCCGGGCCTGATTCAGCCCTGAGCCGGTCCCGATGCGGCCGCTGAGCCGGGGCGGGGGAGCGGCCCACGCTCGGCGCGGCCCGACGCGGTTCCCTGCTGGTTCGCTGGTCACAGCGTTGTCGGTGCACGGCGGTAGGACTGGCGTTAGTGGACACGACCCGAGAGAGGCATCTGATGGACAGCATCGTGGCGGCAGTCGAGGCGGAACTGCGTGACCTGTCGGTGGCCTTGACCGGCCCCAGACGCGGGGAATGTCTGGCGTGCTATCTCGACCGGATGATGGTGCATGGCTGCTCCGGCGAGCTGCGCTGGGCACGCCGATATCGCGACCTCGTCGCGCCGCGAGCAACGAGTCTGGAGCGACGGCTCGCGGCGATGGGCGGCTATTGCGACTGCGAGGTCCTCATGAACGCCTACGTGCCCTTGGCGTCGGTGGCCGAGCCGGGCGCAGCGCCGCCGGAGTTGGGCCCCTGCCGCGGCGTCCGGGCCGGGTCCACCCAGCCGTGCTTGGTCTGGACGCGCCGGATCCTCGGATACGGCTGGTACGACGTGGCACGGTGAACGCCAGGCCAGCGCCCGCTCGCGACACCGCGGCTGGACTGGACCGACGCCTCCTCACGCGGGAGGGTCGCCAGGGTTTGGAGTCGTGATCGAATCGTCCTGCGGTCGTGGGTGGCTCGGACGTTCGACCCGGTGTGGAATGGGTGCAGGCAAGGGTGTCGTGAGCTGAGGCGTCGAGGTCGTCGGCCACGGGTGGGGCTCGGAGAAGGGGGCGATGATCATGCGCTGGACACGGTCCGGGGCTCGCGCCGGTGTGATCGTGGGGGCGGTGGTAGCCGTCGGGCTGACCGGGTGTGCGCCGGAAGCGGGGTCCGGGGCGTCGGGAGCGACCTCAGGCCCGTCCGTCCCTAGCTCATCGACCCTCGCGACGCCTCCTGCCACCCCGACGATCCCGAC
>Ga0209571_1001285_pt1 | contig 13095 bp, 13 predicted proteins | sample EBPBio102011_DNA_FD_185866 | JGI IMG/M metagenome (GOLD analysis project Ga0209571, IMG submission 185866) | Wastewater treatment Type I Accumulibacter community from EBPR Bioreactor in Madison, WI, USA - Reactor 1_1/10/2011_ DNA (SPAdes)... | ecosystem: Engineered > Bioreactor > EBPR >...
ACGACCTCGTCGTGCTCGGGGTGGTTTCCGGCAGGGTCTCAGCGCGAAACGTTCAGCTCGCACCGAGTGCGGTCGTGCAGGCCGACGTCACCCATGAGCAGATCGCCATCGAGGCCGGTGCCGAGCTTGAAGGCAGGCTTCAGCGTAAGGCCTAACAGATCTCACTCTGCAAGGTCTGGCGGCAGCATCTGACCGGCCGGCAGATAGCCCCGCCGCATCTTCTGTCGGAGTGTGTGGGATGCCGCCCTCTCCGCTTCTTCAACGGAAGCACAGGTCTCGATGCTCGTCCGTCCGTGCGTTCCGATCCGGCCCCAGGTCCGCAAGACGGAGACGTCTCCGAACAGCGTCGCCGCAACATCGATGCAGTAGAATCGCGCCATCTTGTGCTCAGGGTCGATGCGGTGCAGATGTGCCAGAGCCAAGGCGGTCCTCCTCTGCACAGACTCCGCCTTATTGCTCTCCAAGTCTAATTGCATTTCTGAATCGATCCGGGCGGTCCGATTCAGAAAGCTGATGGGTCATGGCGACGGATCGCCAGGTGCTTCCTCGACAACCTCGACCCAGAGGACGCCGCGCAGGTTCTCCTCCGGGACCAGCCACACGGTCCTGAAACGACCGCTCGCGGTGCGATGACGCTCCGCGACAAGCTCCCGGTTTGCGCGGTCGATCCGCCACAGCCTACGATCGATGATCGATAGCTTGGTCCCGCTTTGGACGACGTCATCCATTCCTGCCCCCGATGAACCGTTGTCGCGCTGCAGTCATGGACATGATGTCTGTCAGAACATATCTAACGACATCAGAAGTGGTGCTTTGCCGTCGCCACGCAAACCATGAAAGGCGTTCCTGTCGATGCATGTTCTGTTCCCCGTACTGGTAGTGTCCGCGCTTGCTGCGATGTCTGTTCCCGTCCACGCGCTTGACGCCTGGACGGTCGGTGTCGAGCGTGGCCTGCCGACCTACGCCCTCACCACCGAGGCGGGCGAGGTGCGCCTTGTCTGCGATCCGGATCGCGTTTTCGGGCCGACGCCCAACGGTGCGCTTGTGGTCGCCTTCGACAAAGATGCCGCGCCAGACATGGTCGTTGTTCTCGCCAAGTCCGGTGAACAGGCCCGCCTGCCGGTCAGGAACGGCCTTGCCGCACAGGCCTCGGTTGAAGCCGCAGACTGGTCGAAGATGGTGGCGACCTTCCGCGCTGGCGGTGAATTTGCCCTGGTCACGAGCGCCGACAGCCTGACCTTCGAGACAGCGCCGCTGCCCGAGCTTGCCTGCGAGTGATCGCGGGCAGTTCATCGAATTCTGTTGCATGGTCCAGGTCTATCTGACGCGTCGCGCCTCGATGAGCCGCGACGCGATGGCGGCGAGGAAGGCACCAACGATCGTCGCCCGGGGCTCGATCTGCCAGGGGTCGCCAAGGGCTGCATGCATGGCCCGGATTGCAGAGGCTTGGGCGTAGACGGTCATCGCTTCGCCGACCGCCATGTCTGTTGCCGACATGGCGAAGATGCGCCTCGCCTCGTCTGCATGCGCACTGATATCTTCTTCGGGCAATAGTCGCCGCAATTCCGCACGGGCTTCCTTGGCGAAGGCGCGCAGCATGTAGGCCGGGGTCACCTCGCCCGCACCCGGGATCTGCTCCAGATGCTTTTCGGTCGCGAGCGGAAGTCGAAACAGAACCACCAGTTTCTCTTTCCGGGGCTTTGACACCACACCAGCGGGAGCCCCGGGCGGCAATGAAGTGGGCGACGGTGGTCCCCTCTCCCCTTCCCTCTTCCCGGCTAATCCCGCTTCCGCCAGGGGCGAAGTTGGCAAGTCAGGGAGTTGGGCCTCGATGCTTTCAGCTGTCAGTCCCACCTCCGGCGCGCGCCGTTCGGCAAGAATGCGCGACTGAACTTCGCGCGATGACCGCAGCCGCGCGGCGGAGTTCTGCAAGCCCGGCTCTTCTGCCGCCGGGGAAGGTGCGACACGTGCAGGAAGGCGGAAACGGCTCATGCAGGGATCACCTCGTCGATCCCTGTCAGGACGAGTTCCGCGACTTCGAGCTGGCGCGCGATGGCGTCCGCCACCAGCCGGCCGCCGGGGGCCTTGGCGTTGGCGCGGGCCGCCGGTCCAAGCGGGCCGTGGTAGCCCAGCTGTTCGAGGATGCGCGAATGCGGGACGATCACATCGAGATGGTCGAGGCGCAGGATTTCTTGCAGCACGTCCTGATCGCGTTTCGGTAGTTGCGCCATTCCCCCTTCCCTGGTCGCGGCATCGATGATCTTCGGGCCCGCATCTATGACAAGGACGCGCACCGCCGGGAACCGCTCACCTTCGGCAATCGAGGCGCGGAGGTCGTCCATCCAGAGGACGGCGCGATGGGTCATTTCCCATTCGGCATAGACGGGGCGCGCGGGGATCAGCACGAGATCTGAGATCAGGCAGAAGTCCTCGGTGTCGGTATGGGTGCCCGGCCGGGTGTCGATCACGACCAGATCGACGCCACGTTCTTCCTCGGTCTCAAGGAGCGACAGAAGCCCTTCAACACTTTCCGGTGGCGAGAGGATCGCCAGGCTATCCGGCCAGTCGGGCTTCTGCGCACCTTCCCAGGTGGCCAGTTCGAAGCTGTCGCGCCAACGGCCGAGTTGCGCATTCACGTCGCCGTCGATCAGGGTGACGCGGCGCCCGAGGTTCAGTGCTGCAGACGCGAGAAGCATGGCGGTCGTGGTCTTGCCCGAGCCGCCCTTGGTCTGCACGATGGTAATGACTTGCATGAAATAACGCCTCCACAAACGGTACTCACTAAGCCTGGCACCGACGCCCGACGCTCTTTAATGACGCGACGGAAGGCGATGCACCGCAGGCAGGTCACGACCGCGCGAAGCCTTTGTAAAGGCGTCACTAATCCGACCGGCATCCGGTGCGCCGTTTAGGCATAAGGTTGCAGAAACGTCAAATCGCATGTGCTGGAAGTTGAAACACGGGCCCTGCGCCTTCATGTTTCTTAAGGATTCCCGCATCCGTAATGCTGCGGCGCGGCACCGGGGCGATGGTCGGGGCGCCATGGAATTGTAACAGCCTGCCTTCTGGCCCGGATGACGGTTTGCATGTCTGCATAGGTGACAGGCTGCATGCCGGCCCGGAAATCCGTCCGCCCGGTTAGCCCGAAGGTTGGGTGCCATCGGAACCCGTGGAGTGGACATCCCGCGCTTGAACGGCCAATCGCCTGCATGCTGGACATTCTGCCCGCTTGCCGGTCGGCCCGCTTGCCGGTTCGGACTATCGGGCATCGTCTGCGCCCTGCTCAGGCGCGCGGCCACAAAACCACGTCACGACCAGGTTACTACTTTCCAGCCTAAGACGGTCACTCCGCCGCAGTCACCCGGCCCTCCTCCCTTCCCGGGAATCCCTTCCCTTCGGACATTCGGGCCTTGCTCGGCGCTCCCTCCTGAAGTGAACGCAAACCTTGGCAACGCCCAAGGTTTCAAGGTGCTCGACCAGTTTTGTCTCGCGCCAAACGGAGGCCTGACGGCCGGGGCGCAGGGATGCAGTCGGCGGGCAAGCCGCCGACCCCTGTCGCCACATTGAGTCCTCACCGGCTGTCCGGTTTCCGCAGGCGGGCTCCTCTTCGGAGGAGCGGAAACCGGCCGGTGAGGACGGTTGGCAGGAACGGTGGTGTGTGGTACATGATGCGCGACGACTTCAAAACACATGTAATGATGCAATGCCACGCTCACGCCTGACCTCAGCTGAGACTGCCGCCATCACGGCGCGGCTCCTTGCTGGCGAGAGCGTTGCGGCCGTGGCGAGGTCGATGGGCCGTTCCCGCCAGGCACTGTCGCGCATCAAGGGCAGCCTTGACCGGAAGGAGGTGCGGCGGCTTTCGGTGAAGCTGAACATCCGCATCACGGAAGACGAGCATGCAAGCTTTCAGACGGTTGCCGAGGCAAGCGGTCTGACGGTTTCCGAGGCAGTCAGGCATCTGGTCAGACAGGCAAGCGATCGTCTGGCCATCCAGGCAGACGAGCTGGATGCCATCGCTGCGGCCAGGCGGGAGTTGTCGGCCGTCGGCAACAACCTCAACCAGATCGCCCGTCTGGGGGCGGTCGGTCGTCTGACTTGGAATGCCCGTGATGCCGCCCTCGTGCGCAAGTTGGGGGCGCGGGTCGATGACCTGGTGGAAGAGGTTGTCCACCTCCTCTCGGCGCTCAGGGCCAAGCAGGGACTTGGGGGTCAAACCTCTTCCTTCGCCCCTCCTGCTGACACTTCTGCCGAGGCGCCGCAATGACCAGGTCTCCTTCCGTCGAGGATCTGGTTCTCGGTCATGTTCTCGATGACCGGCGTCGTGGGCGGGGCGGTGGCGATGGCGTGTCGTCCCGTCTAGGCACGCGCAATGAACGTCAGTCCCGGGCGCTTCTGCGAAACGCCGGTGGCCCCCGCGGCTGGCAGTCGGTCGTCAAACGCATCGCAGGCGGCAGTGCCCGAACGCCGCAGGAGCTGAAGCGCCTTCTCGACTATGTGGCCCGGGAAGAGGGGGTGCAGAGCATCTGGTGCAATCTGGCGGGCTACGAGCGTGACTTTGATCCTGCGCGAACGGAGCGGACGGCGGACATCTGGTCCTCGACCTGGACCGGAGCGCCACGCCGGGGACACGCAGATCACATCGTTCTGAGTTTTCCGCGGGGAGTGGACGCCGCGCGCGCCGAGGTCATCGCCCGGGAATGGGGGCAGGCTGTCTTCGGCTCCGGTGAGTATGGGGATGTCTGGCGCTACGTCGCTGCCCTGCACAAGGACACCGACCACCTGCATGCGCATTTCGTGGTCGACAAGCATGGCATCGAGGAAGGTCGGTTCCTGTCGATCTGTCGTCATGCCGCGCTGAACTTCGATGTGATGCGCGAGCTGCACGCCGAGATCAGCCAGTCGCATGGGCTGAACATCTTCGCCTCGTCGCGTCTGTCGCGCGGCATTATCGAGAACCCGCCGCGCCAGTCTGATCTGCGCGCATCGCGAGAAGGCGGGAAGGCCACACCCCCTGCCCCGCCGCCGCTGTCCGACGGGGAGCGGAGCCGACGCCTTGCCGCGTTGCAGGGCTTTGCCCGCGAATATGAAAACCTAGGCGACCTCGCTGGCCTTGCCGCTGCAACCGGCACCGAGGCGACTGCCTCTTCCTACCTTTCCCGGTTGGCAAGGGCGCTTTGCGCCTCCGCTGCCGCTCTCAGACAAGGAGTTCCCCTGATGCCCGATCCCTCGCTTCATGCCGAAGGTGACCCCGCCGCGCGAATTGAGGCTGCGCGCAGCGAGATGATTGCTTCGGCCACCGAGGCATGGGAGGCGATCCGCGCCATGGAACCCTCGGCCGAGCGGGTTGACCTTGAACGAAGCTTTGCCGAGCAGGCCCGCGTCTCGCTCAAACTCGCGCCCGACAGCATCCTCCTGGCAGAGCATGCACAGGTCGCCGACCGGAACACCGATCCCTACCACAACCCGACCCTCGCCTCGCTGGCGCGGCTGGAGCAGGGCCAGACCGAGGGCGTTTCTCTCGACGAAGGTCTGCGCGCGACATTCGCCCATGTTCGGGACGAGATCGGCGAACGGCTGACGGCACTGTTCTCGATCCGGGAAGATGAGCTTCGCATAGCAGGTACCTCCGTCGAGGAAATGGTCGCCCGCTTCAGTTTGGCCGAGCGCAGTGAGGGCCAGCGGGCGAGCTGGATCGCAGAGCAGCCCAACACGATGCAAAAGGTATTCTGGATGGAAACGGAGCGCGCGCTCGGCCAGGAGGTTCGGGCAGAATTCGCAGCTTTCAATCTTTCGCCGGAGTTGACCGAGGCTGTTGCGCGCGACCAGTTGCTCACCGTCGATCGCCATATGAGGCTCTCTGATGTGCCCGCGCTGGAAGCCATCGTCGACCGCCTGCACGACACCCTGAAACCCGAGGATCTCGACCGCGTCCGGTCCGGCGACCTCGCCCCGCTCAACGAGCAGGTCCGAGATCCAGCACTCCGGGCGGCCGTCGCGCATGAACTGAAGAACGAAGGAGACCTCGGTCAATCGGGCGAGGTCGGACCCTGGGCAGATCTGGCACGTGCACAGAATCGCGCCGCCGAGCTGGGGCAGCGCGACCGCGCCGTCGAACGCGACACCGGCCACGAACTCTGAGGACAGACCCATGCTTTCGAATCTCGACACCGCCTGGCGGTATCCGCTGGCGCTGCTCCTTGGACTGCTGACGGGTCTCTACATCGGCGGCATGCTGGCGACGATCTATGTGATCACAGCCTTCCGGGAGAGCCTCGATACGCTTAGCCCAACAGGCCCCTGGTTCTTGCGCTACGAATGGGCCGACCTCGCCGCGCGGCCTTCAGTCCTGCAGGGCGCATTGATCATCACCGGTGCTGTGACGGTCGCGCTGACGCTCGTCGGATTAGCTGGGGTACATCGCGGCCGCCTCAACCAGTATGACGACGCGCATTTCCAGTCGCGTCGCGAGTTGAAGCGAAACCACATGGTCGGAACCCTCGATCAGAACGGTTTCATCTTCGGCAAGCTCGGCCTTCCGAAGTCCGACGCGCCCTTCGTGATGGCGCCGCCAGACCGCTTCCCGCATGCGATGATGATCGCCCCCACGGGCCGGGGGAAAGGAGTCGGCTTCGTCATCCCGAACCTCCTCCATTTCTCAGGCTCGGCGATCATCCTCGACGTGAAAGGTGAGAACTTCGCCAAGACCTCCATCCACCGCAAGCATGGGCTGAAGAACGGCATTTGGTACTTCTCGCCCTTCGATGAGGACCGGAGCTCGCACCGGTTCAACCCGCTTGCCCGGATCGCCGCCCTGCCCTCCGCCGAGCGTCAGTATACCGCGCTGAACTCGATGGCCGACCTCTTCCTCATCCCGGAAGGCGAAAGCGCCCAGAGCTTCTTCAATGCCGGCAAGCGGCTCTTCATCGCCTCGTGCCTCTACGCCATCGAACAGCGTCGCCCGACCTTGGGCTTTGCCGGTGAGATCATGGCTGGGTGTGGCGACAAGAAGAAGAGCTACACGGCCATCGCCGAGACCACGAACATCCCGATCATCTCCCGCACCTTCCTAGAGATGGCCGACGTCCCGGAGAAGACCCTCGGCGCCTATGTGTCCGTCATCCAAGGCTCCGGTCTCGAGCTTTGGAACGACCCCGCGGTCGACCGCGTGACCTCCGCCAGCGACTTCGACTTCTCGACGTTCCGCCGCGATCCCCAGAGCCTCTACATCGTCGTCCAGCCGGAACACCTGAAAACTCTCGCCCCGCTCGTCCGTCTTCTCTTCGCGGATGCCATCGCCTCTTTGCAGCGCCGTGAACCTGGTCCGGACGAACCCCATGCGGTCATGTTCCTGATGGACGAGTTTGACCAGCTCGGCCGCCAGCCGCTTGTCCTCTCTTCCATCAAGACCATCCGCAGTTTCGGCGGCCGCTTCTTCATCATCTCCCAGACCATTCCTGGTTTGGACGACATCTATGGAGAAACCGGTCGGCGATCCCTGCAGGGTGGGGCTGGTGTCCAGATCTACATGACGCCCCAGGATGATCGGACCGCCGAGGTGCTGTCGAATGCGTTGGGGAGATCCACCATCACGGCCGTGACCGAAAGCCAGTCGCGGGTGCGTGCACTTGAAGACAGCGCGAATGTCAGCAGGCGCTCAGAAGAGCGACCGTTGATCTCGGCGAACGAGGTGCTGCGGTTTCCGCTGGATGAGGTGCTGGTGCTGCCCGAGGGACAGTATCCGATCCGGGCGCGTCACATCCGGTACTACGAGGATCGGCACTTTGGGCCGATTGATCGGGCGAGAAAAGGGAAGGCGTTGCCGACCACGCGGGCAAGTGGTGCGGATGGCTGGCAAGGTGCTGTTGGGAAGCTGTCAGGGTTGACTGCGTCCACTGGAAGTGCGGGCGTCGAAGTTTTAGGAGAAGCGGCGCGGGTCTTTCAGGCAATTGCTGAGAGTGCCAAGCAGACACGGAAACTGCCCGCTAGAGTGTAACCGGTGCTTACTAACGGAACGTCTTCGCCCGCTTTGATAGGCAGCAATCGGCCCAAAGCGGACATTTAGCAGCTACTGATTCAGGTCTAGTGGGTCTGAGGATCTCTCGCGTCCGGTGATCCCCACCAGGTCTCCCGCTACCCCTGCGCGGGATTGCAGCGGGGACAAACATGCTCTCCCGCCGCTCCGAACCCATCGATTCCTTCCTTTTTCCAGCCTTACTATGGAATGGCCAGAAGGCCTTGACCGGTGCAAGCTAAATCACGATTAAGTAAATCGAGATGAGGCTCGCTCATGACCCGCACCATCATTGGACTTTCCGGCAACCTCGCCCGCCCCTCGAAGACCCGGGCCCTTATCCAGACTGTCGTTACCACTGCCGCGAGCCAATTCGAAGCGGCAGGAACCATCTTTGATCTGGCTGACTTCGGTCCTTCACTCGGGGCTGCGCACCGGTTGGCAGACCTAGACGCATCGGCTCGTGCTGCCTTGGAGGTGGTTCTGACGGCCGATGCTCTGGTGGTCGGAAGCCCAGTCTACAAGGGGAGCTACACGGGGCTCTTCAAACATCTGGTCGACCTCATTGATCCGCTCGCGCTTGCGGGCAAGCCCGTCCTCCTCACCGCGACGGGCGGCGGCGACCGACATGCCCTGGTAATCGAACACCAGATGAGACCACTTTTGGGCTTTTTCGAAGCGCAGGCCCTGCCGACCGGGCTCTATGCCGCAGATCGCGACTTCACCGACGGTCTGCCAACGTCGCCTGCGCTGCTCGATCGGCTGGGACGCGCCGTAGGCCAGCTTGCCCCCTTCTTCGACCGCCGCGTCCTGCCGGAGGTCTTCCTCCTGGGCGCCTGACTCACCCCAACAGAAGCTACGCCAACGTCGCACCGTTCCGGGCGGCGACCGGCCTTCCCTTGCCCGATGAAAGGACATTCCATGACCCGCGAGAACAGCTCCCGGAAGATCCGCCTTGGCGCTTTCCTTCCCGGCGGCGGCCAGCACATCGCCGCCTGGCGCCACCCTGACAGCCCCGCCGATGGCGCGACCAGCTTCGACTTCCACCTGAAGCTCGCGCGAGAAGCCGAGCGCGGCCTCTTTGACGCCTATTTCCTGGCCGACGGCCTGGCCATCGCCTTCGGCGGCGGGATCGAAGGCGGGAACGCCAAGGTCGCGGGGTTCGAACCGGTGACGTTGTTCTCGGCCCTTGCGCCCTTGGCGAAGAACCTCGGCTTCATCGCCACGGCTTCGACGACCTATGAAGAACCCTACAACCTGGCCCGGAAGTTCGCCTCGCTGGATCTGATCTCGGACGGGCGGGCCGGGTGGAACGTGGTGACGACCGCTACGGAAAGCGCCGCGCACAACTTCAACCTCGACCAGCAGCACCCCCACGCATTCCGCTATCGCCGCGCCGCCGAGCATGTCGAGGTGGTCAAGAAGCTGTGGGACAGTTTCGAGGATGACGCCTTCCTGCGCGACAAGGAGACGGGGCGCTTCTTCGACCCCGGGAAGTTGCACTACACCGACCACAAGGGCGAGCATTTCAAGGTGCGCGGGCCTCTGAACGTCAGCCGCAGCGCGCAGGGCCATCCGGTCATCGTCCAGGCCGGGCAGTCCGAGGACGGACGCGGTCTGGCGGCGGCAACGGCCGAGGTGATCTTCACCGCCCACCAACGCCTTGATACCGCGCAGGAATTCTACCGCGACATCAAGGCCCGCGCGCGCGGGCTGGGGCGGAACCCGGACCAAATCCTCGTCATGCCAGGCGTGTCGCCCTTCGTGGGCCGCACGGAAGCGGAGGCGCGCGAGAAGTATGACCGCCTGACCAGCCTGATCCTGGAGGAAGACGGCATTGCGCTGATCAAGGGCCTGACCGGGGGCACGCTGGACCTGACTGGGGTGGACCTCGACGGCCCGCTTCCCCCCGTCGGCCCAACGGAAGGCATGAAGTCCCGCCAGGCCCTGATCCGCCAGATCGCGGACGAAAATGGCTTCACCATCCGCCAGCTCTACCAGCATGTCGCCAGCGCGCGGGGCCACTTCACCGTGGTCGGCACGCCGGTGCAGATCGCCGACATCCTGGAGGACTGGTTCACCAACGAAGGTGCGGACGGCTTCAACATCCTGCCGCCCTGGCTGCCCACCGGCCTGACGGATTTCGTCGACCTGGTGATCCCGGAACTGCAACGCCGGGGCCTGTTCCGCACCGCCTACGAAGGCCGGACCCTGCGGGAAAACCTGGGCCTTCCCTTCCCCGAAACCCGCTGGGCGGCCTCGCGCCGTTCCGTCGTTGCTGCGGAGTAAGCCCATGACCTTCCAGAGCCTCGACTCCTCCCCTTCAGTCTCTGTCGAAGTCCCCCCCGGCGCGGCGATCTTGCGCCGGGGTGGCCGTGCCACCCAGGCCGCACTGCGCCGCTATGGCCTGCTGGCCGGGTTCCTCGCCGTCTGGCAGATCGGGTCCACGCAAGAGTGGATCAACCCGACGGTCTTCCCGCCCTTGGACGCGATTCTGTCGGCGCTGTGGCAGGGGCTGACCAGCGGCGCGCTCTTGGATGACATCGCGATCAGCCTGCAGCGGTCGGGCATCGCCTTCGCCGCCGCCGTGGGACTGGCGATCCCACTTGGCTTGTTCATGGGCCAGATCCGCGCGGTTGAACAGGCCCTGGACCCGATTCTGCAGTTCTTCCGCCAGACCTCGGCGCTGGCACTCTATCCGGTGTTCATCCTGCTTCTGGGACTGGGCGAGGCGTCGAAGGTCTTCGTTATCTTCTGGGCGACCCTTTTCCCGATCCTTCTCGCCACCATCGGCGGGGTAAAGGAAGTGGACCGCAAGCTGATCGAGATGGCGGCGACCTTTGGCGCCTCTCGCGCGACGATCTTCCGCCGCGTGGTCCTGCCCGCCAGCGTGCCGTCGATCTTCGTCGGCCTGCGGCTTTCGGCCACCACTGCGCTCCTCCTCCTCATCGCGGCCGAGATGATCGGGGCGAACAAGGGCCTGGGGTTCCAGGTGATGAACGCCCAATACAACTTCCAGATTCCGCAGATGTTCGCGGCGATCGTCCTCCTCGCAGCACTCGGCCTGACGGCCAACGCCCTTCTCGTGAAGCTGCAGCGGCGGCTCTGCCGCTGGGCCGACCTGACCCACTAATCCCCCCCTCAACCCAAAGGAACTGACCCATGAAACTCTTCCGCACCTTCGCACTTTCGACCGCCCTTGGCCTGACCCTGACCCCGGCCTTCGCCGACGTGACCCTGCGCTACCTCGCCAGCCAGGGCGGCCTCTCCGCCTACGAACTTGCCGCGGAACTTGGCTACTTCGACGGCACCGGCATCACGCTGGAAAACGTGGGCTATGCCCAGGGCGGCCCGGCCTCGCTGGTGGCTCTGGCCGGGGAAAGCGTCGAGATCGGCTCGGCCGCCACGGCCGCCGTACTGAACTCCATCGCCGCCGGGAACGACTTCGTCGCGGCCTTCCCTTCGAACGGGATCAACGACGAGGCGCAGTCGATCTTCTATGTGCTGGAGGAGAGCCCGATCAAATCCATCGAGGAAATCGCCGGCAAGACCATCGCGGTGAACACCCTTGGCGCGCACCTTGACTACGTCGTGCGCGAGGCGCTGCACCAGAAGGGCCTGCCCGAGGACGCGGCCAACTTGATCGTCGTGCCCGGGCCCCAGCTGGAACAGGTGCTGCGGTCGAAACAGGTCGACATCGCCGCCTTCGGCTACTGGCAGACGACCTTCACCGGGGCAGCGCTAAAGAATGGCGGGTTGCGGGCGGTGTTCGATGATACCGACGTGCTGGGCGAGATTGCGGGCGGCTTCATCGTCCTGCGCCGCGACTGGATCGAAGCGCATCCGGAAGAGGCGAAGGCCTTTGTCGACGGCTCGGTCAAGGCGTTGGACTATGCGCGTGAGAACCCCGAGGAGACGAAAGCCATCTTCGCCAAGGCCCTCGCCGAACGCGGCGAAAACTCCGATGTTGCACAATACTTCGCGGGCTACGGCGTGCGCGAGGGCGGGCTGGCGGTGGAACGCGACATCCAGTTCTGGATCGACGTCCTGGAACGCCAAGGGGCCGTTCCGCAGGGCAAGCTGGTCGCCAAGGACATCCTTTATGTGACGGGCGACGCCCCGGTCACCAACTGAGGCCGGGCATGAGCGTGGTCGAAACAACCCGCCGCGGAGAGGTCACGATTCGTGACCTCTCCAAATCCTTCTCGCTGAACGGCCAGCGTCTGAATGTCCTGCGTAACCTTCATCTCGACATCCGCAGTGGCGAGGCGCTTGCCATCGTCGGCCCTTCGGGCTGCGGCAAGACGACGCTTCTGCGCATTCTCGCCGGGCTGGATACGCCCGATGCCGGCGAGGTCCTGATCGACGGCCATCCGGTCTTGGGCGTCGGCACCGAACGCGCGGTCATCTTCCAGGAACCGCGCCTGCTGCCCTGGTTGACGGTTCTGGGAAACGTCGCTTTCGGGCTGATAGTCCGCGGTCTCACACAGTCCGAGGCCGAGACAAGGGCGCGTCACTACATCCGCCTCGTCGGCCTTGTGGACTTTGAATCCGCCTATCCCCGTCAGCTGTCCGGCGGCATGGCACAGCGGGTCGGCATTGCCCGAGCGCTGACCGTGCAGCCGGAAATCCTGCTTTTGGACGAACCATTGGGTGCGCTTGACGCTATGACCAAGCTGACGATGCAGGAGGAGCTTGCGCGTATCTGGCGGGACGAGAAGGTGACGATGGTGCTGGTCACGCACGACCTTGAGGAGGCGATCCACCTTGCCGACCGGGTGCTGGTTCTGCCGAAGGACAAGGGTTCGGGTCCACGCTTGATCGACATCGACCTGCCCCGCCCCAGGGACCGCAGCGAGAGCCGGTTCGTGGCAATGCGCAAGCGTCTGATGGCCGAGTTCGGGCTCCACTGAAGCGCGGCGCTCACACCTGTATGGACCAGTATATGGCCCACCAAACGTCTTGCGGTTTGCATAGTGCGTTCCGACGAACGTCCGCTTCCCTGAAGGTTTTTCGACGTGGACCGCAGCGCGACGGTCGCCGCCGGGTGCTGGCGGTCCACGTTGACAAACCTCGGAAGG
>Ga0209571_1001288_pt1 | contig 13054 bp, 12 predicted proteins | sample EBPBio102011_DNA_FD_185866 | JGI IMG/M metagenome (GOLD analysis project Ga0209571, IMG submission 185866) | Wastewater treatment Type I Accumulibacter community from EBPR Bioreactor in Madison, WI, USA - Reactor 1_1/10/2011_ DNA (SPAdes)... | ecosystem: Engineered > Bioreactor > EBPR >...
GAGGCCGGCGGCGAGGGCTGGCTGGAACTCAACGACGTGCGCCTGTTCGAGTTCAGCAGCGAAGGGCGGCTGGAGTCGGTGGCCCATGCCCGCGTTGCCGAGCACCGCAACAGCGGCTGGCTGCTGCGCAACGTCAAGCGCACCTATTTCGAGGAGCGCTCGGTCACCCAGACCGACGTCGACGAGGAGCGCTGGCAGTCGAACCTCGACGCCGCTGCGCTTGCCGCCAACGCCGGCAACCTGTGGCGCCCGCGCTACCTGTCCTCCAGCCAGCTGCGCCAGGGCATCGATTACCGTGCCCGCAACCAGCTCGACGCCAGCGAGTTCGAGGAGCACTACTGGGGTCGATGGTTCTATCCGCTCAACGTGCTGGCGCTGTGCCTGGCGGCGATCCCGTTCGCCTTCGGCAACCTGCGCAGCGGCGGGCTCGGGCGCCGGTTGTTCATCGGCGTGGTGTTCGCGCTCGGCTTCTGGCTGCTGCAGACGCAGGTGGTGAAGCTGGCCGCGGTCTACAAGTTCGACTACCGGCTCGCCTACATGGTGCCGCCGACGATCATGCTGGTCGTGTCCTGGGTCCTGTTCCGGCGACGCAGCGGGTAGGGATCGCCCGCGCCTTCGCACCTGGACGAGCGTGCGGGGGCGTTGAATCGAGGCGGAGCGAGGCCCGCCCGCGGGCGCGCCGGGCACGCCGGGCCGCGTCGCCACCGGTCTTGCGCGACGGCCGTCCGGCCCCATGTCGGCAGGCATGTCGCCGACCACGCCCCTGACCATCCCCCATTCGCTGCTCGACCTGGCCCCGGTCTGCGAGGGCAGCACCCCGACGCAGGCGTTCGCCAACGCGCTCGACCTCGCGCGCCACGCCGAAGCGCTCGGCTATGCCCGCTACTGGCTGGCCGAACACCACAACATGCCCGGCATCGCCAGTGCGGCGACGGCGGTGCTGATCGGCCACATCGCCGGCGGCACCTCGACGATCCGCGTCGGCGCGGGCGGTGTGATGCTGCCCAACCACGCGCCGCTGCAGGTGGCCGAGCAGTTCGGCACGCTGGCCTCGCTGTATCCGGGCCGCATCGACCTCGGCCTCGGTCGCGCACCGGGCACCGACCAGCCCACGGTGCAGGCGTTGCGTCGCTACTACGCCGGCGCCGATGCGTTCCCGTCCGACGTCATGGAACTGCTGCGCTATTTCGAACCGGTGCAGCCCGGGCAGCCGGTGCAGGCGGTGCCGGGCGCGGGCCTCGAGGTGCCGGTGTGGATCCTCGGTTCCAGCCTGTTCGGCGCGCAGCTGGCGGCTTCGCTGGGCCTGCCGTATGCGTTCGCCTCGCATTTCGCGCCGGCGGCGATGACCGAGGCGCTGGCCCTCTACCACCGCGACTTCCGCCCGTCGAAGCGGCTGCGCGCGCCGTACGCGATGCTGGCGCTCAACGTGGTCGCCGCCGACACCCGTGCCGAGGCGCAGCGCCTGTTCACCACCCAGCAGCAGAGCTTCGTGCGCCTGCGTCGCGGTGCCCCCGGGCTGATCCCGCCGCCGATCGACGACATCGAGGCGTTCTGGACGCCGCAGGAGAAGGCGATGGTCGAACAGGCCCTGGCCTGCGCCGTGGTCGGCGACGCGGCCGACGTGCGCGAGGGCATCGCCGCCTTCGCCGCGCGCCATCGCCCGGACGAGCTGATGCTGACCGCCAACATCTTCGACCACGCCGCGCGCCGGCACTCGTTCGCGCTGGCGGCGACCGCGTTCGCCTGACAACCGGCGCGGCGGCGCCGGTGGAGTCGCGCCGGCCGGTGGCGATGCCGTCGCGATCGACCGGGCGGCACCGGGCCCGCGTCCGCGGCGCCGGGTACCGCATAATGCGCGGGTGAACACGACCGACCGTCTCATCGACGCCGACGCCACCCGCGAGGACGACGCCGTCGAGGCCAGCATCCGCCCCAGGCGCCTCGCCGAGTACCTTGGCCAGCAGCCCGTGCGCGAGCAGATGGGCATCTACATCGAGGCCGCGAGGCGCAGGTCCGAGGCGATGGACCACGTGCTGATCTTCGGGCCGCCCGGCCTGGGCAAGACCACCCTCAGCCACGTCATCGCCAACGAACTGGGCGTGAGCCTGCGCAGCACGTCGGGCCCGGTGATCGAGAAGGCCGGCGACCTGGCCGCGCTGCTCACCAACCTGCAGCCGCACGACGTGCTGTTCATCGACGAGATCCACCGCCTCTCGCCCGTGGTGGAGGAAGTGCTGTACCCGGCGATGGAGGATTTCCAGCTCGACATCATGATCGGCGAAGGCCCGGCCGCGCGTTCGATCAAGATCGACCTGCCTCCCTTCACCCTGATCGGGGCCACCACCCGCGCCGGCCTGCTGACCGCGCCGCTGCGCGACCGCTTCGGCATCGTGCAGCGGCTGGAGTTCTACAGCGCCGACGAGCTGGCGCGCATCGTGCGTCGCGCGGCGGACATCCTCGGGATCGACTGCGCCGAGGAAGGCGCCGTGGAGATCGCGCGCCGTTCGCGCGGCACCCCGCGCATCGCCAACCGGCTGCTGCGCCGCGTGCGCGACTTCGCCCAGGTGAAGGCCGCCGGCCGCATCGACCGCGACGTCGCCGGTGCTGCGATGAAGATGCTGAAAGTGGACCCGGAGGGTTTCGACGACCTCGACCGCCGCCTGCTCAACCTGATCATCGAGAACTTCGACGGCGGCCCGGTCGGCGTGGACTCGCTGGCCGCGGCGCTGAGCGAGGAGCGCGGCACGCTCGAGGACGTGATCGAACCCTTCCTGATCCAGCAGGGCTTCCTGGTGCGCACCGCGCGCGGGCGCATGGCCACGCTGAAGGCGTGGCGCCACCTCGGGCTGCAGCCGAAGCGCGATTCGGGCGTGGCCGGCGGCGGATCGGAGCCCTTGTTCTGATGCGGAGCCAGACCGGCCGGCCCCGCCCTGCGATGCAGGAGCCGTGCGCATGACCCCTTCATCCATCGACCCCGCCGCGCTTTCCCGCGCGTTCAGCCTCCCGACAAGGGTCTACTGGGAAGATACCGATGCCGGTGGCGTGGTCTACCACGCGCAGTACCTCGCGTTCCTCGAGCGCGCGCGCACCGAATGGATGCGCGCGCAGGGGCACGGCCAGGAAACGCTGCGCCTGGAACACGACCTGGTGTTCGCGGTGCGGGCGATGCGGATCGACTTCCGCAAGCCCGCGCGGCTGGACGACGCGCTGCTGGCGACCGTGTCGCTGCGCCAGTGCCGGCGTGCCAGCCTGGTCGTCGCGCAATCGATCCTGCGCGACGGCGAACTGCTGCTGGATGCGGAGGTGCGGATCGCGGCGCTGGATGCGTCCACGTTCCGCCCGCGTGCGATCCCCGAACCGCTGTACCAGGCATTGAACCGACTCGTCGAACCCGGAGCCGACCCAGAATGATCCCGCTCGCGATGCTGCTGCAGGCCACCGACATCCAGCCCTTGCCGGACGAGGCCGCCGCGACGACGACCGAACTGGCCAGTACCGCCGCCGCGGCCGCCGCCGCGACCGCGCACGAAGGCATCAACTACATCGACCTGATGCTCAAGGCCAGCCTGCCGGTCAAGCTGATCGTGCTGCTGCTGCTGGCCGGCTCGCTGATCAGCTGGATCATCATTTTCCGCAAGGCGCGCATCTTCAAGAACGCCAACCGCGACGCCGACGATTTCGAGAGCCGGTTCTGGTCGGGCGCCGACCTGGGCAAGCTGTATTCCGCCGCCACCGACCGCAACCGCGTGGTGACCGGCCTGGAGGCGATCTTCGAGGCCGGCTTCCGCGAGTTCGCGCGCCTGCGCGAGAAGCGCGGCTTCGACCCGCGCGCGCAGCTCGAGGGCGCGCAACGCGCGATGCGGGTGAGCTACACGCGCGAGGTCGACCAGCTCGAACGCAACCTCGAACTGCTGGCCAACATCGGCTCCACCGCGCCCTACGTCGGCCTGGTCGGCACCGTGTTCGGGATCATGGTGACGATGCACGACATGCTCAACAGCGGCGAGCAGACCGGCATCGCCGCGGTCGCGCCGGGCATTTCCGAAGCGCTGTTTGCCACCGCGATCGGCCTGTTCGTGGCGATCCCGGCGGTGTGGGCCTACAACCGCTTCACCACGCGGGTCGAACGCCTCGCGGTGCGCTACGAGAGCTTCGCCGAGGAATTCAGCACCATCCTGCAGCGCCAGAACGCGGTCGACTGAGCGGAGCCTCCCGATGGCCGGAAGCATCATCCAGCGCAAGCGCCGCAAGCTGAAGTCCGAGATCAACGTCGTGCCCTACATCGACGTGATGCTGGTGCTGCTGATCATCTTCATGGTGACCGCGCCGCTGCTCACGCTGAGCGTGGACGTGAAGCTGCCGTCGATGGACGCGCGTGCGACGCAGGACCAGAAGAACCCCACCATCGTCATCGCCTATCCCGATGGCAGCATCGGGCTGAAGCTCGATGGCGACGAGCGCCCGCGCCTGGTCGATCCCGCGCAGATGGAAGCGATGCTGCGCCCGATCCGTGAACAGCAGGGCGATGCCTTCCGCGTGCTGGTCGCCGCCGAAGGCGACGCGCCTTACCAGCGGGTGCTCGACGCGATGGCCGCGCTGCGGCGCGCCAACGTCACCAACGTCAGCCTGATGACCGACGCGGGGAGCAATGCACGCTGAGGCGTTCCCGCGTCCCGCGATGCCGCGGGACGAAGGCCTGGGCCGTGCCGTCGCCTGGGCGGTCGGCCTGCACCTGCTGTTGGCCCTGGTCCTGCTGCTGTCGCCGCTGCTGCGCTGGGACCCGGACCGCATCAGCGCCGCCGGCGCGCCGTCGATGGACGCCACGCTCGACACGTCGGCCGCCGACCGGCGCGCCGTGGCGCGCGCGCTGTCCGCCGAGCCCGAACCGCTGCCGGTGCCACCGGTGCAGCCGCTGGCCGAGCCGGCCGAGGAAGACACCGCGCCGCCGCCGCAGCCGATCCCCGAACCCGTTCCGCAGGAGGCGGTGGTCGAACGCCAGCAGCAGGCACAGGAGCGCGTGCCCGAGCCGTCGCCGATCGACCAGGAGGAAGTGCGCCGCGACGCCGAGGCCGAGCGCGCGCGCATTGCGCGCGAGCAGGAGGCGAAGCGCCGGCAGGAGCAGATCGACCTCACCGAACGCCAGCGCCAGGCCGAAGCCGAACAGCGGCAGCGCCTGGCACAGCAGCAGGAAGACGAACGCAAGCGGGAGGACGCACGGCGCAAGCTGGCGCAGATCCAGGCCGAACGCGAAAAGCTGGAGCGCGAGGCGAACCTGCGCGAGCAGCGCCTGCGCCAGATCGCGGACCGCGAGGCGCGGACGGCATCGTCGCAGCAACAAGCCAGCTCGGCGCCGGCGCCCGCAGGCAACCAGGGCGTCGACAGTGGCCTCGCCGCGCGCTATGCCGCCGCGATCCAGGACGCGATCCTGCGCAACTGGACGCGGCCCGACAACGTGCCGCTCGGGCAGCGCTGCCGCCTCTACATCACCCAGTTGCCGGGGGGCGAGGTGATGAGCGTCGAGTTCGATCCATCCTGTCCCTACGACGCGCTGGGCAAGCGCTCGGTGGAAGCGGCGGTGCGCAAGGCCGAACCGCTGCCGTACGCAGGCTTCGAATCGGTCTTCAGCCGACGCCTCAACCTCAACTTCGAAGCGAAGGACCGTTAAGTCGTGTCGGGGCCTGCCGATGTTCCCTTTTCCCGTGGACGGGAGAAGGCGCCCCGAAGGGGCGGATGACGGGGCTTTGGCGTGCCTTCGACGCGCCCCCATCCACCTTCGGCACCTTCACTCGCAAGCGGGACAAGGGAACGCAGGTGCATCGGGCGTCCAATGAGGCCCGGATGCTCAGGCTGAATCACGACCAGCAATCACGCGATGACCACCCGGCCGCTTCTTGCGGCACATCCGCCCCCAAGTCCGGCGCCGTTCATCTTCGTGCGACGATTCGCGGCCAAGCTGTCGCCCGCCGTCCCCGACCATGCCTGATAGGCCTGCACATGACCTTCACGAAGCGCTGCCTGATCGCCCTGTTCGCACTGCTGCTGCCGTTGGCGGCGAGCGCGCAGCAACAGGGACTGGAGATCGACATCATCGGCGGCAACGCCTCCGCGTTGCCGATCGCGGTGGTCCCGATGCCGTACCAGGGCTCGGCGACGCCGCCGCAGACCGATGTCGCCGGCGTGATCCGCGCCGACCTCGACCGCTCCGGCCAGTTCCGTTCGCTGCCCGAGCGCGACCTCGTCGGCCGCCCGACGCGCGGCTCCGAAGTGGATTACCCGGCGTGGCGTGCGCTGCGCCAGGATTTCCTGGTGGTCGGCCGCGTGGTCGATGCCGGCGACGGCAGCTACCGCGTCGAGTACGAACTGTTCGACGTCGCCAAGCAGGAACGCCTGCTCGGGCTGGCGATGACCGCGCGCGCCAACGCGATGCGCGACGTCGCCCACCAGATCGCCGATGCCATCTACGAGAAGATCCTCGGCGTGCGCGGCGCGTTCTGGACGCGCATCGCCTACGTCACCGCCAGCGGCACCGGCAAGGCCAGCCGCTACGCACTGATGGTGGCCGATTCGGACGGCTACAACCCGCAGACCGTGGTGCGCTCGAACGAGCCGCTGCTGTCGCCGGCGTGGAGCCCGGACGGCCGCAAGCTGGCCTATGTCAGCTTCGAACGCGGCAACTCGGCGATCTACATCCAGGACATCACCACCGGTGGCCGCGAGCTGGTGTCGAGCTTCCGCGGCATCAACAGCGGCCCGGCCTTCTCGCCGGACGGGCGCAAGCTGGCGCTCACGCTGTCGCGCAGCGGCAACCCCGAGATCTACGTGATGGACCTCGGCAGCAAGGCGCTCACCCAGATCACCAACCAGTTCGGCATCGACACCTCGCCGGTGTGGAGCCCGGATGGCGCCAGCCTCTACTTCACCTCGGACCGCGGCGGACGCCCGCAGGTCTACCAGGCGCCGGCCAGCGGCGGCGGGGCCACCCGCATCACCTTCGAGGGCGCCTACAACGCCGATCCGAGCCTGTCGTTCGACGGCAAGAAGATCGCGGTGGCGCAGGGCGCGGGCAACACCTACCGGATCGCGGTGCTCGACCGCAGCCTCGGCTCGCCGCGCTGGTCGACCCTGTCCCCGGGGTCGCTGGACGAGTCGCCGAGCTTCGCGCCCAACGCCAGCATGATCCTCTACGCGGCGCGTGAAGGCCGCCGGGGCGTCCTGTATGCTGTCTCGGCCGATGGCAGGGTCCGGCAGCGACTGGTCCTGGCCGACGGCGACGTGCGCGAGCCGGCCTGGGGACCGTATCGCTCGCAGCGCTGACCGGGTCGACAGACCTTGCGGTACGTGCCTGAACACCCCCGCCAACGCCCAACGAAACGTCCGAGGATCGCCGAGATGAAGACCACTGTCCGTGTAGTGATGCTGTCCCTGTTGTCGGTCGCCGTGCTTGCCGGCTGCAAGAGCAAGTCCACCAAGCCCGAAGCGCCCGCCAGCACCGGCCCGTCCACCGGCGCCGTGACCGACACCGGCCCGAGCACCGCGGGTGCGTTCGGCCCGGGCGACCTCGACACCGACGCCTGCCTGCGCCAGCGCGTGGTGTACTTCGACCTCGACCAGGACGCGCTGCGCCCCGAGTTCCAGGCGATCATGGGCTGCCACGCCAAGTACCTGCGCGACCGTCCGTCCTCGCGCATCACCCTCGAAGGCAATGCCGACGAGCGCGGCAGCCGCGAATACAACCTCGGCCTCGGCGAGCGCCGTGGCAATGCGGTGTCCTCGGCGCTGCAGGCCAACGGGGGTTCCGCCGCGCAGCTGACCGTGGTCAGCTACGGCGAGGAGCGTCCGGTCTGCACCGACTCCAACGAGGAGTGCTGGGCCCGCAACCGCCGCGTCGAAATCGTCTACACGGCGCGTTGATCCGGCGCTGCGGCCGATGCTGAAGATCCTCGTTCCAATCGCGTTCGCGGCGGCCCTGGTGGCCGCCGCGCCCGCATCCGCGCAACGCGCCAGCCTGGCCGATCGCGTCGCCGTGCTCGAGCAGCGCGCCGCCGACAACCAGGGCAACGTCGACCTGCTCAACCAGCTCACGCAACTGCGCACCGAGGTGCAGGCGCTGCGTTCGCAGATCGAGGAGCTGCAGCAGCAGAACGAGCAGCTCAAGTCCAGCAACCGCAGCCAGTACCTCGACCTCGACGGCCGGCTCAACCGGCTGGAAGGCGCCGGCGTAGCGCCCGCGGCCAGCGGGCAGGTGCCGGCCGCCACGGCGGCGCCATCGGTGCCGGCCGCGGCCACGGCCCCGCGCGACACGCCGCCGCGCGTGCACGGCGATCGCGGGCTGATCGCCAACACCGCCGACGAGCGCACCGCGTACGAGACCGCGTTCGACGCCCTCAAGACCGGGCGCTATGCCGATTCGGCGCAGCTGTTCCAGTCGTTCCTGCAGACCTATCCCGAGGGCGTGTACGCGCCCAACGCGCGCTACTGGCTGGGCGAGAGCTACTACGTCACCCAGAACTACGCGTTGGCGCGCGAGCAGTTCGAGGCCCTGATCACCCGCTATCCGACCCACGACAAGACGCCCGGCGCGTTGCTCAAGGTGGGCCTGTCGCAATACGGCCTGCGTGACCTCGACGGCGCCGAGTCCACGCTGTCGAAGGTGGCTGCGCAATATCCCGGCACCGACGCCGCGCGGACCGCCGAAGACCGCCTGCACGCGATCCAGCTCGCGCGCGTCAGTCGCTGACCCCCGTGGCCGTCGTCGCCCCCGATGCGACCGCCGCATCGACGGCGGACCGGCTGAAGCTCACCGAGATCTTCCTGTCGCTGCAGGGCGAGGCCCGCGATGCCGGCTGGCCGACCGTGTTCGTCCGCCTGACCGGTTGCCCGCTGCGCTGCCAATACTGCGACACCGCCTACGCATTCCACGGTGGCGAGTGGTGGACGATCGAGGCCACCCTCGCGCAGGTGGCATCGTTCGGCGTGCGCCACGTGTGCGTCACCGGCGGCGAGCCGCTCGCGCAGAAGCGCTGCACGACGCTGCTGCAGCGGCTGTGCGACGCGGGCTTCGTCGTCTCGCTGGAAACCTCCGGTGCGATCGACATCGCGGGCATCGACGCGCGCGTGTCGCGCGTGCTCGACATCAAGACCCCGGGGTCGGCCGAGGCCGCGCGCAACCGTTGGGAAAACATCCCGCTGCTGACCGCGCACGACCAGGTCAAGTTCGTGATCTGCAGCCGCGCCGACTACGAGTGGGCGCGCGGCATCGTGCATGAGCGTGCACTGGCCTCGCGATGCGACGTGCTGTTCTCGCCGAGCAAGGCGGAAGTGTCGGCCACCGACCTCGCCGACTGGATCGTCGCCGACCGGCTGCCGGTCAAGTTCCAGCTGCAGCTGCACAAGCTGCTGTGGAACGACGAACCGGGACGTTAGCGGACCTCGTTCCCTGCGGATGCCGTCCCGGGCGGGTGTCATCCCGAGCGCAGCGAGGGGCCTGCGTTCGCGCGGAACCGCAACGGGCGCAGAAGCAGATCCCTCGCTGCGCTCGGGATGACAAACCGTTAGGCTCTTCCCGATTCCCGATTCCCGATTCCCGATTCCCGATTCCCGATTCCCGATTCCCGATTCCCGATTCCCGATTCCCGATTCCCGATTCCCGATTCCCGATTCCCCATTCCCGATTCCCGATTCCCGATTCCCGATTCCCGATTCCCGATTCCCGATTCCCGATTCCCGATTCCCGATTCCCGATGAAGAAGAAAGCCGTCGTCCTCGTCTCCGGTGGCATGGATTCAGCCGTGGTCCTGGCCATCGCGCGCGCGCAGGGATTCGACGTCCATGCGCTGAGCGTCAGCTATGGCCAGCGCCACACCTCGGAGCTTGCGGCCGCCGATCGCGTCGCGCGCGCGCTGGGGGCTGCCGAACACAAGACCGTGCAGGTGGACCTGCGCGCATTCGGCGGCTCGGCGCTGACCGCGGACGACATCGAGGTGCCGGAGTCCGGCGGCGCCGGCATCCCCGCCACCTACGTGCCGGCGCGCAACACGATCATGCTGTCGCTCGCGCTGGGCTGGGCCGAGGTGCTGGGCGCGAACGACCTGTTCTGCGGAGTCAACGCGGTCGATTACTCGGGCTATCCTGATTGCCGCCCCGAGTTCATCGATGCCTTCGAGCGGCTGGCCAACCTTGCCACCAAGGCGGGCGTGGAAGGGGCGGGCATCCGCGTGCACGCGCCGCTGCTGCGCCTGGGCAAGGCCGACATCGTGCGCGAGGGCCTGCGCCTGGAGGTGGATTTCTCCGAAACCGTGTCGTGCTATCGCGCCGACGCGGAGGGGCGCGCCTGCGGTCACTGCGATGCCTGCCGCCTGCGCGCCGACGGATTCGCGGCGGCGGGCGTGCCGGACCCCACGCGCTACGTGCCCTGAGCGCGTTGCGATAGAATGCGATGCCGGCGCAAGGCCGGACGCGCCACCCGTGGGTCGTTAGCTCAGTCGGTAGAGCATCGGACTTTTAATCCGCTGGTCGATGGTTCGAATCCATCACGACCCACCAGTTCAACGGCGACATGCATCGCGCGCCTGCTGCACCGGCAGGCGCCACTGGCCTGCCGTCACGCAAACACGTGCTCGTAGACGATCGTCATGCCGACGAGGATCAGGATCACGCCACCGGCGATTTCAGCGCGCTTGCCGATCAGTGCACCCAGCGCGCTGCCCGCCATGACGCCGGCGGTGACCATGCCGAACGTGCACAGGCCGATCGTGATCGCCACGACCAGGATGTTGACGTCGATGAAAGCCAGGCCGACGCCCACCGCCATCGCGTCGATGCTTGTCGCCAGCCCCGCCAGCGCCAGCGCCCACAGTCCGGCGCGCTGGGGGCTGGAGTCCTCCGTGTCGGCGTGCAGCGCCTTCCAGATCATGTGCAGGCCCAAGCCCGACAGGAGCGCGAACGCGATCCAGTGGTCCCAGTCCTCGATGTACTGCTCGGCCATCGAGCCCAGCGCCCAGCCGATCACGGGGGTGATCGCCTCGACCACGCCGAAGATCAGGCCGGTGCGGAGCGCGTCCGCCCAGCGCGGGCGCTGCATCGCCGCGCCCTTGCCGACGGCGGCCGCGAAGGCGTCGGTGGACATGGCCAGGCCAAGGAAGAGGATCGAAATCGGGTGCATGGTGTCCTGCTCGGCCGGGCGTGGACGCAGACGAGTCCTGCACGCGCCGGCCGTGTCGGCGTGCAGGGCTCGCTGGTCTCGCCAACCGTCAGGTCGCGTCCGCCATGGCCGATGCGGGCCAAGTGTGTTGACGGACGGGCGATCCGGGGATCCGGTCGCAGGCTACTCCCCAAGGAGGGTGTCGGGCCTGGATCAGGCCGCGTGCGCATTCTAGCCGGAGGCCGGGCGCATGGCCATGTCGCGGCCGCGCGCGGGGGCGGCCGATGTCGGTGCCGCAAAACGTGGGGTACGGGTCACAGGGGACAAGGTTTCGCACGAAAGTGTTGGAAAATGCCAAAATGTGACGTATGCCCCCTTAAAGGATGTTTGAGTTCCTAATGATCGGGCTTGGCGCAGGGATGGGATTGGGGGCGCCGGAGGCATGGGTGGTCGGGGTGGCATGATTTTTGCGTGACTGGGCTGGCATTCTGGCCCGGTCCCGGACGGGGTCGGGTCGAAGGATCCGCAGGGGGTTGTCGGCGTGGAAGTTCGTTCGAGATTCGTAGCCCGCGCGTGCGCGGCAATGCTGGGCTGGCTGCTGGTCGCCGCCGCCCCCGTCGTCTTCGCGCAGAATGCCGTCAATACCGCGACGATCGCGCCCCCTGCCGGCGTGATCGATCCCAACGGCGGCTGCACGGGCTCGCCGCCTGTGTGCACCGGCAACAACACCGCGACCGACAGCGATCCCATCGTCACGGTCAGCACGGCCAAGTCCGCCTCGCCGGCGTCCGGCCAGCAGGTGGCCCGGGGCGCGACCATCACCTACACGCTCACCGTGACCGTGGCCGGCGCGGCCACGCCGCGCGCCATCGTCCTCACCGATACCCTCGGCCCGGGCCTCGTCCCGGGGGCCGCGCCGGCAGGATGTGCCTTTGCCGGTCAGGTATTGACCTGCACGCTGGCATCGGGTGCCGCCGTCGGTCCGCATGCGTTCGTGTACACCGCAACGGTGTCCAGCACCGCCACCGGCTCGGTCGGCAACCAGGTCACCGCCGACGCCGGCACCTGCACCGCGTGCACCACCAGCCATCCGATCCTCCCGGCGACGTCGACCGTCGCCAAGACGGCCAATCCCGCGTCCGGCCAGCCCGTGCTGCCCAACGGCACGATTGCCTATGCGCTGGTGCTCACCGTCTCCGGGTCGAACACCACCCAGCCGACCACGCTTACCGACACGCTCGGTGCGGGCCTCACCCTGGCGTCGGGCCCGGACAACGCGAACTGTTCCGCGGCCGGGCAGGTCATCACCTGCGTCTTCCCGACCGGCACCGCGCCGGGAACCTACACGGTCAACTACACCGCCACCGTCGCCAACAACGCCACCGGCACCGTCGGCAACAGCGTCACCGCCACGAATCCGCCCGGCGGCGACCCCGATCCCACGTGCACCAGTTGCACCACCGGGCATCCGGTCAATTCGGTCACCTCGCAGACGCTGGTCAAGCAGCTGACCGGCCAGAGCGCGACCCCGGCCGTGCTCGGCACCGTGCTGAGTTATTCGGTCACGCTGACCAACACCGGCACCACGACGTTTGCTTCGGTCACGGTCAGTGACCCGTTGCTGACGCCCGGCAGCATCACCTGCCCCAACGTGTTGCCCGCGGGCACCTGCGTGCTGACCGGCACCCATACCGTGACCCAGGCGAACGTGGACGCCGGCCAGGTCGTGAACATCGCGATCAGCCAGGGCCCGGCGTGCCCGACCGCGGGCGTCGGTCCGAATTGCTCCTCGACAGTGACGACGCCGATCGCGCAGACGCCAGCGCTGACGCTGGACAAGCAGGCGCCGACGGGGTCGCTGACGGTGGGCTCGACGGTCACCTACGTGGTGGTGGCGACGAACAGCGGTAACAC
>Ga0209571_1001293_pt1 | contig 13007 bp, 12 predicted proteins | sample EBPBio102011_DNA_FD_185866 | JGI IMG/M metagenome (GOLD analysis project Ga0209571, IMG submission 185866) | Wastewater treatment Type I Accumulibacter community from EBPR Bioreactor in Madison, WI, USA - Reactor 1_1/10/2011_ DNA (SPAdes)... | ecosystem: Engineered > Bioreactor > EBPR >...
TTCGAACATATCTACCGCCACCACCGCCGGTACCGCATCACCGAAGGCGCCGAGGAAATCCAGATCCGAAAAGTCGCAGCCTACCTCCTCGGGTACCTCGGCCCCAGAAAAGATACCCTCGGGAAAAGTTGAGAGCGTCGATGACCGGATCACACCCGCGCACTTTGTACGACAAGATTTGGGATGCACATGCCGTCGCCGAGGATGATGGTGAGACGCTTCTCTATATCGATTTGCATCTGCTCCACGAGGTCACCTCGCCCCAGGCCTTTGCGGGACTGGCGGCGACCGGGCGAGAGGTTCGGCGTCCCGAGCTGGCGCTGGCCTTGTCGGATCACAATGTGCCGACCGCCGGGCAGGCATTGGGACCGGCGGGTGTCGATGATCCGGATGCGCGCGCGCAGCTAGAGGCATTGGTCGGCAATACTCGCCGCTTCGGGATCGAGAATTTTCCGATGGGCGATCCGCGTGGCGGCATCGTCCATGTGGTCGGACCCGAGCAAGGCCGCTCGCAGCCGGGGATGACGATCGTTTGCGGCGATAGCCACACATCGACGCATGGCGCGTTCGGTGCGCTTGCCTTCGGGATAGGTACATCCGAAGTCGAACATGTTCTCGCAACGCAGACGATCCGTCAGCGCAAGTCGCGCAACATGCGTATCCAAGTCGACGGCCAATTGGCGCCGTACGTTCATGCGAAGGATCTGGCACTGCATCTTCTGGGCGCGGTCGGTGTTGACGGTGCAACCGGGCATGTCATCGAATATGCCGGGGCCGCTATCCGCGCCTTGTCGATGGAGGCGCGCATGACGCTGTGCAACCTCAGCATCGAAATGGGTGCGCGTGCCGGCTTGATCGCTCCCGACGAAACGACATTCGCTTATCTGGACGGGCGTCCGGCGGCACCCGTCGACGAGGCCCGTCAAGCCGCGCTCGATCGCTGGCGTGGGTTGCCGACCGATCCGGGCGCAGTGTTTGATCGTCAGTTTCGGATCAACGCGAAAGACATTGTTCCGATGGTGAGTTGGGGCACGAATCCGTCACAGGTCGTTGCGATCGATGGCCGGATACCCTTGCTAGATGATTTACCCGGCGCTGAGGCGCGGGCTGCTGCTGAACGCGCACTCGATTATATGGGCCTTGCACCGGGAGCTCCGATTGCCGGTACCAGGCTCGATCGTGTTTTCATCGGTAGCTGCACCAACAGCCGGATAGAAGATTTGCGTGTTGTGGCGGACATCGTCCGCGGACGCCGCGTCGCGTCCGACATTCGGGCCATCGTGGTGCCTGGGTCCGGGCTGGTGAAGCGGCAGGCGGAGGCGGAGGGCATCGACGCGGTGCTGCGCGCGGCTGGCTTTGATTGGCGTGAGCCCGGATGCTCGATGTGTGTCGGGATGAACGCCGATCGGCTCCAGCCCGGAGAGCGATGCGCGGCGACGTCCAATCGCAATTTCGAGAACAGGCAGGGACGTGGTGGGCGGACGCATCTCATGAGTCCTGCGCTAGCTGCCGCAAGTGCGCTTGCTGGCTGCATCGCTTATCCGGCGACCCTCGATTAGGCATCCGCCTCGAAGCGGGTGATCGCGGCCTCGTGGCGTAGCGTACGCGCGATGTCGTCCAATCCCTCCATAAGCGTTCGACGATCGTCGAGATCGATACGGAATGCGATGATTTCGCCTGACGCGAGCACTATCTCTTGCTCGACAAGGTCGATGGTCATCGGCGCGAACTGCGACAGAGCGGCCTCGCGACGCAACCGTTCGCATATCGCATCGGGCAAACGGATCAGCAGCAGGCCGTTCTTTCGGGCATTGTTCGAGAATATGTCGCCGAAGCTCGGCGCGATGACGCATCGAATGCCGAAGTCTGCGAGCGCCCATACGGCATGTTCGCGCGATGATCCGCAACCGAAATTGCGGTCGGAGATCAGGATCTGCGCATGCCGCGCGATGCTGTGGTTCAGGATGAAGTCTGGGCGCTCGCCGCCGTCGAGTGCATAGCGAAGTTCCTGAAACAGATGCTTGCCGAGGCCGCTGCGCGAAAGCGATTTCATGAACTGCGCAGGAATGATCATGTCGGTATCGACATTGGCGAGCGGAAGTGGGGCGGGGGGGGCGGTTATTTTGGTAAATTTGTCCAAGGACCTGTCCTTATAACTTAGTATGCTAAGTATATGGTCGTGCCGGGCTTGTCCAACGATATCGGGTTGTTGAAGCATATTGCCGCGGGAATCATAGGTCTCTAAGGTTCGGGGAAAGGGGAAAATCGTTGGCAAAGAAGAACCAGGCCTTTCGGCATCCTGCGGAATATTACACCAATCCGGAAAACAGCATCGGCTATCTCGCCCGCATCGTTTTCCGATCCTTTTCGCGCCTGCTCGAGCGCGGAACGCTGACGCACGACGTGTCGGCGGGACAATGGCGCTTTCTGCGTCAGTTGTGGCGCGAGGACGGGATCACCCAGCGCGAGCTCAGCGAACGGGTGGGCATGCGCGAGCCGACGACGGTGGTCGCGCTCAAGGGCCTGGAGAAGGCCGGCTTCATCACGCGAAAGAAGACCGACGACGATCGCCGGAAAACCTTCATCTACCTGACGCCGCACGCGAAGAAGCTGGAGCTGGTGCTCGCGCCGATGAATGCCGAGGTGCACGAGGTGGCGACGCGCGGGATGACCGATGCGGAAGTCGAAACACTGCAGACGCTGATGCGGCGCGTCATCGAAAATCTGGCCGACGAAGCGGCGAAGCTTTCGGTCTTGTCCGATATTAAGGCGTGATTTCGACAGCGGACTGCGATATCGCCGGGCATTAGGTTAGTATTCTAATCATTTTGTCCGGGAGGGAAAATTGGCGAAAATTGCGGTTGTCGTGGGAAGCACGCGCGATGGGTCGTTCAATCGCGCGCTGGGCGCGCTGGCGGTCCGGGCGCTGGAGTCGCAGGGCGCGGTCGTAACCGACGTCGATCTGGCGAGCTTTGACCTGCCGCTCTATTCGGCGGCGATCGAAGCCGACGACTTTCCGGCGGACGCGCTGCGGCTGAAGGAGCTGTTCGCGGCGCAGGACGGCCTGTTGTTCGTGTCGCCCGAATATAATGGCTCGGTCTCTCCGCTGCTCAAGAACGCGATCGACTGGGCCTCGCGCCCGACCGGAGGGGAGTCGCTCGTCGCGCTGAGCGCGTATCGCGGCAAGGCGAGTGCGGTGATGTCCGCCTCGGTCAGCCCGTTCGGCGGATTGCGCGGCCTGATGCATCTGCGCCAGATCCTGTCGACGATCCAGACGCTCGTGATTCCCGAACAGGTGCTGATCCCGAATGCCCATGCGGCATTCGACGATGCGGGCGAACTGAAGGAAGCGTTGCCGGCGTCGCTCGTCGAAATGACGGCCGCGCGGCTGGTCGCCGTTGCCGAAGCGCTGGCCGCCTAGGGCTTGCGCTCGATATTGTCGCCCCAGTCGGCCTCGAGCGTCGCGAGAAGAGCCTCGAACCGTTCGTGGCCAAGCTGCTTGGCGAGCTGATCGGACAGCGCATCCATCGCGCGCTGGGCATCCTGCCGCATCCGCGCACCGGTTTCGGTAAGCGATACGATCATGTGCCGCCGGTCCTCAGGATCGGGCGCAAGCTCGACCATGCCGAGCGTCACCATCTGGTTGATCGTGCTGTGAATGGCCTGACGCGAGACGCCAAGGTTGCGCGCGATGTCCGAGGGTCGGACGATGCCGCTGACGATATTGGTCATCACCATCGATTGCGGCCGGCTGACATCGGGCCAGCCGCGATCGTGCAGCCGCGACTGCAACCCTTCGTCGAGCCAGCAAAAGCGTTGGAAAAGCGCGATGATGAGTTGATTGGTGCGCATATTACGCCGACGATGGCCCCGGTCGTCGGCGGGTCGCCGACAGACGCACGCTAGAAGAGCGGAACGGTCGAGGCAAGGCAGAGCGGCGTTGCAATATGAAAATACTTAGTATACTATCTTTCTAACGGGATAAGGGAGAGAATGACCGTATGGACGGTATGATGCAGAATGTGCCGCTGACGGTCGACCGGATCATCGACCATGCGGCCGCCTGGCATGGCGGGCGTGAAGTTGTGTCGCGCGATGCCGAGGGCCGCGTCACGCGTTCGACCTACGCCGAAATCCACGCCGATGCGAAGCGGGTGTCGAACGCGCTCGCGGCCGCGGGAATGAAGGTCGGCGACCGTGTCGCGACGATGGGCTGGAACAGCGCGCGGCATCTGGCCGCGTGGTACGGCGCGGCCGGCATGGGCGTCGTGCTCCATACGCTCAATCCCAGGCTTTTCCTGGAGCAGATCGCCTATATCGCGAACCATGCGGGCGACCGGTTGCTGATTGCCGACCCGGCCACGGCCGAGCTGGTCGAGGAGTTGTTGCCGCAGGTCCCGTCGATCGAGAAGGTCGTCTTTTTCTGCGACAGCGCGTCGATGCCGCAAACCAGCTTTGCCGCGACCGCCTTCGACGACTGGATCGCCGGGCAGCCGGCGGAATATGTCTGGGGCGGCTTCGACGAGAATGCCGCGTGCGGGCTTTGCTATACCAGCGGCACGACCGGCAATCCGAAGGGCGTGCTATATTCGCATCGATCGAATTATATTCATGCGCTGATGACGTTGCAGCGCGACGCGCTGGCGCTGTCGGCCCGCGACACGGTGCTGCTGGTCGTTCCGATGTACCACGCCAATGCGTGGGGCGTCGTCTATTCGGCGCCCGCAGTCGGCGCGAAGCTGGTGCTGCCGGGGCAGCGGATGGACGGCGAGTCGATCTATAATCTGATCGAGCAGGAAGGCGTCACCTATTCGGCTGCCGTCCCGACGGTGTGGCAGATGCTGCTGCAATATATGCAGGAAAACGGGAAGCGCTTCACGACGCTGGAGCGTGTGACGATCGGCGGTTCGGCCTGTCCCGAATCCCTGATCCGTACCTTCCGCGACGATTATGGCGTCGACGTCATCCAGGGATGGGGCATGACCGAAACCTCGCCGCTCGGCACGGTATCGGTCCCCAGCGCTTCGGTCGCCGCGAAGTCCGACGACGAGCAGATGGCGTACAAGCTGAAGCAGGGGCGGCTGCTTTGCGGGCTGGAGATGAAGCTGGTCGACGACGCCGGAAAGCGCCTGCCGAATGACGGAAAGACGCCGGGGCGGCTGATGATCAAGGGCCCGACGATCGCGCGCGGATATTTCGGGGGCGAGGGCGGCGACGTGCTCGACGCCGACGGCTTTTTCGATACGGGCGACGTCAGCACGATCGATGCCGAAGGCTATATGCAGATCACCGACCGCGCGAAGGATGTCGTGAAGTCGGGCGGAGAGTGGATCAGCTCGATCGAGATCGAGACAATAGCGATGGGCCACGACGCGGTCGCCAATGCCGCGGTCGTCGGGGTGGCGCACCCCAAATGGGATGAGCGTCCGATCCTGCTTTGCCAGCTCAAGCCGGGCGCGAGCGCGTCGGCGGACGATCTGAAGGCCTTTCTCGACGGTCGGATCGCGAAATGGTGGATGCCCGACGACGTGCTGTTCGTCGACGATATCCCGCTGGGGCCGACGGGCAAGATCGACAAGAAGGCAATCCGCGCGGGACTGGAGGGCTATACCTTGCCCTTCGAGGTCACCCGCTGAAACAATCGACAATCAGGAGAGATGATGATGGACCCGAACGGGATCGAGGGACTGGACGCGCAATTCATCGGGCGCGTGTCGCCGACTGCGCCGCGCATTCAGGCGGGCGGGCATCCGTGCCAGGGCATTTACTGGACCGAAGCGGGCAAGCGGCCGAAGGTCGCGATCATCGCGACGCACTATAATGTCGATTTCTCCGAACATTATATTGCGCCCTATTTCGCGCGGCAGGGCTTCGGCTTTCTGGGCTGGAACACCCGCTATCGGGGTTTCGAGGATCAATTCCTGCTGGAACATGCGATCCTGGATATCGGCGTCGGCATGACGTGGCTGAAGGAAGAGGCGGGCGTCGAGCAGATCGTCATCCTCGGCAATTCGGGCGGCGGCTCGCTGATGGGCGCCTATCAGGCCGAGGCGATCGCGCCGACGCTGACCGATCGCCTGCCCGCAGTCGGGCAGGATGCGCTCGCCAGCCTGGTGAAGGGCGATCTGTACATCAGTTTCAACGCGCACCAGGGGCGCCCCGAAGTGCTGACCGACTGGATGGATGCGTCGGTGATCGACGAGAATGATCCGATCGCGACCGATCCCGAACTCGATCCGTTCAACCCCGACAATGGGCCGCCCTATTCGGACGCCTTCATCGCCAAATATCGCGAGGGCCAGCGCGCGCGCAACCAGCGCATCACCGATTGGGCGAAGGCCGAGCTGGCGCGCCTCAACGCCGCCGGTATTCCCGACCGCATTTTCCCGATGTTCCGTTGCTGGGGCGACATCCGCTGCGTCGACCCCGCGATCGATCCGTCGGACCGCAAACCCAATTGGTGCTATCGCGGCGATCCGGCGATCGCCAACCGCACGCCCAGCATCGGCCGCGCGAACACGCTGAAGACCTGGCTCAACATGTGGAGCCTCGAAACCTCGCCCTGTCAGGGGCAGCCACATCTTGCCAAGCATGACACGCCGGCGCTGGTGGTGCAGGGGCTTGCGGATACGGGGGTTTTCCCGAGCGACGCGCGCAAGATCTTTGATTTCCTCGGTTCGTCCGACAAGAAGATCGAACTGATCGAAGGCGCGCATTATTTCGAGGACTCGATCAAGGAGCGGCAGAACGCCGCCGATCTGGTCGGCGCGTGGATCAGGGAGAAGCTGTGACGTGACCGAGGCCGTCGACATCGTTGAAGGACTGCGCGCAGCCGGGCTGGTCGGGGAGGGCGACGTCACGCTCGAACCGCTGACCGGCGGCGTGTCGTGCGACGTGTGGAAGGTCGACGGACCCGCCGGTCCGATCGTCGTCAAGCGGCCCTTGCCCCAGCTTCGCGTCGCCGCCGAATGGCTGGCGCCGGTCGAGCGCGGGACGAGCGAGGTGCGCTGGTTGCGCCGCGCGCGCGGTGTCGACAACCGTATCGTGCCCGAAGTGCTCGCCGAACTGCCCGGCCATGCGTTCGCCATGCGCTTTCTGCCCGGATGCCCGGTGTGGAAGGACGAACTGACCGCGGGCCGCGTCGACGTGGATTTCGCGGCGGCGGTCGGCCGGTCGATCGCGGCGATCCATGCGGCGACGGCGAATAGCGAATCCGATCGCCAGGACTTTCCGAACGATGCGATGTTCCGCGCGCTGCGCGTCGATCCCTTTTTCCTGCATGTCGCGCAAAAGGAGCCCGCCCTCGCGCCGGCGCTCTATGCGCTGGCCGACGACCTGATCGCGCGCAAGATCGCGCTGGTCCATGGCGATGTCAGCCCGAAGAATATCCTCGTCAGCGCCGACGGCCCGGTCTTTCTCGACGCCGAATGCGCGGTCTATGGCGACCCGGCGTTCGATCCGGCCTTTTGCGTCACCCACCTGTTGTTGAAGGCGGTGTGGCTGAACGACGATCGCCTGACGCAGGCGGCGACCGCGCTGGTCGAGGCCTATCGCGCGGGGATTTCGTGGGAGGCCGCCGACGAGGTGATGCTGCGCGCCGGAAAGCTGACGGCGGGGCTGCTTTTGGCCCGCGTCGAGGGCAAATCGCCCGCACCCTATCTGACCGACCCCGAGCACAAGCGCATCGTGCGCGATCAGGCGAGCGCGCTCATTCTGGCGCCCCAGCCTGCCGACCAGCTCGTCGCTAACTGGAAAAGGACATATCCATGACTTCGCGTATCGCCTCCGTCGCTGGCCGCCAGCTTTGGGATTCTCGTGGCCGACCGACGGTCGAGGCCGAGGTCGTGCTGGAATCGGGCGCGGTCGGTCGCGCGATCGCGCCGGCCGGCGCATCGCGCGGGGCGCATGAGGCGATCGACCTGCGCGATGGCGGCGAGGCCTTTGGCGGCTATGGCGTCGATCGCGCCGTGGCGGGCATCGGAACCGAGATTGCCGGCGCGATCCAGGGCATGGACGCACGCGATCAGGCGGCGGTCGACGCGGCACTATGTGCATTGGACAATACGCCGAACAAGGCGCGGCTGGGCGCGAATGCCGTCGTCGCGGTGTCGATGGCGGCGCTGCACGCCGCCGCCGCGGACGCGCGCGAGCCGCTGTGGCGCTATCTGGCCGACGGCCGCAAGGTGCGCGTACCGCTGCCCGAAATCCAGATTTTCGGTGGCGGCGCACATGCGGGACGACGCACCGACGTGCAGGATTTCATGATCATGTGCCCGACGGCGGGCAGCTTTCGCCGCGCGCTGGAGATCACCGACGACGTCTATCGCGCGGCGGGCAAGCTGATGGAGGCGAAGGGGCCGCTGTCGGGGGTTGCCGACGAGGGCGGCTGGTGGCCCAATTTCGCGTCGAACGAGGATGCGCTGGACACGCTGACGCGCGCGATCGAGGCGAGCGGGCATCGCGCCGGCGAGGATGTGTTCATCTCGCTCGACATCGCGGCGAACGAACTCGGCGATGCCGACGGCTATGACCTCGCGCTCGACGACCGCCGCCTGTCCGGCGAGGAGATGGCGGCGCGGATCATCGAATGGACCAGGCAATATCCGATCCTGTCGGTCGAGGATCCGGCGGGGCAGGATGACTGGACGACGATGGCGGCGGTTACCGCGGCGATCGGCGAGCGGGTGCAGATCATCGGCGACGATGTGCTGGTCACCAATGCGGCGCGCGTCGAGCGGGCGAGCGAGGCGGCGGTGTGCAACGCGGCGCTGATCAAGGTCAATCAGGTCGGCACCGTGACCGAAGCCAAGGCGGCGCTGGATGCCGCCGTCGCGCGCGGTTGGGGCGCCATCGTCTCGGCCCGTTCGGGCGAGAGCGAGGATGTCACCATCGCGCATCTGGCGACCGGCTGGGACGCCGGGCAGCTCAAGGTCGGCAGCTTCACCCGGTCCGAACGCATGGCGAAGTGGAACGAGATGCTGCGGATCGAGGAGGCGATGGGTGCCGATGCGGTGTTCGCCGGCTTCTCCGCCTTTGCCGGCGCGATCGGAGCCGTTCAGGCATGATCGTCCTGCACGCGCGCCCAAGCCCGGGCTTTCGCGAGGCGGTCGATGCGATCTTTGGTCCCGGCGTGGTCACGCACGTCGACGAGGCCGCGCCGCTGGACGCGGTCGCGGCGGAGATTACCGCGCTGCTCCATGTCCTGACGCCGGTGACACCCGCGTTCATCGCCTCTGCGCCCAAGCTGAAGCTGATCCAGAAGCTGGGCGTGGGGGTGAACACGATCGCGCTGGATGCCGCGCGCGATCATGGCGTCGCGGTGTGCAACATGCCGGGCACGAACAGCCAGGCGGTCGCCGAGATGGCGCTGTCGCTGATGATGGCGGTGCTGCGTCGCACCTGTTTCTTCGACGCGCGAACGCGGGCGGGCGAGGGGTGGACCGCCGATCCGTCCGAACTGGACAGCGTCGGCGAGATCGGCGGGCGAACCGTCGGGCTGGTCGGTTTCGGCCATTCGGCGGGATTGCTGGCCCCGGCGCTCGCCGCGCTGGGGGCGAAGGTCGTGTATACGGCGCGGACCGCGCGCGATGTGCCCTATGACTTCCTGCCGCTCGACCGGCTGGTCGCGGAAAGCGATATCGTGTCGCTGCACATGCCGCTGACCGACGAAACGCGCGCGTCGATCGATCCCTTTGCGATGAAGCGGGGCGCGGTGCTGGTGAACACGGCGCGCGGCGAGCTGGTCGATCAGGCGCGGCTGGTCGATGCGCTGTCGTTCGGGCATCTGCGCGGGGCGGGGCTGGACGTTTTCGCCGAAGAGCCGCTGCCGCGGGACAATCCGCTGCTCGCGCTGCCCAATGCGGTGCTGGCGCCGCATATCGCCTGGCTCACGCCCGAAACGCTGGTGCGCAGCCTGTCCGTCGCGCATGAAAATTGCCGTCGTCTCGCCGCGGGCGAGGCGCTGCTCCATCAGGTGGTCTGAATGTCGCTTCCCATTGTACTCATAACCGGCCAGCTCCTGACCGATGCGGTGTGGCAGCCGCTTGTGGACGCGTGGCAGGATCGGCAGGTCATCGTGGCGGACAACCGCAGCGACGACACGATAGCGGGCTTCGCGCAGCGCCTGCTCGACAATGCGCCGCCGACGTTCGTCCTGGTGGGGCATGCGATGGGCGGCTTCGTCGCGTTCGAAGTGATGCGGCGGGCGCCCGAACGCGTGGCGAAGCTCGCGCTGATCTCGACGCTGGCATCGGCCGACGGGCCGGCGCAGACCGCGCGGCGGCAGGGCTATATCGACCTCGTCGAGCGCGGGGCGTTCGATCAGGTGGTCGAAGAGCGCATCCCCATCCTGTTCCCCGAGGAAAAGCGCGGCGACGCGCGCCTGCTCGGCATTGCGCGGCAGATGGCGGCGGAGACGGGCGCCGACACCTTCCTGGCGCAGCAGCGCGCGATCATGGCACGCATCGACAGCCGCCCGCGCCTAAACGAGATCGCGGCGCCGACGCTGCTGATCTGGGGCGACAAGGACGGCATCACCAGCCGCGCCCATCATGACGAGATACTGGACGCGATCCCCGGCGCGCGGCTGGAGGTCGTAGCGGGGGCGGGGCATCTGCCGACGGTCGAGGCGCCGGAGGTGGTCGTGCCGGTGCTGACCGGGTTCATCGACGCCTGACGGAGCGAGGACGCCCCCTCCCGGTTGCGGAGGGGGCGTCCGGTTACTTGAGTTCGGCGCGGGCGAGCGCGGCGCCATCGACCATTGCCTTCAGCTTGGCCTGCGAATGCTCGCGGCTGTGATATTTCATCCCGCAATCGGGCGCGATCCACAGCCGTTCGGCGTCGACATAGCGCAACGCCTCGCGGATACGGCCCGCGACGACTTCGGGGGTTTCGACCTCGGGCACCGACAGGTCGAGGACGCCGTACATGATCGTCTTGGTCGGCAGCTCTGCCAGGATCGCGGGATCAAGCCCGGGCTGCGCGGCCTCGATCGAGATCACGTCGATGTTCGAGGCTTCGAGTTCCGCCAGGAAGTCATAGGCCTTGGGCTTCGGCTTGGTCGAACCCGCGCCGTGGTGGACCATGGCATAGCCGAAGCAGATGTGCAGCGCGGTGGTGCCGTCGACCCCGTCGAGCGCGCGATTGATCGCCTCGATCGCATAATATTCGGCCTCGTCGGCGCGCGCCTGCAGATAGGGCTCGTCCAGCTGGACGACGTCGACGCCGGCCGCGAACAGATCCTTCACCTCGGCATTGACGGCGTCGGCATAGTCCATCGCGAGCGACTTCGCGTCCGGATAATAGCCGTTTTCCGCCTGCTGCGTCATCGTGAAGGGGCCGGGAAGGGTGAGCTTTACCGGCCGGGTCGAATGGCGCCGAAGAAAGGCTGCGTCCTGCGCCTCGATCGGCGCGATGCGGCGGATCGGGCCCGAGACGAGCGGCACCGGGTTCGCCTTGCCCGTGCGGTCGATCGCGCTGCCATGCTTGTCGGGATCGATCCCCGACAGCGCGGTCGCGAGGCGGTTCGAATAGCTTTCCCGCCGCATCTCGCCGTCGCCGACGATGTCGATGCCAAGCTCTTCCTGATCGCGGATCGCCATCAGCGTGGCGGCTTCCTGCGCGTCGGCGAGCCACGGTTCGGGGATGCGCCACAGCGTCTCGGCCCGCACGCGCGGCGGCAGGCTGGCCTTCAACCGCTCACGGTCGATCAGCCAGTCGGGCTGGGGGTAGCTTCCGACGATCGTCGTCGGCAATATGGGGTGGTCGAACAAGGCCAATCCTCTCGATTTTTGGGCTGGCCAAACATTTGCTTAGTATTCTATCTATTACAACAACAAACTATATTGGGAGAGCGAAATGATCGACCTCGATGCCATCCGGACCCTGGCGGACATACCCGCCGCACAAGCCCGCAAGCGCGGCGACGCGGTTGCGGTAAAATTCGGGGACCGCGAGACGAGCTTTTCCGAACTCGATGCCCGGTCGAACCGCGTCGCCAACGCGCTGATCGCCTCCGGCGTCGGACCGGGTGACCGCGTGTCGGTGCTGACGAAGAACCACGATGCCTGGTACCCGCTCTTTTTCGGGACCGCGCGGGCACGGGCGTGCCTGGCGCCGGTCAACTGCAGACTGGCCGCGGGCGAGATCAGCTTCATCCTGGGCGATGCCGGGCCGCGGATGCTGTTCGTCGGCGAGGATTTCTTTGACCTGGCGCTGGCGGCCGTCGCCGATCTGGCGAACCCGCCGCGGCTGGTCGCGCTATACGGCGCGCACCCGGCGTTCGAGCCGCTCGATGCCTGGCTGGGCGACGCACCGGCGAACCCGCCCGCAGACGAGCCCCGACTGAGCGACGATGTGCTGCAACTCTATACCAGCGGCACCACCGGACGCCCGAAGGGCGTGGTGCTGGCGAACAAGAATTACCGCCGCTTCCTGGAGATGGCGACCGAGGTCGACGGCTTTGCCTATGGCGAGGACGAGACGGTGATGATCGTCATGCCGTTGTTCCATGTCGCGGGGACGAACGTCAGCTTTTCGGGGCTGGCGCAGGGCGGACGACTGGTGCTGGTCAAGGATTTCGCGGCGGACGATGCGATCCGCATGATGACCGAAGAGCGCGTTGCCCATGCCTTTCTGGCGCCGGCGATGATCCAGATGATGCTGCAGCGCCCCGAAGCCGAGGCCGGCGATTATTCGGCGCTGCGCTCGATCGCCTATGGCGCGTCGCCGATTGCGGAGGATGTGTTGCGCCGCGCGCGCGCGACCTTCGGCTGCGACTTCGTGCAATTCTATGGGATGACCGAAAGCTCCGGCGGCGGTTCCTATCTGTCGCCGGCGGCGCACGACCTGCCGGGGAAGCTGACCTCTTGCGGCAAGCCCTGGCCGCAGACTGAAATGGCGATCCTCGATGGCGAGGGGCGCGCGCTGGGCGATGGCGAAATCGGCGAGATCGCGATCCGCGGCGATATCGTGATGAAGGAATATTGGAACCGGGCGGAGGCGACCGC
>Ga0209571_1001308_pt1 | contig 12838 bp, 9 predicted proteins | sample EBPBio102011_DNA_FD_185866 | JGI IMG/M metagenome (GOLD analysis project Ga0209571, IMG submission 185866) | Wastewater treatment Type I Accumulibacter community from EBPR Bioreactor in Madison, WI, USA - Reactor 1_1/10/2011_ DNA (SPAdes)... | ecosystem: Engineered > Bioreactor > EBPR >...
GACGACAGAAAGCTGCTCGGGGCGCAGGCCAAGATCGACCCGCGCGCCCGGCGCCAGCATCGCCGCCAGCGGCACCGAGGCCGCACCGCCCGCCGCCAGATCGACCCGCAGGCCCTCGGGCCCGGCGGTGACGACCCTGGCCGACAGGAAGTTCATCTTCGGCGAACCGACAAACCCCGCGACGAACTTGTTGTCGGGATCGTCATAGAGATCGAGCGGGCGGCCATATTGCTGGACCTTGCCGCCCATCATTACCACCATCTTGTCGGCCAGCGTCATCGCCTCGACCTGATCGTGGGTGACATAGATCATCGTCGTGCCGAGCCGCTCGTGCAGCTCCAGCAGCTCGGCGCGCATCTGCACGCGCAGCTCCGCGTCAAGGTTCGACAGCGGCTCGTCGAACAAAAACACCCGCGGTTCGCGCACGATGGCGCGGCCGATGGCGACGCGCTGCTTCTGCCCGCCCGAGAGCTGCCCCGGCTTGCGGTCCAGAAGCTTTTCCAGCCGCAGGATGGCGGCGGCCTTTTCGACCCGTTCACGGATCAGCGCCTTGGGCTGATGCGCCATGCGCAGCCCGAAGGAGATGTTCTCGAACACCGTCATGTGCGGATAAAGCGCATAGGACTGAAACACCATCGCCGTGCCGCGTTTGGCCGGATCGACGTCGTTGATTACCGTGTCCTCGATCGCGATGGTGCCCGAAGTGGGCGTCTCAAGCCCGGTGATCATCCGCAAGAGCGTGGATTTCCCGCAGCCCGAGGGGCCGACAAAGACGACGAATTCGCCTTTCTCGATCGACAGGTCGATGTCTTGCAAGACCGGATAGGCCTCGAAGCTTTTGCACAGGGATTTGATTTCAAGAAAGGCCATGGTTTCGTGTGCTCCGGTTCAGCCCTTGGTGCCCGACATCGCGATGCCTTCGACGATCTTGCGTTGGAAGATCAGGAAGAACAGCAGCGGCGGCACGGCGGCGAGAAGGTTGGCGGTCATGACGACATCGACCGTCTGATGCGAGAGGGGCGCGTTGAACAGGCCCACGACCTGCCCGACGGTGTACATCTCGGGCGAGGTGGTGATGATCAGCGGCCACATGTAGTTGCCCCAGGTCTGCATGAAGGTCAGGATCGCCAGCGTGATCAGCGCGTTGCGGCACAGCGGCAGGGCGACATGCCAGTAGATCTGGAAATGCCCCGCGCCATCGAGCCGCGCGGCCTCGATCATGTCCGGCGGAATGGCGCGCATGAACTGCACCAGCATGAACAGCCCGAAGGCCGAGGCAAGACCGGGCACGACCAGCCCCTGCATCGAATTCAGCCAGCCCAGTTCCGAGGTCAGCAGATAGGTGGGGATGATGGTCACGGCGGTGGGCACCATCAGCGACAGCATCACGATGCCGAAGATCAGCCGCTTGGCCGGAAAGTCGAACAGCGCGAATTCAAAGGCCGCGAGCGAGCCGATGAAGAGAACGCCCAGGATCGTCAGCAGCGCATAGGCGAGCGAAATGCCATAGGCCCGCAGATAGCCGGTCTGGGTGAAGATCATCTCGATCTTGTCGAGCCCCGCCGACAGCGAGGTCGGCCAAAGCCGGGGGTTGATCGAGACCGGCTCGCCGGGCAGCGAGAAGACGACATTGACCATCCACCAGATCGGAAAGATCGTGATGACTGCGATCAGCAGGGCGATGGCCCATTTCAGGACGATCCAGACCGACAGCCGCGGGGCGAGGGAAAGAGGAGAGATCATCGGCGGTTGCTCCAGCTGCGAAGCGCGTAGAGGAGGGCGGTGACAAGGATGATGGCGAGCGTGAGCAGGAAGCCGTAAGCCGAGGCGAGGCCGAACTGCACGCCGCCGAAGGCGCGGCCCATCATGTCCATCACCGGGAACAGCAGCGCGCCGCGGCGCCCGCCATATTCCGAGAAGGAAGAGCCCGTCAGCAGCCAGGGCTTGTCAAAGACCTGCATCGCCGAGATGACGGAATAGGTCAGCACGAAGAACATCACCGGCGCGAGCATCGGCAGGGTGATGTGGATCACCTGCTGCAGCTTGCTGGCGCCATCGAGCCGCGCCGCCTCGTAGAGGTCGGCGGGAATGTTCTTCAGCCCGGCCAGGATGATGACCATGTTGAACCCGGCCGAGACCCAGACATCCACCGCGATCAGCGCATAAAGCATGGTGTCGGTGTCATTGAGAAAACTGACGGGCTCGGCGCCGATCCAGCCCAGCATCATGTTGAGCAGGCCGAAATTGGGCGCATAGATCCAGCGCCAGATCGTGGCGGCCAGAAAGGCGGGCAGCACCACCGGCAGGAAATAGGCGTTGCGAAAGAAATTCGCCCAGCGGCCGGTGAAGCTGTCCACGAGCAGCGCCAGACCGAAGGCGACGGTCAGGCCAAGCGGCACGGTGATTGCGATATACTGGAAGAGGTTCCACATCGCGCGGGAAAAGTCGCGCGATCCCAGAAGCTTGGTGTAGTTCTCAAGACCGACGTAGACGGGCTCGCGCACGCCGTTCCAGTCGTGGAAACTGTAATAGAAGCCGCTGAGGATCGGATAGAGGAAGAACGCGCCGAACAGCAGCAGAAACGGCAGGATCATCAGGAAGTGGGGCAGGTGGTGGCGCGTGTGTCGCATCGTTCCCCCATGAGGGTGAAGGCGCCCGGCAAGGGGCGGTCGAAAAGGTCGGGTCTCCCGCCGCGGGCGCGGCGGGAGAGGGTCGTGTCGGAGGTCAGTTAGCGATGCATTCGTTCAGCTCGGCGATCATCTCGGCCGCGCCTTCTTCGGGCGTGAACTCGCCATCGGCCGTGGCCGAGACGTAATCGACCACCGTCGACTGATAGCAGGCCGGCACCGGATGGATCAGATAGGGCGGGTTCACGTCCATCGCCCCGGCCACTGCGGCGGCCGATTGCGCGATCAGCGGCAACGCCGCCACTTCGGGATCGGCCATCGCGGCATCGTTGGAATTGTAGCGCGACAGCAGCTTGGCCCAGCGCGCCATCTGCTCCTTGGCGGTGATGTAGGCGGCGAATTCGAAGGCCAGATCGGCATTCTCGCCCGGGGCGACGCCGATGATCTCGAAGTTCTTGATGCCGCCCTGCTTGCCCGCGGTTTCGCCCGGCATCAGCACGAAATCATACTTCAGCCCGGAATTGGCGCTGGCCTCCAGATAGGTCGGGTTCACCCAGGGGCCGACGGTGTGGAAGGCGAGCTGGTTGGTCACGAAAAGGTCCTTGGTGGCCTGATCGTTGCGACTGGTGCCCGAGGTCAGCGGCTTCATCGCGACGAATTTCTGCATCACCGCGGCCATCACCGCAGGGTCGATCCGGGTGGTCTTCTTTTCCCAGTCGATACCCCAGGTCGAGACATCCCCGGTCACGCCATAGATTTCCGCGATCGAGTTGAACACCAGCGCCTGATCGGGAATGGCGAACTTGCCCGCGGCCTTGACCTTTTCCATCTGCGCCAGCCACTCGGCCCAGTCCTTCGGCGGGGTGGCGGTGTCGATCCCGGCCTCTTGCAGCACGGTCAGGTTGCGAAACAGCAACGAGCCGTAGCCGGTATAGGGGATGCAATACATCTCGCCGGGGCGGGGGGCGCAATTGGCAACGGCGGCGGCGTTGTACTGCGCCCGGACCTCCTCGGGCAGGGCTATCCATTTGTCGTGGATATTGGCCAGCGCGCCCACATCGGCCAGCTGAGCGCCGACGCCGATGCCGTTCATGAAGATGTCGGGCAGGTTGCCGCTGGCCGCGCCCGCGATCTGGCCCGCGGTCAGATCGTCATCGCCCTTGCCGACGATGTTCACCGTCACGCCGGGATGGCTTTGCTGGAATTCCTTGATGAATTCCTGTTGCAGCGCCAGAGCCTCGCCCTGCGCGAAATCGGAATAAACCCAGTATTCAAGGTTCTGCGCGCGAGCAGCGGTGCCCGCTGAGGCCAGCGCCAGAACCAGAAGGCTGGCTGCGGTGTGTCGGTTCTTCATCTTTCTCTCCCGTCGTGAATGCGTCGACTCCTTCGGCGGCCGACTGCATAGTTAGGCAACTTAACAAACAAAGTTGACCGAGCAAGCTTTTTATTGTGCGCGCGGGATGAAAGTTTTCAGCAGGGCAGGCCGAGCAGGGCCGAGACGGCGCGCTCGACGGCCAGACGTTCGGCGCCCAGAACCGTCGCCTCGGCGGCGAGGGTGCTCGTGGTGATTTCGGCCGGGAAGGCGAGGCGGCGGACCACCGCTTCGACCTTGGGGCGCAGCAGCGGCGAGGCGCCATAGCCGCCCCCCAGCACCACCAACCCCGGGTCGATCACGCTGACGCAGATCGCGATCACCGCGCCGATCTGGGCGGCATGTTCCTCGACATGGGCCAGCGCGGTGGCATCGCCCGTCCCCGCCCGGGCCAGAAGCTCATAGGTATCCCGGGGCGGCGGGCCGGCATCGGCGGGCCAGACGGCGCGGACCCGGGCCATGAAAGCCTCGGTGCCCAGATAGCGCTCTGCCTCGCCGCGCAGCGGTGTCAGGCCCGGCGCGAAAGGAAAGGAGATATGGCCGATTTCCCCCGCCGCGCCATTGACGCCGCGCAGGATCTGCCCGTTCAGCATCAGCCCCAAACCGATCTTCACCCCGACCTGCAGAAAGGCGAAGGTCTGACGTCCCTGCGCCGCGCCATAGTGATATTCTGCCACCGCCGCGCAGTTGACGTTGTTCGCCAGCGTGCAATCTAGCTGCGGCGGCGGGGTGAAATTGCTGTAGATCACCTCCTGATCGGTCGCGGCGGTGTCGCCCTCGGGCCCGACGACGCGGGTCGGAACGGCGATGACCATCGCCTGCAACGGGCCCCAGTCGGCCTCGGTCCGTGCCAAAGCCTCGGCCACGGCGGCGGCCACGACGGCGCTGATCTGCGGCGTCAGCGCATATTGGCTTTGCGGCAACGGGTGCAGGCTGGAATGCAGAAGCCGCCGGTCCAGCGTCGAGAGCCGCAGCCGGATATGTGTCGATCCGGCGTCTACCGCAATCACATGCCCGGCATGGGTGGCGACGCGATATTCCACCGCCCGACGGCCCATGCCGCCCTGAACCGCGCCGATCGGCTCAACCAGGCCCGCCTGGATCAATTCGGCGATGGCGGCCGACATGGTGGGGCGCGACAAGCCAAGATCCTGCCCAAGCTGTGGCCGGGTCGATGGCCCCCGTTCGACAAGGGCTCGCAGGACGGCAAGCGCGCTGCCGGTCAGGGTCAAGGGAGTTCGGGTCAAGCAGCCTCGCAGCAATCAGATCCAGCCAGAGCCCGCTTTTAGACGTCTTCGCGCCATTGAACCAGTCATTCGCGCGCAGAGGGATGCCCTGCCGTCGTGTCGGGTGGCGCGGCTCGGTTGCACAAATCCTGCGAGGGATTCACCTCGCGAATCGAGCGTGACAGCTGGGGCACATGCTCAGACCGACACCCCCGAGCTACAAGACCAGGAAATGGCCCGCCCATAACGAAGCGTTCAAGCGCCGTGGTTCGCTCCCGATCCGGTTCGATCCTGCGATGACCAGAGACGCCGTGCCGACCGGCAAGCGCGGGCGGCAACCCGACGACAGCGACGCCGCCAGCCGGACCTGCTTGACGATGAAGGGTGAAGGGCGCCCGGAAAACGGTCCTGTGGACCGTTTTCAGCCCTGAACGGGCGGAGCCCCGGTTCGGGATGGCGCTTCGGCAGACCACGGGGTTCGTCGAGATCCCGGCTCGCGTCTGACCGGCCTGGACTGGCCCGTGCCCGACTTCAGCACGCTGTCGCGACGGCAGAAGACCCTGAAGGTCAACATCCCCTACCGCGGCTCGGAGGGTCCGCGGCACCTGCTGGTGGACAGCACCGGGATCAAGGTCGAGGGCGAAGGGGAATGGAACGCTCGCAAGCACGGGGGCACCAAACGCCGGGTTTGGCGCAAGATCCACATCGGCATCGACGAGAAAACACTGGAGATCCGGGCTTGGAGACTAGCTGACTTCAGATCGTAGCTTCCGTCACTGTCCCATTTTCGGGGAGGAGCTCAGGCCAAGGTGCGCCCTGCACGTCGGTCGGCAACGGCGCTGCTGGTTTCTTCGCTGTGGCACATTCGATCGACCGCTTTGGCGGCATGCGCCAAAAGAGCCGACCGTCCGCAATGGGCCGGGTTCCGCTAGAGGTCTTCAAGCCACCATGCCTGTGAGCTTCTGTGAAAACTTGCTCATCTTGGCGACTGCAATGGTGACCGATGGTTTCAGGGCATCGAGATCAACCTCGGGTTCAGCGGCCGCTTCTGGTTCTTGCCCTGCAACCTGCTTGGCATCGGCTTCTACCTCTACCTCCTTCGCGGAGACTTGCTGCCGCGCCGCAACCTCGGCCGCGAGCTTCGGCTCGGCTTCCACCGGGGCGTCCGCCTTGGCCTTCTCCGGACGCACAAAATCGACCACCATCTGTTCGGCCAATCGGCGCTCCAGCGCTTCCATCCGCGCGGTCAGCACCTGAACCGCGGCGGCTTCCTTGGGCGGGTAGGGCAGGGGCCCGGATTGCGCCTCAAAGAGCGTCTTGAAGGTCGGGTCCTGGAAATAGACGATCCGCTGGACGAGGAGCGGGTTCTGCCTCTCCGGAATGAGAATGGCCTGATCTGGGTTCAGCCGCCGCACTTCGTCGGGGGTCAGGAGGGGACGCTCCTCCATCCGCCGACTTACCGAGCGTCGCTGCATGAAGTCCCGATCCCGGGAAACACTGTCCGACACCGAGAGCTTCGTCGTCTTGCCCAAAGCGTCCGAAATCTCCCCCGCCGTCTTCTTGTCGTTGGCCGCGAGGTAGAGCTTCATGCCAGCGGCAGACTCGAGCGACAGGCGGACGTTTTCGCCATAGATGTTGTCGAGGCCGGGGATCGACTGGGTGATGATCGACACCCGCGCACCGTGACCGGCGAGCTGCTTCAGCGCCTGCTCGACGATGGGCATCGGCCCGAGCTGGTCGAATTCGTCGAGCATGACCATGACAGGCCACGGTTCAGTTTTCGGGTCTGGGAGGGTGGACCGCATCGTGGCGATGAGCTCTCCGAAGAAGAGGCGCACCAGCGGTGACAGGGTGCGGATGTCATCGGCGTTGACAACGACATAGATCGACATCGGGCGCTTGCGCAGATCGGTGAAGGAGAAGTCATTGCCGGACGTGGCGCGATCGACCGCCGGGTTGTTCCAGAGCGTCATTCCCGCGCCGCCCAGGACAGACGCATGGGACGACAAGGTCCGATCGGAATAGCCAGCGAACTTACGAAAGGTCTGTGCGGCGTTGGGGTGCTTTACTTCTTCAGCATGCTCGCCGTAGACCTCCTGCGTGGCACCCCGACCAAAGAGGATTCGGCTGATCTCGCCGATGGTTGGCTTGCCCCGCTCAATGGCCAGAAGGCCTGCCGCGACGAACAGCTCGCGCCCTTCGGTCAGGAAATCACCCGCCGTCCCCTTGTCCGAAACCGTCAGGAAATAATCGGAGATCTTGGCGAGTTCTGTGTAGCGCTGTTCAGGGTTTTCAATGCGGGCGACGCGTTCGAGCGGATTGTAGCGATGGGTGGGGTGTTCAAAGTCGAAAGGCGAGAAGCGATAGACCGCATCGCCCTCGGCTTGCCGATGCCGCGAGGTGGCCTCGAAAATCTCCCCCTTCACGTCGAGGACGACGATGCTGCCGTTGAAGAGGAGCGTGTTCGGGATGACATAGCCCACCCCCTTGCCGGCGCGCGTGGGTGCCACGACAAGGCAGTGCGGGAACTTCTGGAAGGTGGCGCTGACGTAAGGCGCGCGCTTTGAGGGCGCCCCGAGTTTGCCGAAGACCATGCCCGCGCCCAAGGGCTGCAGAAGGCCATTCGCCTTCATTTCTGTGCGAGCCTGGAATTTGGCTTGACCATAGCCCGTGAGCTGCTGGCGGAAGGTCAGGGAGACGGCGGCGATCGTGAAGACCACAGTCGAGGCGCCAACGATCTGCCAGGGCAGAACCCAAGGCACGGAGGCCAGCCGGGCGAAGCCGGGGAATTCCTCTATCAGGACAAAGATGCCGGTCGCGTTCGGATCGCGGCCAAGGATCAGGTTGAGAACGAGGCCTCCGGCGATGAGGCCGACCAGAGCACCGGCCGTCAAGCCGAGCGGGAGCAACAGCGCGATGCGTTGCATGGTCAGAACTCCCTGTCTTTGTCATGGGCCCGGTCATGGACAGGTGGCCGCGCGTTTTCGGGGGGTCTGGGAGCGGCATCGGCCGTCATGCGACGTTCGGCGGTTTCCACCTCATGGGCACTGAGGCCGAGGGAAGGGTGTTCCTTTGCCGCGGATATGACTGCCGCTGCTATGGCCCGGCGGGCGCTCGCGTCGGGAACATCCTTGGCCAAGGCGTCGGTGCGTCCGGCGGCGATGTCTTTCAGCACGGAAGCGCCATAGCACTCCTTCATCTCTTCCGCGAAATCCCGCGCTTGGACATCGTTGCGGAAGGCGACCGACCCTTGTTCGGCATGGAGTTTCGCCATCTTGCCCAGGGCCTCGACCATCGGGTCAGGGGCTCGCGAAACGTCGATGCCGCGAGCGGACTGGATGAGTTCGGCCGCGCGTTCGTAGAAACGGTCGAGCCGTTCCGCAGCCGCGTTGCGGCCTTGCGGGTTGTCGAGGTCATAGCCGTGACGTTTGGCGACGTCGCCGAGATCGGATTTCACCCAGGCTTCCTCTTCGCGGGCGTTTGCAGCCCCGGTCTCGAGGCGAGACTGGAGCTTCTTGGCTTCGATCCCCGCAAGATTTGCCGTCAAGCTCAGGACTGCATGAAGCGTCTCGCCGCGACCTTTCTCGAGTTTGGTCTCTTCATCACCGACGACCACCGCATTCGGTCTGATCGCAGTACTGTAGAGCGTCGAGCGGGGAGGGGCCTCGCGCCCGGCGTAATCTCTGTCGAAACTAAAGGCTGCCGCGGCTTCCTTGGCGATGCCCAGCATTTCGGATCGCAGCTCTTCTTGTTGCTCGGAAGGCAGTCGGTCGATCCGGGCATCCGACTGCGCCACCCAGGCGGAGATCGCCCGCGCGGGATCAGCCGTGAAGTCGCTGCGCAGCCGCTCTTCTTCGACGTGTTCCGTGAGAACCTGGCTCTCTGCCAGATGTTTGGCGAGGGCTTCACTTAGGGGCCCTTCATCCGGGAACTTCGCCAGAACCTCTGCGCCACCGTCCCGGCCGTAAGAGGTGACGACCAGAAGTTCCTCGGGCAGAAGGCCTCTCGAACCTTCGCCGTCGACAAACCGGCCAGTGCCAAGCGTGGCTTCGGCATCGGGGATATGCTCGGCCACCACCTGCCGAAACACCGGATCGGCAACCAGGCGTTCGGCAAGATCGCGGCTTGCCTCGGTGTCTCGGCCAAGGGTCAGGACCAGTTGGGCTTCTTCGCCTGCGTAGATCGCGGTTTCCGGGCGGGGGAATTCCGGCTGTTCCCGATGTTCGAGCACGAGGCCCGACGGCCCGCGGTCAGCATCGTCGCCCGTGTCGCGATCCATGGCCGCGGCCCGGCTGACGGCAATCTCCAACCCCTCTTCGCCGCCTTCGTAGAAATCCCAGGCGTGACGCAGCGCATCCCGGCTGGTCGGAAACGCCCGGTCCGAGAAGCTGATCTCCGCCTCCCCTTCCGGCAACCTTGCCTCAAAGCCCGAATGCACCCCCCGGTCGATCGCGACGGCCACTGGGCGCAACTCGACATTCTGGTCCGTGGTCACCCAATCTCCGGTCGCAACCAATTGCGGATTCTCCGCCGTGAAGACCTGACCAACCTGCGCTTCCGCTTCCACCATCCCTTCTCGGGCCTTCACCGCCGCCTGCAAAATGGGTCCGGGTGCAGGTTCCTCCGACCGGTCAGACCAGAGGCTTGCTGCCTTCTCGGGTTCACGGCGTGCGAAGGCCTCAAGGTCGTCCTTCAGCCCGGCATCCAGCCGCTCGACGACATTTGCGCCATCCCGGCCATGTGTGACCCGCTCCAAGCGCTCGGTGATCGAAGCCTCCATCGCTGACAGAAACCCGGCTCGGAATTCCGCATCCGGGGCATGTGAGTCCGGCAGCGATTTGAAATACCGCGTCTCGCTGCTCTCGTGCTGCCCATGGATTTCCGTGCGGGCCATGCCCCGGGCGGTGTTGCCATCGACATGGGTCACCGAAGGCCGCTCAGCCGGATCGGCCCGGAAAAAGGCCTCGCCGGCAAGACGCGGATCTTCGAACTCCTGCGAAGTCCCGGAGAAGGCCAAGCGGACGGAGAAGTATTCCTTCTTCCGCTCTTCGGCCCCTTTCGTCTGCAGGCCGTCAATGTCCTGATCCATGAATGCAACCTTTCAGCTCGCTGGCCGATCAAAAGTGGAAAGGGAGGGGCGAAGACCGCAGCCCGTCAGTTCTCGAGCCCGGGGAAATACATCTCCATGATCCCGCGGCGGTCGCCCTGGCGGCCCATCTGCAGGATCACGTCGATCGAGGTCTCGAGGTAACGGATGACCTCAGCGAAGCTGAGTTTGGTGCCCTGTGCCATAACGAGAAGCGCCAGCCGGTCCATCGCTTTGCGCGCTGAATGGGCGTGGAGCGTGGTGAAGGAGCCGGAATGGCCGGTGTTGATCGCATCGAGAAACGTCGCAGCCTCAGACCCGCGCAATTCGCCGAGGATGATCCGGTCTGGCCGAAGGCGCAGGGTCGCTTGCAGAAGCTTGTCCGCCGAGCGGGGCGAAGCCTCATCGCGCTGCGCGATCAGGCTTACGGTATTTGGCTGGCCCGGCAGGAGTTCCAGGGAATCCTCGATGGTTACGATGCGCTCGTCCGGGGCGACCATCTCCAGAAGTTTGCGGCCAAGCTCGGTCTTCCCGGTCGAGGTGCCGCCCGAGACGATGACGTTCAGTCGCTCGGAGACGAGACGTCCGAGGAAGGCATCGACATCTGCCCCCTCCGATCCGGCGCGGATGTCCGCGACCATGACCCGCCGTTCCTCTTCTAGGGACTTCTCCTGCCCGCGCAAGAAACTGAAGGATCGCGGGGCGCGCCTCGTGTCCCCCTGCCGGGATCGAAACACGCGGATTCCGATCACCGTGCCGCCGGAGACAGCAGGTGTGCCAACCACCTGACAGCGCAGCATCAGGTCGCGATAGCGGACGGCGGCCGAGACAAGGGGTGCGGCTTCCGTAAAGGTGTTCGAGGTCGAATTGGCGATTTGGGCCGCGAGATCGCGCACCGAGCGTGCGGGCAGGGGCGCAAGACCACTCGGCCCCATATGAATCTGCCCCGACCGTTCCACCCAGGTCGTGCCATCGGCATTGATCGCAAGTTCCATAACGGTCGGGTCTGACAGGGCTGCGTCGAGCTGCCCAAGATAAGTATCGAGGTAGCTCATCAATAAAACTCGATGTCGGCGTCGACCCGGACCATGACCACGGCCCCCTGATTAACGCTGATCGTGGGCGGGATGCGCAGATAGTCGGCCATGACATCATTCACGGCTTCACCAAGGTCATTGCCGACATTCTCGGCGGTGTCGGATGCCACCTCGTCACCCTCGTACCGGGCAGCCGCGATCGCAGGGACGGCCCCGATCACCGAGATCAGGGCCGCCGTGCCGAAGCGCTGCAGGAAGTGGTTGCGCACCTTGCCGGGCAGACCGGAGCGCCCGATGCGGTCCGTGCCGAAAGCAGCGAGTTCCACGGATTGGCCATCGGTGGTCACGATCCGGTCCCAGGCGATCAGCACCCGACGCTGACCGGCATCGACCTCGGAATCGTAGCGGCCAAAGAGACGGGAGCCGCGCGGGATGAGGACGCGGGACATGTCGAAGGACCAGACATCGTGGCTGACGATGGCAGCGACATTACCGGAAAGATCAGTACTGACGGCGGTTTCCAGCGAGGCCTCGATCAGGGTGCCCTGCATCACGGTATAGCCGGGGTTGGCGATCGCCTCCGCCTGACGAACCTCTGCCGACTTGGCCCCTGCGCGCCGGAAGGCCTCATCGCCTGTGGCAGCGGCACCTTCCCCTCCGGGACCGGCCGGGGCGGCACCTCCCGTCTCCCCGCCCATATCCATGGAAGAGCGCATCGCGACCATGTCGGAATGGATCTGGGCTTCCTTCAGCATTTCGGCTTCCTGACGCTTGCGGGCCAGTTCCTCTTCCCGGGCCCGGGCCGCCTCGGCCTCTGCGTCACCCTCGACGAGCGCTTTGGTCTCAAGTTCGGTCTGGAGCCGGATGTTTTCGCGTTCGAGGTCGGAGAGCGCGGCCTCGCGAGCTTTCGCATCCGCATCAAGTGCCGCCAGTTGCGCCTTCAGATCCGTCAACGCCGCCTCATCGGCGACGGTCACCGGATTGGCTTTCAGATCGGCAATCTGGGCGTTCAGCGCGTCGATCTCGGCCTGCAACCGGTCCGCCTCGGAAGTGTCCGAGACGGCAGGGACGATCTGCGGCTTTTCTTTCGTGATCGAAAACCCGTCGGCGCCGCCACCTCCCTGAAAGTCACTGACCGAGGCGGTCTCCAGCGCAGGCGCCGGGGCAGGGGCCTCCGGGGCGGCGAGGACAAGCCAGGCTCCGACGCCGACACCCGCCACGGCGGTCACGGCCGAAAGCGCGTAAGGGTTCACGCCGCGGCGGCGCTTTGGGGCGTCGGAGGGTTTCATGCGGGCCATGCGCGCGGCGAGTTTGCCGTCCTGATCTTCCTCGCTCATTGGCCGACACCCGCTTCCGCGGTGACACAGACATATTCATCGCCATAGCGGAGGACCCAACGTTCGGAGCGGGTGCTGACGGTGATCGTGGTGCCGCGCACGGCGGAGTTGACCGAGTACTCCTGCCCCTTGGCGTCGGCCCGGAAGATCGTC
>Ga0209571_1001310_pt1 | contig 12798 bp, 10 predicted proteins | sample EBPBio102011_DNA_FD_185866 | JGI IMG/M metagenome (GOLD analysis project Ga0209571, IMG submission 185866) | Wastewater treatment Type I Accumulibacter community from EBPR Bioreactor in Madison, WI, USA - Reactor 1_1/10/2011_ DNA (SPAdes)... | ecosystem: Engineered > Bioreactor > EBPR >...
AGCTGCGCGGGCACACCCCCGGCAGCGTCGCGCTCGCCTGGACCGAGCCGGAGGGCGGCCGAGCGCACCTGTTCGTCGGCGACTGCCTCTTCCCCGGCGGCGTCGGGAACACGTTCGGCGATCCAGCCGCCTTCACCCGGCTCATCGACGACGTCGAGGAGCGGGTCTTCGCGGCGTACGGCGACGACACCTGGATCTACCCGGGTCACGGCAAGGACACCACCCTCGGGGCCGAGCGACCGCAGCTCGCCGAATGGCGCGCTCGCGGCTGGTGAGCGAGAGCGGGGGCTCGGGGCCGGGGACCCACAGGGACCCGAGTGACCGCTGACCGTGCCGACGGGGCCCCTCGCCGACGCCGGCCCCCGCAGATTGGCGCCACGTCGGTCGCACCCCCCGCACGGTGTGGAACAGTGTCCGACGAACGGGGCGCCGCGGCCGCCGTCGCCGCGACGCCAGATCGACACCGGCCTCACGCCCCAGACTGGAGGGTCTCATGGCGACTGGAATCTGGATCAGCCTCATCGCGTACTTCGCGCTCATGCTGGCGATCGGTTTCTATGCCTACCGCAAATCCACCGACAGCTCGGAGGCCTACGTTCTGGGCGGGCGGCAGCTTCCACCTGCCGTCGCCGCGCTCTCGGCCGGAGCCTCCGATATGAGCGGTTGGCTGCTGTTGGGGCTGCCCGGTGCGCTGTACGCCGCCGGCCTGGTGGAGGCCTGGATCGGCATCGGCCTCTTCATCGGCGCGCTGCTGAACTGGATCATCGTGGCGCCGCGGCTGCGCGAGCAGACCGAGCGCTATGACAACTCCCTGACGATCCCGGCCTTCCTGGCCAACCGGTTCCCCAGCCAGGCCCTGGCGCTGCGCACGGTTTCCGCGATCGTCATCGTCGTCTTCTTCGCGGTCTACACGGCCTCCGGGCTGGTCGCCGGAGGCAAGCTCTTCGACAGCGCGTTCGGGGACATGTTCGACCTGAGCTGGCTCAGTGACTACGGCATCGGCGTGTGGCTGACCCTGGGGATCGTGCTGACCTACACGGTCATCGGTGGCTTCCTCGCGGTCAGCCTCACCGACTTCGTGCAGGGCTGCATCATGATGGTTGCGCTCGTCGTCATGCCTACGCTGGTGCTCACGACCGGCAAGGGCGACGGCGTGGGGGCGGCTGCCGACCGACTGCGCTCTATCGAGCCCGACTTCCTGTCGCTGACCTCCGGCCTCACGGTGGTGGGCTTCCTGTCGGCCGTGGCCTGGGGACTGGGCTACTTCGGTCAGCCGCACATCATCGTCCGGTTCATGGCGGTGCGCAGCGTTCGCGATGTGCCGATCGCACGCAACATCTGTATGGCGTGGATGGGCATCTCCCTGGCGGGAGCCATCGGCGTCGGCATCTTCGGCCGGGCCTACACCGCCCGCAACAACATCGACCTGACCGACCCGGAGACCATCTTCATCCTGCTGGCGAACACCCTCTTCCACCCCCTCGTCACCGGGTTCCTGTACGCCGCGCTGCTGGCCGCGATCATGAGCACGATCTCCAGCCAGCTCCTGGTCGCCTCGTCGTCCCTGACGGAGGACTTCTACCGGCTGTTCCTGCGCCGGCACGCCTCCGAGCGCGAGGCGGTGACCGTCGGTCGGGTCTGCGTGTTGCTCGTCGGGCTCACGGCCGCCCTGCTGGCCGGCGACCCGAACTCTCAGGTGCTCGGCCTCGTCGCCAACGCCTGGGCGGGTTTCGGGGCCGCGTTCGGCCCGCTCATCCTGCTCTCCCTGACCTGGCGACGGATGACCGGCGCCGGCGCGGTCGCCGGACTCGTCACCGGTGCCACCGTCGTCATCCTGTGGATCCAGGCGGGCTGGAACAAGGCGTTCCTGGGTGGTCCTGGCGTCTACGAGATCATTCCCGGGTTCCTCGCCGCCGCGACGGCCATCATCCTGGTCAGCCTCCTGACCAGGGAACGCGACGAGTTCCGGCCGATGGTGCCGGTCGAAGAGGCCGCCGTCGCGCGGTAGCCGCCAGCCCCGCTCCAGAGGGGTCCCCGCCGCGGGGGCAGAATGGCCGCTGTGAGCACGAGCAGCACCGGGCTGGGTACGACGACGTCGGGCTATCCCGTCGCCCTGGTGCTCGCCTCGATCCTGTCGGTCCAATTCGGCGGGGCGCTGGCGGCCACCCTGATCCCCGTCATCGGGGTGCTCGGCTCCGTGGCGCTCCGGCTCGGCATCGGCGCCCTGGTCATGCTGGCCGTGGCCCGCCCCCGGATCGGTGGGCACACCCGGGCCGATTGGCTGACCGCCGCCACGTTCGGCATCGCGCTGGCGGTGATGAACTCCACGTTTTATGGCGCCCTGGGGCGGTTGCCGATCGGCGTCGCCGTGACCATCGAGTTCCTCGGGCCGCTGCTGCTCGCGGCCGCGTTGTCCCGGCATCTCCTGGACGGCGTCGCGGTGTTGGCCGCCGGCGTCGGGGTCGTCCTGATCTCTCAGGTCGCATCCACCGCACGGGACCAGGTCGACGTGATCGGCATCGGGCTGGCGCTCCTGGCCGGCGCGGCGTGGGCGGCGTACATCCTGCTCTCCGCACGCACCGGCCGCGCGTTCGGCGGCACTGAGGGACTCGCCTGGGCGATGGTCGTCGCGGCGGCCCTGGTCGTGCCCGCCGGACTCGTCGTCGACGGTACGGCGCTGTTCGCCCCGGACGCTCTCATCAAGGGCGCCGGGATCGCCATCCTGTCCTCGGTCCTGCCGTATTCCCTGGAGTTGCTCGCACTCCGCCGCCTGGACCCGCGGGTGTTCGGGATCCTGCTCAGCTTGGAACCCGCGGCGGCCGCGCTTGCCGGGCTCCTCATCCTGCACCAGAGCCTGACGGCCATCCAGCTCGCCGGGATGGCCCTGGTCGTCTGCGCCTCGGCGGTCGTGACGATGCGCTCGGCCGCACCCGTCGACTGACGGCTGCGGACGAGCGCATCGCGGGGTCTGCGCGCTTCGTCACAGGCCCAGGTCGCGACCGATGAGCTCCTTCATGATCTCGTTCGTGCCGGCCCAGATCTTGTGCACCCGGGCGTCCCGCCACGCGCGGGCCACTCGGTATTCGTTCATGAACCCGTAGCCGCCGTGCAGCTGGACGCACTCGTCGAGCACCTCGCTCTGCATCTGGGCCGCCCACCACTTCGCCTTCGCCGCGTCGACCGCCGTCAGCTTGCCCTCGACGTGAGCGGCGATGCAGTCATCGACGTACGCCTCGGCCACCTCGACCTTGGTCACCATCTCGGCGATCTTGAACTTGTTGTGCTGGAACATGCCGATCGACTGACCGAAGGCCTTGCGGTCCTTCGTGTACTGGATGGTCTCCTCCAGGATCTGCTTGGCGTTGGAGACGTTCGCGATGGCGTTGCCGATCCGCTCCTGCGGCAGGTGCTGCATCATCGCGATGAAGCCCATGCCCTCCTGGCCGAGCAGATTGCTCGCCGGGACCCGGACGTTCTCGAAGAACAGCTCGGAGGTGTCGGACTCGACCTGGCCGACCTTGTCCAGCGGCTGGCCCTTGGTGAACCCCGGCATGTCCTTCTCGAGCACGAGCAGCGAGATGCCGCGCGCGCCCTTGCTCGGGTCGGTGCGGACCGCGACGACGGCGAGGTCGCACTGGTGGCCGTTGGTGATGAACGTCTTGGATCCGTTGACGATCCAGTCGTCGCCGTCCCGGACCGCGGTCGACTTCAGGTTCGCCAGGTCGGAGCCGCCGGACGGCTCCGTCATGCCGATGGCCAGGATCTGCTCGCCGGCCGCCACCGGGGGCAGCCAGCGCTGCTTCTGCTCATCGGTGCCCATGTGCACGATGTACGGCGCGGTGATGTCGGCGTGGATGCCGAAGCAGGACGCCGCGGCCGCGGTGAACTTGCCCATCTCCTCGGCGAAGATCGCGTTGAACCGGTAGTCCTCCACGCCCGCCCCGCCGTACTCTTCGGGGATCGCCAGGCCGAAGAAGCCCTGCTTGCCGGCCTCGAGCCAGATGTCCCGCGCGATGACGTGGTCCTTGATCATCTGCTCGGCGCGGGGCTTGAGCGTGCGGTCCACGAACTCGCGCACGGAGTTGCGGAAATCCTCGTGCTCCTCGCTGTACAGGTTGCGCGGCATGACTGCTCCTTCGTGGATCGGTCCGTCGTCGATGCGAGCCAGCCCTCGGTCGCTTCGCCGTGGGCCGTGGGGTGTTCCGGCTATCCTACGGTAACTAAGCGCTTGCTTATCGGTTTCGCGCCCTGGATGCGCGACTCCACAGCGGGAGGACGGATGGCGCACAACCCGGCCGCAGGCCCCGCGGACGAGACGCTCCCGACCGGCGATGTCGGCCGCTTCCCGACCGGTGATGTCGGCCGCTCCCCGACCGGCGATGCCGGCCGCTCCCCCACCGGCGATGCCGGCCGCGACCGGCTCCTTGCGGCCGCTGTCGCGGCCTTCGGGGAGAAGGGCTTCCACGCCACGACCACGCGGGACATCGCTCGGGCCGCCAACCTCAGCCCGGCCGCCGTCTATGTGCACCACCCGTCGAAGGAGGACCTGCTCTACCTCATTTCGATCGCGGGGCATTTGGAGTTGCGAGCCGCGCTGGAGGTTGCGGTGGCCGCGGCTGACGATCCGGCCGGGCAGCTCGCGGCCCTGGTGCGGGCGTTCGTCACCGAGCACGCCGCCCGTCGGGACGTGGCCCGCGTGGTCAACGACGAACTCGATGCGCTCTCGCCGGAGCATCGGGGCGAGGTGGACGAGCACCGGCGGGCGATGGAGAAGCTGGTGCGCGACATCATCGCGGCCGGGGTGCAGCGTGGCGATTTCGTGGTGGCGGACGCGCACCTGACCGCCCGAGCGGTGCTGTCCCTGGGCATGGACGTCGCGCACTGGTTCCGGTCGCCGGGGCGGTGGAGCGTGGCGACGGTGGCGCAGGAGTACGCCGAGCTGGCGCTGCGCATGGTCGGGGCTGTGCGTTAGGCCCGATGGCTGGGGCCGGCCCTCGACGGGACTGGTCGGGACTGGTCGGGACTGGTCGGACGCTCAGTGGCCGTGCTCGCGTCGACCCGCGTGGATGTCGTCGTACGACAGCTGCGCCTTGGCGTCCTTGCGGGACTTGAGCAGGCTGGCGATGGTCGTCAGGGCGAGAATGAGCACGATGGCGCCGAGGGACACCCCGATCGGGATCTCGGGGGCGGCGTGCACGCCCTGACCGCCGTTGATGAACGGCAGGGTGTTCTCGTGCAGCGCGTGCAGGATCAGCTTCACGCCGATGAAGGCCAGCAGCACCGAGAGGCCGAGCCCGAGGTAGACGAGCCGTTTGAGCAATCCGCCGATGAGGAAGTACAGCTGCCGCAACCCCATGAGGGCGAAGATGTTGGCGGTCAGCACCAGGAACGGTTCCTTGGTGAGGCCGTAGATGGCGGGAATCGAATCGAGCGCGAACAGCAGGTCGGTCGTGCCGAGCGCGAGAATCACGACGAACATCGGGGTGATGAGGCGCTTGGCACCTTCGCGAGCGAAGAGCGCCGTGCCGTGCTCCCAGGACTGGGTTGCCGGGAAGCGGTGTTCGATCCAACGCAGGAACGCGTTTTCCTCGAACTCTTCGTCGTCGTCGTCCGCCATGGCCTCCTTGGCCAGCTTGACGGCGGTGTAGATCAGGAAGGCGCCGAAGATGTAGAACACCCAGGCGAATTGGTTGATCAGCGCGGCGCCGACGGCAATGAAGATGCCGCGCAGGATGAGGGCGATGACGATGCCGACCATGAGGGCGCTCTGCTGGAGTTTCTCCGGCACCCCGAATTTCGCCATGATGATGAGGAAGACGAAGAGGTTGTCGATCGACAGCGAATACTCCGTCAGCCAGCCGGCGAAGAACTCGGCACCGTATTGGTGACCGGCGAGCACCCAGATCCCGATGCCGAACGCGATGGCCGCCCCGACGTAGACCGTCAGGTATCTTGCGCACTCGGCCATGGTCGGCACGTGCGGGCGGCGTGCGATCACCACCACGTCGAGCAGGAGTACGAGGGTCGTCGCACCGAGGGTGACGAGCCACAGCCAAGCGGGGACGTTCACAGGGGTTCCTTCCGGACACGCTCAAGCGGCCAGAGGTCTCTCCCACCAGGGATGGCCAGGGGTCCCGGGCGCCTCTGCATGTCGAGCCGCCGTGCTGACGAGACCGCCGCGAACGGGATACTCCCCTCCGGCGCAGGATTCTGCCACGGACCGTCTCGGGCGGCCAGCGCAGCCCCCTCAGCGGCCCGTCTCAGCGCGCCGCCTCGCGCATCTGGCGGAGCTCCTTCTTCAGATCGGAGAGCTCGTCGCGCAGTCGGGCGGCCAACTCGAAGTGCAGGTCGGCCGCCGCCTGGTGCATCTGCGCGGTGAGCTCCTGGATGAGGCCGGCCAGGTCGGCGGCGGGCATCCCGGCGGCGAGGGCGGCCCCGGCCACGGACGTCTCGGTCGCTCCCGCTGCACGGCTCGCGGCGCCGCCCCCCGCCGCCTTCGGCGCCCGCCCGCCGGTCTTGCCCCGGGACTGGGTGCGGCCACTGCCCATCAGGGACTCGGTGTCGGCGTCCTCGCGCTGCAGCAGGTCGGTGATGTCGGCGATGCGCTTGCGCAGCGGCTGTGGGTCGATGCCGCGTTCGGTGTTGTAGGCGATCTGCCTCTCCCGCCGACGCCGGGTCTCGTCGATGGCGGCGTGCATCGAGTCGGTGATGTCGTCGGCATACATGTGGACCTGACCCGAGACGTTGCGGGCCGCGCGACCGATCGTCTGGATGAGGCTGCGCGTCGAGCGCAGGAAGCCCTCCTTGTCGGCGTCGAGGATCGACACCAGTGACACCTCGGGCAGGTCGAGGCCCTCGCGGAGCAGGTTGATTCCGACGAGCACGTCGTACTCCCCCAGCCGCAGCTCCCGCAGCAACTCCACCCGGCGCAGGGTGTCGACCTCGCTGTGCAGATAACGCACCCGGATGCCGCGTTCGAGCAGGTAGTCGGTGAGATCCTCGGCCATCTTCTTGGTCAGCGTCGTGACCAGGACCCGTTCGTCGCGACGAGTCCGCTCCTGGATCTCGTGCATCAGGTCATCGATCTGACCCTTGGTGGGTTTCACCACGATCTCGGGGTCCACCAGGCCGGTCGGCCGGATGATCTGCTCGACCACACCGTCCGATTTGGCCATCTCGTAGGCCCCCGGGGTGGCCGACAGATAAACCGTCTGCCCGATGCGTTCGAGGAACTCCTCCCACTTCAGCGGCCGATTGTCCATCGCGCTGGGCAGCCGGAACCCGTGCTCGACGAGGGTGCGCTTGCGGGACATGTCGCCCTCATACATCGCCCCGATCTGCGGCACCGTCACATGCGATTCGTCGATGACCAGCAGAAAGTCCTCAGGGAAATAGTCCAGCAAGCAGTTCGGCGCGCTCCCGCGGCTGCGACCGTCGATGTGCATCGAGTAGTTCTCGATCCCAGAGCAGCTGCCGACCTGGCGCATCATCTCGATGTCATAGTGCGTGCGCATCCGCAGCCGTTGCGCCTCCAGCAGCTTGCCCTGCTTTTCGAAGGTGGCGAGTTGGTCCGCGAGTTCCAACTCGATGCCCTTGATCGCGCGCTCCATCCGCTCGGGGCCGGCGACATAGTGCGTCGCAGGGAAGACATACATCTCCTGCTCCTCGCGGACGACCTCTCCAGTCATCGGGTGCAGTGTGTAGATCCGCTCGATCTCGTCTCCGAAGAACTCGATCCGGATGGCCAGCTCCTCATAGACCGGGATGATCTCGACGGTGTCGCCGCGGACCCGGAACGTGCCGCGGCTGAAGGCCAGGTCGTTGCGGGTGTATTGCATCTCGACGAAGCGGCGCAGCAGCTGGTCGCGCTCAATCTGCTGACCGACCTTCAGACGCGCCATCCGGTCGACGTACTCCTGCGGCGTGCCCAGCCCGTAGATGCACGACACGGAGGCCACCACCACCACGTCGCGCCGGGTCAGCAGCGAGTTGGTGGCGCTGTGTCGCAGCCTCTCCACCTCGTCGTTGATCGAGGAGTCCTTCTCGATGTAGGTGTCGGTCTGCGGGACGTAGGCCTCCGGCTGGTAGTAGTCGTAGTAGCTGACGAAGTATTCGACCGCATTGTGCGGAAACAGCTCCCGCAGCTCGTTGGCCAGCTGGGCCGCGAGGGTCTTGTTCGGGGCCATCACCAGGGTCGGCCGCTGCACCTGCTCGATCATCCAGGCGGTGGTCGCCGACTTGCCGGTGCCGGTAGCCCCGAGCAGCACGATGTCCTCCTCGCCGGCCCGGACCCGCCGGGCGAGGTCGGCGATCGCCGCCGGTTGGTCGCCCGAGGGGTTGAATTCGGCGACGACCCGGAACGGGGCGACGGTGCGCTGCAGGTCGGTGACGGGCCGCATGACGCTCAGGCTATCCGGTGCCTCCGACAACGCTTCGTCGGGCCGTTGACCAGCGGACTCGGTCTTCGGCAGGGGTGTTGGGGATCAGCAGATCCACCATGGACACCTCCGATATCGGCAGATATCACCATGATGCGGCCCATCTGACCACCTCGAAAGCCCGGCCGTGACACACTCGCGGCGGTGCCGGACAGGTAAGGAATGTGAACCGAACGAGACAGCCCGCGCAGCGCCACGGCATCAACCCCGAGGCGCGGTTCCGGGCGTTCTATTCCGACAGCTACGCGGACGTGCTGCGATTCGTCCGCCGCCGCACCCCACCGGACCGAGCCGAGGACGTGGTCGCCGAGGTCTTCCTCGTCGCGTGGCGCCGGGTCGCCGATCTGCCCGTCGACCGGGACGCGGCGCGCGCGTGGGTGTACGGCGTAGCCCGCCACACCATGCTCAACGACCGCCGAGCCACCCAGCGGCGGGACGCCCTCGCCGTACGGCTGGCCGAGGCGACCTGGCCCGCCGAGGCACCCGACCCCGCGACCGACCCGCAGTTCGTCGCCGACCGCCTCGACCTCGAAGCCGCCTGGCGGGAGCTGCCGGCCGCCGACCAGGAAGTTCTCGCCCTGACCGTCCTCGACGGCCTCACCTCCGCCCAGGCCGGGGCCGTCCTCGGCATCACCGCCGTCGCCTACCGCCTGCGGCTGTCCCGGGCCCGGGCCACCTTGCGCCGCGCCCTGGGAGCAGCCCCGGAAGCAGCCCCGGACGGCGCCACCACCCGACGTACCGCCATCACCACCACGGAGCTGACCTCATGAACGCCACCGACCTGCGCCGCGACCTCCCCAATGACCACCTCGACGACCGCATCGACCGCGCCCTGCGCAGCCTCGACGTCGGCGGCATCGTCACCGACACCGACCGGATCCGCGCCGAGGCGAGCCTGGAACGGATCCTCGCGACCCCCGCCGGCGGGTCCGCCGGCGTTGCCGGCGCCGAGCCGGTACGTCGTCGCAGCCTGGGGCGCCGACTCGCTTGGCTGCTGCCCGCAACGGCCACCGCCGCGCTGGTCGGCGCCGTGATGATCCCCGCGATGACCGGGACCGATCCGAAGGCGTTCGCCACCTGGACCCGGACGCCGTCCGCCGTCGCCGCCCAGGACCTCGAGGACGCCCGGCGAGCCTGCATGGCTAGCCTGCGTGACTGGGAGCAGCGCGGGACCCAGGCCCCCGACGACGAGAGGCCCGACATCCGCCCCCAGACCGCAAAACTCGTAGCCGCCGAACGGCGCGGGGAGTATGTGTTCGTCGCGCTGGCCACCGAGTCCGGCGCCAGCATCACCTGCCTGTCCGAGGCCGGGAACCCGGGCGGAGTCAGCTCCGCCGGAGGAAGCCCCACGGCGATGTCGCCCAAGCCGCCCGCCCTGGCACCAACGCAGGTCGAGGCGCCCGGTGCCGGTACCTCGACCGGGCCCGACGGAGCCTTTGCCTTCACCATGGGCCGGGTCGGCACGGACGTTCGCGCCATCACGCTGCATGCCGGCAGCACCGTGATCGACGCCACGGTCGGCGACGGCTGGTTCGCCGCGTGGTGGCCGGTCGAGAAGTCCTCTGTCGATCGGGTGGGGGCGGGCGCGCCGTACGAAGAGCCGACCGTCGACGTGACGCTCGCCGACGGCTCGGTCCTCAAGGACGCCCCGGTCACGGGCCCGGGCCGGCATCCCAACCCCGGCCCCAGGCAGCTCGGTCACATCGAGCGGGGCGGTGGCGTGAGCAGCCGGGGCGCGGTCGCCACGGCAGGCGGCCTGGTCGGTTCAGACGTGGTAGGTGTGCGGATCCACGTGGCAGGTCGCGAAGTCACTGCCACCGTCGAGGACGGCCGGTTCTCCGCCGAATGGCCTACGGCTCGACAGGGGGACTCGGGTGGCCCCGCGACGTACGACCTCACCCTCCGCGACGGGACCGTCCTGACGGACGTGAAACCGCTGCCCTGAACCGGCAGGCGGCTGGGTGTGCGGCGCCGCTATGGCGCTGCACACTCAGGCGCGCCAGCCGGACTTCTGCGCCCAGGCCGTGATCCGCGGCCAGACCTCCTCGAACCACGGTTCCTTGGCGGTCGCATAGGAGCGGCTGTCCGGCGTCGAGTCGGCGAGGCGCTGCTTGACCGCGACGTACTCCACCGCCGCGTCCGGACAGGCGCGCAGCCAGTCGCGGAACAGCAGCGCGCTCTGCCAGCCGGCGCTGTCGGCCTCCCGGACGTGGATGTGCACGACCCGGCCGGGGTCGCAGGAGACGTGGTAGCGCTTCACCCACAGCTCGGGGTCGAGCAGTTCCCCGGTCGGGTGATCCATCCGGACGTCCTCGAGCCGGGGGAAGCCGAGCTGCCCCAGGACGGCGACGAACTCGGGGTCGTCGGCGTCCGTCAGTTCGGACACCCCGATCTGCAGGTCGATCACGTCCTTGCCGGGCATGCCCGGCACCGCGGTCGAGCCGACGTGCTCGATCTCGGGCGCCCGCTGCCCCAGCGCCCTGCTGAGCCGCCCGATCAGGCGCTCGGCCTGCCGCGGCCACTCCTCGTCGTAGGGCACCGCCACGCCCAGCCGCCGCCACTCCGAGCGGCGCTGCGCCCGCAGGTTCTCGTCGAACGGCAGCAAGCGGTCGTCCCAGAGCTCGTCGACCGCGGCCCGCAACTCGTCCTCGATGCCGTCGTTGACGATCAGGACGTCGGCTGCGGCGGCGCGCTGGGCGTCGCTGGCCTGGTGCGCCATCCGGGCCCGCACATCGGCCTCGGACATGCCGCGCCGCTGCACGAGCCGCTCCAGCCGTTCCTCGGCGTGCGCGTCCACGACCACCACCAGGTGATAGTCGGCGCCCAGCTTGTTTTCCACGAGCAGCGGTACGTCGTAGACCACGATGCTCTCCGGACCGGCCGCATCCAGCAGGTCGGCGCAGCGTGAGGCCACCAACGGGTGGGTGATCTTCTCCAGGTCCGCCCGGGCCCGTTCGTCACCGAACACGATGGTGGCCATCTCTCGGCGATCCAGCGCGCCGTCGGCTCCGATGACTGTGTCGCCGAAGCGATCCCGGATCTGCTGCAGGCCGGGCGTGCCGGGCGCAACGACCTCGCGCGCCAGCGCGTCCGCGTCGATGATGACCGCGCCCCGGTCGGCCAACCGCCTGGCGACGGTGGACTTTCCGGACCCGATTCCGCCCGTGAGGCCTACCCGCAACATGACATCACTGTAGGTCGGCGGACGCCGGTGGGGGATACATAACGGCCCTCTTCATCGCGCGTTGGGCGTGTCGGTGCCGCGGCGCACCGGTGCCGCGGTCGCCCCAGTCATCGCGGTCACCGCGGTCACCGCGGTCACCGCGGTCACCGCGGTCACCGCAGTCAACGCGGTGAACGCAGCAGCCGCTCCGGATAGTTCGTCACGATCCCGTCCACCCCGGCCCGGATCAGGCGCACGTGGTCGCGCGGCGCGTCGACGGTCCACGGGTTGACGGCGAGCCCCAGGCGGTGCGCCCGCGCCACGAACGCGTGATCCACGACGAGGGAACCGCGGTCGTCGCACCAACGCGGCGCGACGGCTCGTACGCCGAGGCGGTACGCCGCCAGCGGCAGGTCACCGCCGCACTCGGCGTACGTGCCTGCCCCCACGAACGGGCTGCCCGGCAGCCAGGTCTCCCCGTGTGAGGCCAGCGCCGAGCGCGGCAGATCCGGCGCCAACCGCCCCGCTAACTCCAGCAAGCGCCAGTCGAAGCTGTGCACGATGGCCCGCCGGCGCACCCCGCCCTCGTCGATCGCGGCCAGCACCGCCCGCAGGATGGTCTCCCGCCGAGCGTCCTGGGCGGGGTCACGCGGATCGAGCTTGATCTCCACCGTGAACCACATGTCGACCAGCGCGGACAGCCGCCGGAACAGGTCCACCAGCCGCAGCATGGACTCCCCGGCGACCGCCCGCTGGGTGGGCAACTCGGGCTGCGTGACACTCCCCACCTCGACCGTGCCCAGCTGCGCGTAGGTCAGCTCGTCCAGTCGCCGGCCATAGAGCGACGCGTCGCGGCACCGCAGCTCGTGCGGCAGGAGTTCCATGTCGTGCCAACAGACCGGTACGCCGTCCGCGGTGACCCGCACGTCCAGCTCCACGTTGCGGGCGCCGAGGGCGGCGGCTCGTTCGAAGGCGGGCCACGTGTTGCCGACGAAGTGGCCTTGGGCCCCGGCGTGCGCCTGCACGTCGAGGAGGCCGCCACCCCACGGTCCACGTGGCATGACGGCCTCCTCGATGATCGCGCCGGACGCGGCGCGCGTCAGTTGCCGGTGAGCTTCTCCCGCAGCGCGGCCAGGGCCTCGTCGGAGGCCAGCGTGCCCTCCGCCGGGGCGGCAGTGTCGGTGCCGCCAGAGGAGT
>Ga0209571_1001324_pt1 | contig 12669 bp, 10 predicted proteins | sample EBPBio102011_DNA_FD_185866 | JGI IMG/M metagenome (GOLD analysis project Ga0209571, IMG submission 185866) | Wastewater treatment Type I Accumulibacter community from EBPR Bioreactor in Madison, WI, USA - Reactor 1_1/10/2011_ DNA (SPAdes)... | ecosystem: Engineered > Bioreactor > EBPR >...
ACTTACGAGAAGGCCGATCGAGGCCCTGAGGAGTGTTCATGTCGAAGCGAAGGAAGTTCAGTGCGGAGTTCAAGCGTGGTGCGGTTGAACAGGCCAGCCAGCCGGGCGTCAGTTGCGCCCAGGTGGCCCGGGAACTGGGGATCCGCGACACCCTGCTGACCCGCTGGAAGCGGGAGGCCCAGGGCCAGGGGGCGGTGGCCTTCGGCGGCACCGGCACGCCGCGGGACGAGGAGCTGGCCCGCCTCAAGCGCGAGCTGGCCCGGGTGAAGAAGGAGCGGGATTTTTTGCGAGAAGCGGCGACGTTCTTTGCCAAGGGATCATCCTGAGGTATCAGGTGATCGAACGTTGCCGCGACGAGTTTCCGATTCGACTGATGTGCCGATGCCTGCGGGTGTCGGCCAGCGGTTACTACGACTGGAGCAAGCGCTTGCCCAGTGCCCGTGAGCGCGACAACCAACGACTGCTCGGGCGGATCCGCGAGTTGCACGAGGATAGTCGTGGTGTGCTGGGGGCTGGCCGGATGCACGATGATCTGGTCGATGCAGGTGAGACGGCCAGCCTGAACCGGGTGGCCCGGTTGATGGCCGCCAACGGCTTGCAGGGCTGGCCTCGTCCGAAGCGTCGTGGTCAGCGCGGCCGCCCTGTCGTGACGCCCCCGGGCGTGCGCAACCTGCTGGAGCGGGATTTCACCGCGTTGGAGCCGGAGACCAAGTGGGTCACCGACATCACCGAGCTCAAGACCGGCCAAGGCAAGCTGTATCTGTGCATCGTGCTGGACCTGTTCGACCAGCGGATGGTGGGCTGGTCGATGCATCACCGGCAGGACCGGCACATGGTGATCCGGGCGGTGCAGATGGCGGTCTGGCAGCGACAAGGCACCGGCCCAGTGATCCTGCATTCCGATCGCGGCAGCCAATTCCGAAGCGGTGACTACCAGAACTATCTGAAGGACAACGGACTGATCTGCTCGATGAGCGCAGTCGGCCACTGTGGCGACAACGCCGCTTGCGAAGGGTTCTTCGGCATGCTCAAGCGCGAACGGATCTATCGCACGAAGTACCCGACACTCGATGCGGCAAGAGCGGATGTGTTCGAATACATCGAGCGGTTCCACAACCCGAGGATGCGGCGAAGGACCGCCAGGCAGGATTTGAAGTTCTCCACCCTTTCACAACCGTCCGTGGTGTCGGGGTAGAACCCCCCGGCGTCGACAGCACCCGCGACTACGCCAGTCTTGAGGCATTCCAAGCGCAGGCCAGTTCCAGACTTAAGACAGCTCTTGCCAAGCTGGAAGTTGTCTTGGACTGTTCCAGTGACATCGCCTTTGAAGTGGTCAGGCACATCCAGATCGGCAGCGCGCACAGCTTCGACGGTTGGGAAGTCGTCAACCTCTCAGCACTGCAGTTTCAGGTCGATGATCCCGAAACCGCAGTCGACGTTCTCACCACGGTGGCTCGTGGCAATCAGAGCGGGCTACGGGCTCCACCCGGACCGCTGGACCGCGACCAGATCATCCAGGCGTTGAGTGAGCGTGGCGTCGGCTTCATTCGCAACGTCATTTCGCTAGACCCGTCCCAAGTGTTAAACAGCTTTGCTGCAGCTTCGGCCGATCTCGCCGACTGGAAGACGACGCTGCCCAATGACGACTGGCTGGAGCGCCCAGAACTGGATGCGCTATGCGAACGAATTGCCAACAATGCGGCCTCGTTGACGCTAGTGCTTGGCGAACCGGGCTGCGGCAAATCCGCGCTGCTGGCTAGGTTAGTGCATGAGCAGACCGCGCTCGGTGTCCCTGTCCTCGCGATCAAGGCGGACTACCTGTCCGAGAACGTCGTCGACACTCCCTCGCTTGGCGACCACCTGAACCTGCCCGCCGACCCAATCGATTGTGTGGTCGCGCTGGCCACGTCCACCAAAGTATTGGTTCTTGTCGATCAACTGGACGCGCTCGCCGACCTAGTCGTCCAGCATTCCACGCGATTGCGTGCGCCCATGGACCTGATCCGCGGACTTTCCGGCGTACAGAACGTCCACATCGTGGCCTCATGCCGGGTGTTCGAGCACCGGCACGACACCCGGTTGCGGAATCTTGATGCTGAGACTATGACCCTTGATCTTCCGACATGGGACATCGTCGAGGCAACTCTAAGGAAGTCTGGCATCCATGCCGGAGCATGGAACACCTCGATCCGTGAGGACCTACGGTCGCCCCAGACCCTGAACCTGTTCCTACAGCTGATCACAACCACCGACGAAGCAGAACTGCTTCTCGGATATCAGCACATGCTCGGCGAACTGTGGAAGCAGCAGGTCCTGTCGGATGCGAGTGGACGTTCTCGTGAGGCTCTGTACACCATCACGGCGCGCATGGCAGAGCGCGAAGTGCTCTGGCTGCCGGAGGCGCTGTTCGATACCTTCCATCTCGAACTGCAACGACTCTCGCGGTCCGGCATCCTGCTCTGTGAGGCCGGCCGCGTCGGCTTCCGCCACCAGACGCTGTACGAGTACATCCGCGCCAGAAGCTTCCTCGACACACCCGGTCAACTGGCCGACGCCGTGCTGGCACGCCAGCACAGCCTGCGAGTCAGGCCGTTGCTATGGCACTCGCTTGCCTACATGCGCGCGGTCGACCATCCGATTTACGTCCAGGAGATTGAACGGCTCTGGCACGCTAATCTTCGCCCGCACCTGAAGATGCTGCTCATCGAATTTCTTGGCCAACTGCAATATCCCGGCCCCAGCGAGACGGCCCTAGTCGCGGAAAGGTGGAACGACACCTGGTACCGGCGCCGCATCCTCACCACAGCCCCTGGAAGTCCGGGCTGGTTCGACTGGCTGGCGGACGATCGCTTGATGGAGATCATGCGATTGCCTGTGGAGGAAGCACGGATCGCCCTACCGGTACTTTGGCGCGCATTGCCAACCCGCCGATCACGTGTACTGGACCTGATCAGGAGCCACTGGCAACCCATCCCGGAAAAGGATCCTCTGACCTGGTTTGTGCTGGAACAGCTGCCGACATGGGATACGGACTGCATCGCCTTAGGCCGGCAGATTCTCACCAGGACAGGGATTTCGGGATGGCAGGTCAACCACATGATCAGCATCGTTAGCGCCGCGGATCCGGGGCAGGCGCCGCAACTACTCGATGCCTGGCTGCAGCAGAAGACCGCCGACGTGCAGCAGCCCGCTGATATGGCGGCACGTCTTGCGGAGATTTTGAACGGACAGGAACTGCACGACCTACCGGCAATAGCCGAAGCCGCACCGCGAGAGTTCACGGCAACGGTCTGGCCCCGGGTGCTGATGGCAATTCAGCTTCTGGCGCTGGACGCACATGATTTCGTCGTCGGGTACCGAAGCGTCGACATGAGATTTCCTGATCTCGAAGACGAGGAACTGCACCGCGAGAAACCTTTCATCTCTGCCGTGACTATCGGGATCAAATTGCTGGCAGAGCATCACCCCGAAGAGTTTCTTGATTTTCTGCGGGCCAACCGACAGTTCGACCTGATGCCAGTCCAACGGCTACTTGCGCTGGGCCTCCAGCGAGTGGCTGCCCAACACCCTGCCGAAACACTCGAGTTCCTGCTCGAGGATCCTAGGCGCCTGGTGCTCGGTACCTATCGCGATGCGCATTCCGATTCAAAGCGCCTAATCCGTGCAGTCTCACCACACCTAATCGAAGAGCAGATTCAGCAGCTGGAGCGGGGGATCTGCAACTGGAACCGATACACCTACCTTCCTGATGACGATGCAAGAACGCGTCTTCACCGCCTGCAGTGGACGCGCCAGCATCGTTTGCGCCTGTTGCAGGCCATCCCACCGGAGCTTATGAGCGCGACCTGCCGCCGCCATGTCGCCGAGGAGGAGCGGGCGTTTCCCGGCCTGGACGACGCTGATGTCCGGATTTCCGGATTCAGCAGGATCGACAGCCCCATGGACGCCATGCACATGCAACGGGCGGGGGAGGAAGACATCCTCAGCCTGTTTGCCGAACTCACTGATCAGACACAGTGGGACCACCCCAGACATCCCATGCGCGGTGGCGTGATACAGGCAAGCCGCGAACTGGCTGAACTCGCCAAAACAGTACCCGACAAGGCCATCCGCCTCATCCGCCGGATGGATCCGGGCAACAACGAGATCGCGGTCGGCGCCGTGCTGAGAGCACTAGGGGAGAGCAAACACGACGCCTCCGCACTGCATTCGCTCATATTGGAGTTGAACCAGAAGGGGTTCGACAGTTTGGAGTTTCGCAAGGATGCGGCGGATGCCGCCTGTGCGGTCGTAAGTGCCGATACAGCACTGCCCCAGGATCTGTTCGAGCTTTTGGCCTCATGGCTGCGCGACGACCCCGATGGCGACATTCAGACTGAAGACGATGCCGAGGACAAAGCCCCTTCCGGCAGCATCCTTTGGAGTCACGGCGGCTTTGTCATCGTGCCCCACGGCAACTATCCGATTCTTTCGGCGTTGACCCACGCCTGCCTTTCCCAACAGCCGCCGCGTACAGATGCATGGTTGTCCCTACTCGAGACACATCTCGGCCGCAAGGAGCAGCTGAAGGTCTGGGGAACGTTGGCCGACAACTTGAGATGGCTGGTATGCGCCGAGCATGACCGTGCGCAGCGCTTCCTACTGCAACTATTCCTATCCTATCCCGGGCTCTGCAACTTCAAGACCGGCATAGTACTCCTCGCAAACAGTCAGCATTGGATATCAGCCACAACTGCCAACACGCTCCTGGATGTACTGTTTGCGACGAAAACCGATTTCTCTGCTCAAGCCGCTGGCGAAATCCTCATGCTGCGATTCGCCCTGAAGGGCGACGACGAACCAAGTGTTCAGGAACTGCTGGAACAGCGATTGGTGGACACTGATGACCTCTTCCTTGTCCAATTGCGCACCGGAGTCGCCTATGCCACTGCGGAGTTGTGGCAGGAGGTGGACTTTCGCACTCGGATCCAACCCTATTTGCTGCATCTACTGGATTCGGACAACGAAAAGATAGCGACAGCGGTCGCTTGTGTGTTCGCCCGGCGACTTCTGAAGCCGGACGCTGCCAGCCGAGAGTTGCTTGAACATATAGCGGCTCGCCCCAACTTGCTAAAACAGGTTGTCAACAACGATCTTGGGGAGTGTCTGGTTTCGATGCTCGAAGCCGCACCCCTGACCGTTGCCAATGTCGTGCGATCCCTGTTGAACGCGGTCGACGATGATTTTCTCAACGATACATCATCGCGTTATTTCCTGACAGAGCACCTGCTCACCGTTTCCCTTCGACTGCAGGAAATGGCGGCAACGCATCAAGAGCTTGGTGCGTATATTTTTGAGCGCATGCTCGAACTCAACACTTTGGAGGCTCGAAATCTCACATTGGATCTCGACAAACGAACCACGAATACACCTGGGTCGCCTTCACCGAGGAGGCGTAGAAGACACACGCATTAGCGTATCAAGGCATAAAGCAACGACAGAATAACTGACGAACTCAACCCTTCGCTAACGGCGCCGATTTGGGACGACTTCTATCAGCGCCGCGGCATCAACGATTTCGTCCCGTGCCCCCTCCCTCAGTTCACCAGGCCCAAATGCTCGTGCAATACGGCGGAAATGTGCATCTTCGGTCGTGCCATCCGCGTGCACGGAACATGCCTGCCAAACGACCGACCTACGAACATTCGCGTCCTCACCTACAATGCCGGCGGACAGGCATCTAGCAATCACACCAAGCACCGGGGGACAGGCCATGGAGCCTATATTCCGTTCCGTCATCACGTGTTCCGCTAGGTAAGCGATCAGCCTCCGTTCCGCCTCTTGCATGAGCTGTTCATCACTTGCGGCTGCAATCAGGCCATGAGCTATCCGAATCGGCCGGGTCAGGTCAATGGCAATGACGCCGGCCGGGCTGCCATCCAACACAAGCCGATTAAGCTTATTCTTCCCGTCCGACAGCCGTCTCCTCAGGCTATCGAGGGAGGACACGCGCTTGCATTCGGCTGGGTAACACTCCGCGGCTACTGTCAGGTCGCCGTCCTGTCGCGAGAACCCCCCGAACTCGCCCTGCCGCTGCAGCACTGCCGCTGTATGAAACTCGAAGGCGTAATCTCGCGCCGGATCGGCTCGTTGCGGCGCCATCGTGTCAGGACCGCCGGAGATTCGCCGGAGTTTGTCTAGCACGTCGGCGGCTGCAAGATGTTCCTCGTCGATCTGCGCGATCTCAATGATCTCCGAGGCTTCGACTAGGGCATTCAGAAGTTCCGGACGTCGTTGGTGGTCGAAGCGACCTTGCGCTTCTTCCTGTTCGGCTCGGAACAAGATTCTTCGGTACGCGGCCAAACGCGTGCTTTGCGTGCGGACACCGTGGCGATTCAGCCAATCCAGTGCGACGTCATACTGCTGCAGAAACTCGGAGATCGATATGAGCGTTACGGGCATGATGAATCCCATGAAGAATGCCGAGCCGCACACAGCTCAGCTGGTCCAATTCCCTACGTTAAAACGTAGGCTCCACATGGAGATCATCCTAAAATCTGTGGCAGCCGGCCGGAACCCAGACTCTAGATGATGGCGAGAGTCCGCTTCGGATCCCAAGCCTAACGATCAGTATCTGGAGATCCGGACTGCGGGGCTATCAAGAGCTCCCTTGGCCCATGGTTACCACCTGTCGGACATGCAGCAATCCTCCCAAGCCAACTATTAGCGTTACCGAAGAATTGAGTCATATCACGCATGTACCTTGCGAGCATATCCAATGATGCATGTCCGGTTTGCCTCCTGATTGATGTCAAGTCCGCCCCTGCCTTTGCAGCCTCTGTTACGAACCCGGCGCGCAGGCTGTGTCCACTAACCATATCAGCTGACAAACCTTCGACTTCCGCTAATCTCTTGACAATCAAGTTAACGGATTGAGCGTGCAGACGTGCCCCTAGCCGACCTTGACGATCAATGGAACGGAACAGGGCTCCTTTCTCTATCTTGCCTGCAGCTATCCACTCCTTCACTGCCCGTGCGGCACAGTACTCTTCATCAACCCAAGGGACAGCAATAGTCCGGGACTTTCCCTCCTGATCAGTCTTGGCCTTGCGTAGGCGCACCGATAGGCCATGGCTCGACCACGACAGGTCCTCAGCATTCAAACCTACCAGTTCGGAACGACGAAATGCGGCCGAGAACCCAAGCAGCACTACCGCCTTGTCTCGCGCGCCCCGCAATCCGCCCGAAGCTGTCCATGCGCGCACCCATTTTCGAGGATCGATTGGCTGCGCGCAGCGCTGTGCTACGCCATGCTTCCGGCGGACACCTCTGAGCACCATCCTCACCAAAGGATTCTTCGTCGGATCCTGAAATCCCGCTGAGACATGCAGTGCTCCGACGCCTGCCAATCGTCTCGCAAGAGTTGCCGGGGCCAAGCTTGTTGCCCTCTCTGCGATGTATCGTGCCACGATATCCGCCGACGCCGGCACTCCACCTCCCCATGCAGCGAAGTCCCGCATGTCACCCGAGTAGGCGTGCTTTGTCGCTTCGGCCCAGCAGGCATCGAGGTACTTCCCAACCAGCTGCCCCCCAAGATTGCCTTGCAATTGATTGCAAGGGTGGGAGCTGCCTTGGACTACGGGCGTGGTTGGTAGTGATAAGTGGTTGTTATCGCTATCTTGTTGCAATTCTGGAGCTTTCAGGCAGCCATTGCTCGCCACCCGCAATGCGCCAGCATCTCGCCGCTCGCTCACACCCATCCCCTCGCGGCCAGGCTGGTGCACCCCTTTGTGGTGACCACGAAATGGTCGAGAAGCCGCACGTCCAGCAACGCCAGGGCCTGCTTAAGCCGCGCGGTTACCGCACGATCTGCCGCCGATGGCTCGGGATGGTTGGACGGATGGTTGTGCGCGCAGATGATCGCTGCCGCATTGTGTTTCAACGCCATTTGCGCAACCACCCGAGGGTGGACCTCCGCGCCGTCTATCGTGCCCATGAAAGCCACTTCCGTGGCGATTACTCGATGGCGAGTATCAAGGAACATCAGCAGGAAGACCTCCCTGTCCAAGGTGGCAAGCCGCATTTGCAGGAAGCTCCCTGCAGCGCTCGGATCGCTCAATGGCTCTCCCTTGACCATCCTCCTCTCTAGAACTCGGGCCGCCCGGGCAACGAGCGCATCTTCACCCGCCCTATCAATTCCGCCTTCCTCGCTATCCAGAAAATTGTCCACAACCAGATCGCAGTTCATCCACTAATCCTCCTGTCCAGATAATCTAATCAGCCGCCTATAGCGGTTGATCAACGGGAGGTCGCGACGCGCGTCCTCCAGAAGCTCATCAATGGCTTCGGCGGGCACCCCTAGCTCCCCCAACTGCGACGCACGGGATATCCACTGGATCTTGGGGGCATGGGCAACCCGCAGTGAGGCGTCGCACAAACCTCCTTCCACATAGAAAACCAAGCTACCCAGCGCACCAACCAGGTTGCTCACCCCCATGCGAGCCAAGCGATGCCCCCAACCCGTGGATCGCAGGATCATTCGCAAAGCTTCCCTTCCCGGTTTGGAGTACAAGCAGAAGGCGAATGCTGGGTATCCATTGATGGACTCTGGCCTCATGCACTGCAGGCCGGCATCAGTCGAGGTCATCGCTGACAGCGCCTTTAGCTGGTCGACGATCGGCACCATTACGTTCAGGCGATCAGTCCTTCCACCCTTCATCGCGACGTACGATGAAGCCTCGCTTGCCCCGATGGCTTCCAGGAACTTACGTCGCTTTTCCGGGCACGCCTTGCTCACCTGCTTCCAATGTCCGGAACGCCTTACAGAGTGCGACTCCGTTAGCAGCCAGGCATCAACCACCCGCGCCCAATCACTGGCATCTGTTCCTGCCTCCAGCAGACCGCGCGTGCTTGCTTCATCGTTGCCAGAACCGTCGTATGCGGAGTTCGCTCGCCAAACAAGCAACTCGCAGCCAGTCCGGCACTTCGGTGAACGAGCCAGCATGCGGGTGAGATGCACCAGAACCCGCGATTCCCCAACTCGGCGAAGAAGCGCTGCCTTGGAGGACACCGCTATTACCTGCGCGACCAGCCCGAGGTTTCCAACGGATACATCCTCGACCGCTATGGATCGGATCCTGCGCCAGACGTACTCGCGGTCGATTTCCCACAATGCAATTGCCGCTTCGGAAGCTAGCCCCTCGTGGCCCCTTCGAATGGCCTTCTGCCACATGCTGGACAGCAAGGATGGATCGGCGAGGCGCCGCCCAACCGGGGCGTCTACATGACTACTACATACTGATTCCAACAACGCATCGATTACATCCAACTCATAAGATCGAAAATCGTGCATTAATTCGGATGAATTGCCTGATAATCCAAGCGTATCCGTTGACATCTGGCTGTAAAGTAGATCAACCAAGAATTTCCAGCTGGACGAAAGTCTTCTACATCCGATCCACTTCTTTTCCCAAGCATGGCGCTCAACGCATGCGTTCGGCTCCGGAAGCACCTTTCGGCGGTTCGCAATCAAATGTAGAGCCACCACTCCCCCGAAGAAGTGGCGGCCCTGCAATTGATTGCATGGACTGCTCGCGAAACTAGCTGGTGAGGTTATCCGGCCAACCCAGCAAGTTTCCGTATCCGCTCCATATTTCTTGTGGCGACCACCATGGAGGCTGGAGCGCTTGAAGGTCCGCCCACAGGGATTCCCGCTCCTCCTTCGGCCGGTTGAAGAACGCGAAGTCGGCTGGGTAGCCTGCACCGATTTCCTCGGAAAAATCGGTTATTAGCTTCCCTCCATTCTTGGCGAGGCTGGAACGGTCGATGACTGCGAGATTCGAGAATGGGTTCTGGATCGAGCCTATATCCGATAGCGCGAACTTCCCGGGGTTTGAGATACGAGCCTCAAGGCGAAGTCGGTCACCATATGGATCGGCGGCGCCCTTGTCCTTGATTTCCTTACTCTTGTCATAGCAGATGAGAGATCGTGCGCCATGCTCGCTGCCAAGGTAAGACGACCCGATTTCCTGGAGCGTCCCGTCTCCCGCTCGAAGCCTTCGGTCAATGAAGGCGTAGTCCGTGAATTTGGCACCATGCAAATCGATCGCGATGTCGTACTTCGCGAGCCTGGCATTGGCCCATACGTCGCTAAACCCGTGGGAAAACAGAAGGTTGAAGTACACCGATAGCTCTTCCCATTCCTCAGCCACAAGCTTCGACGGATTGAAACCGTACCAAGCCCAATGGCGTCCATGCACGTAGCCGAATTTGATGTGTAGCTCACCGGCCCCACTAAGCGGTTGGCTCAGATGGGTGAAAGGGCTCTTCCCACCCGCCCAGTAGCTACCCTTCTTCGGGAACTCGCCATTGGCCGAGCTGTACTTGAACGAATGGAGTGCCTCGTACTCACTGTTCCCATGGGGTTGGCTACCAAAGCACCACCTAGCCACCACCTTGTCAATCAAGATCTCTGCTTCTACTCCGCTATCACTTATCACCACTCTCCTCTTCTTGTTTATCTGATATTTCTAGGGAACCAGATGGCACCCGAAGCCGGGCATCATCGAAAGCGTATATTTCGCCAAGGCGATAGAAATGACGGTTCTTGCACTTCTCGCTGCGAATCCCTTGCCCCCTGAGACGCAGGCAGGACAAAGTTCCTTTTGGAAGGTGCAGAAGCTTCTCGGCTTGCAGCTCCGAGACAAGCTTTTCCGTTCGCCTTGGATCTCGAATCGTGATTGCACGCGTTCCGAAGCCATTGCCATGATCCTGGCATGTACGCCCTTGAACGCAGCCGGCCTTCGCGTCGTCCTTCACGAGATTCCGCTCGATTTCCCCGGGGCTAGAAGCGGGTAGATCGTTGCATTGTTCCAGTACGGCTTTCCCCGCTTACCTTTCGGTTTTCCTGGCAAGTCCCATCCGTCCGGTTTTGGCAAGCGCCCGTCGTTCACCCGCTCATACACTGTTGAATGCGAGATGCTGAAGAGTGCCTGCAGGTGCGCGATGCGTAGTCTTCCCGGCCTCTCCAGTGGAATGATCGGAACCTTCGGCGGCCTTGAGTGATCGCGCACTCTTCTTTCCAGCTTTACGCCGGTGCAATCGTTGCAGGCAATATCATTTCCTGTTCCGTTGGCGCTACTGTCTTTGTTGGTCTTTTTCATTTTCCTGGGCCTCTGAACGCAAAAAAGCCCCGCAATGGATAGCTCGCGATAGTTCGCGAGCCTCACTCCATTGCGGGGCTTGTTTTATGCGGCGATCTTGCTGCCGCAACTAAATGATGTGGACGCTTGTGGCCGCTGTCAAGCGGCTTATTACGCCTTCTTCTTGAACGGGATGACGTTCGAATTCTCGGATCGAAGCATTTCGCCCCAAACCCGCATCATTTCGACTCTTTCCGACCAGTACAGCGCGTGGTTATAGGATGCCGCCGTCTTGTCGCGATTGCCCCAGTGGGCCAATTGCATCTCTACAAGGTGGGGCGCAAAGCCTCGCTCATTCAACGCAGTCGACGCTGTGCCGCGAAAGCCGTGACCTGATAGCCTCCCCGCGTATCCCATCCGGTAAAGCGTCTGATTGATCGTGTTCGGGTTAATCACGCCTTCCGGCTTCGTTCTGCTCGGGAACAGGTACGGCGAATCGCCACTGAGTTCAATGAGCTGAGTAACCAACTCGACAGCTCGCGGAGTAAGCGGAACAAGGTGGGGGCGGCGCTTCTTCATTTTCTCGGCGGGGATTGCCCAATGCGGATTTGAACCCGCTAACTCAAACTCATTCTTTTCCGCCCTGCGAAGCTCTGCCGTCCGGACGAAGGTGAGCGCCAGCAGTTCAATGCCTACCTTCACGCTTTCGCCCGCGCTCACGACATCGAGAGCCCTCCAAAAGTCGGGGAGCTCGTGAAGTTCCAAATGTCTGTTGTGCTTCACGGCTGGCTTGCTGACTACTCCCTTTAGTCCCCAAGTTGGATCGAAGCCAAAACTTGCAATCCCCTTGGCAGCCGCATGGATGAAGATGTGGCTGCACAGCTGGCGAATATGGATGGCCGTGCCAGCAGCGCCGTGGGGGCGCACGCGTACCTTGGCTTGGTGTGGCATCTTCACCTTCTTTCGCTCGGATACCGCTTCGAGTATTGGGCTCAGTTCCGCCGCCCCGACGTCCACGATGCGCATTGCCCCAACCTTGGGGAATACGTCGCGCTCCAGCATCCGCGTCACCTTCGTCGCGTAGCCCTCTGTCCAGCGTTTCGCCGGATCGCCCTTCGTGAGCCGCTTTGCTATGAAGTCACGGGCAACGGCCTCGAACGTGTTCTTTCCCGCAGCAATCTTCTTTTGCGTCTCAGCCCTTCGATGCTCGCCGGGATCGACTTGCTGGGCCACTAGGGCGCGCGCGCGCTCGTGCTCCTTCCGTGCTCCAGCTAGAGAGAAATCCGGATAGATGCCGATCGTGTACGTCTTCCGCTTTCCCAGGAGTCGGTAGTCATATCGCCAGCTCTTAGCACCAGTGACTGAGATGTACAGGTAAAACCCACCACCATCGGTGAGCTTCTGGGCAACGCCTGGCTTGGGCTTGGCGTTCCTGACCTTGGCGTCTGTAAGTGCCACAGCAGCTTCTCTCCGCACGCTTTTCAATACCGTCGATGATACCGCCAAACCATCTGGATTTGACGGTATCGCTCTTGACGGCACCTTACGA
>Ga0209571_1001333_pt1 | contig 12566 bp, 12 predicted proteins | sample EBPBio102011_DNA_FD_185866 | JGI IMG/M metagenome (GOLD analysis project Ga0209571, IMG submission 185866) | Wastewater treatment Type I Accumulibacter community from EBPR Bioreactor in Madison, WI, USA - Reactor 1_1/10/2011_ DNA (SPAdes)... | ecosystem: Engineered > Bioreactor > EBPR >...
CCGATGGATCATCCTCGCCCGAACCCGCTGCGGGCTTCGAGAACTTCTTCCGCCACTCGTAGAGGGAATGCTGACTGACGCCCAATCGCTGTGAAACCTCCGCAACCGGGTAGCCCCGTTCGGTGATGCGAAGGTTACCGGGCGGGAGCCGCGCGAAGACAGCATCTACGATGCACTCAAGAAGAAGGTCGCGACTCAGCCATTCCAGAAACCCTCGCAGCTTGCCAAGACAGGCGCGCTTGTGGGCGTTCTTACCGGCGACGGCCATGAAGACCAAATGACAAAGCCGCCCGAACTTCTGAAAAACTGGGCTGGTAGTCCTTTCGCTCCTATTTGTTCAGTATCGATCTGATCGAAATGAGACGCCCGTCATAGAACCGGCGCGTTCCTGCATCCGCGGCGGCGCGCATGGCCGCTTCTTCAACGCCCTCGATCTGGCCCCCCTCGAAGGGGAAGCGTGTCATGGCAGACAGGGGCGGATGGCCGATTGTCTTACTCGCATGGACTTCATCGTTTTGGACAAACTCTGCTATCTGCCCTTCGCTCATGCCGGCTGCCAACTGCTCGTCCATTTGGTCAGCCGGCTGATCGCGTCGCCACGGTTCACGGTAAAATATCGAACGCCGCAGCATGTCCTGTCGTTCAAGCTGCGACTTGATGGTGTTGTGCGGAGCCTTTGAGCGGGCCTGACGGCCCTGTACAATTATCCGTCCTCGCGGAGGCGGAAGCGCTGGATCTTACCGGTCGGAGTCTTCGGCAGGGCGTCGATGAATTTGATCGAGCGCGGATACTTGTAAGGCGCAATCGTCTCCTTAACGTGGTCCTGCAGCCGCTTGATCGTCAGGGCATCGCGCGGCACGCCAGCGGCCAAGACGACATGCGCTTCCACAATCTGCCCGCGCTCCTGATCTGCCACGGCGATGACAGCGCATTCTATGACGTCGGGATGTGCGATCAGGGCCCCCTCGACTTCCGGCCCGGCGATATTATAACCGCCGCTGATGATCATGTCGTCGGACCGTGCGGTAAAATGGAAATGGCCGTCTTCGTCCTGGACGAAGCGGTCGCCGGTCAGGTTCCAGCCATCCCTGACATAGTCACGCTGACGCGCATCGGCCATGTAGCGGCAGCCCGTCGGGCCGCGTACCGCAAGCCGTCCCACTGTCCCGCGCGGGACCTCCCGCATATCATCGTCAACGACGATTGCTTCGTAGCCCCCAACCGGCTTGCCCGTACACCCCGGCTTGTTGTCTTCCAGGCGATTGGAAATAAAGATGTGCAGCATCTCGGTGGCGCCGATCCCGTCCAGGATCGGCTTGCCGGTCTTGCGCGTCCATTCCTCGAACACCGGTCCGGGGAGGGTTTCGCCGGCAGATACCGCTACGCGCAGTGATGACAGATCGGCCCCCTCGTCCATCGCCTTGAGCATTGCCCTGTAGGCCGTCGGCGCGGTGAACGACACCGTGGCCCGGTAGTTCTCGATGATGGCGATCATATTCGGCGGTGTTGCCTGCTCCAGCAACGCGGCGGCCGCCCCGAAGCGCAGCGGAAAGATCGCGAGGCCGCCGAGGCCGAAAGTGAAGGCGAGCGGTGGAGAGCCGACGAAGATGTCATCGGGCGTGACGCTGAGCACTTCTCGGGCATACGCGTCGGCGATGATGAGCAGGTCGCGATGGAAGTGCATCGTCGCCTTCGGCATGCCCGTTGTGCCCGAGGTGAAGCCGAGAAGTGCGACATCGTCGCGCGCGGTGCGCACGGCGTCATAGCGGACAGACTTGTTCAGGGCTGCCCGATCCAGTTCGGCGTCATGATTGGCAGTGCCGTCGAAGCCTATCACCTGCTTCAGGAAGGCACTGTCCTTGGCACAGGCGACGATCTCGTCCATAAGCCGGGTGTCGCATAGTGCCAGCGAAATCTCGGCCTTGTCGACGATCTTGGCGAGTTCGCCTGCCCGCAACATGGGCATGGTGTTGACCACCACCGCTCCGGCCTTCGTCGCAGCCAGCCAGCAGGCCACCATCGCCGGGTTGTTGGCCGAGCGTATGAGCACGCGGTTTCCCGGCTTTACGCCGTAGTTCTCCACCAGCGCATGTGCAATGCGACTGGTCCAATCCGACAGTTCCTTATAGGTACGCCGCCGTCCGTTGCCGATCAACGCCGTCCGGTCGCCGAAACCTTTCTCTACCATCCGGTCGGTTAATTCCACCGCCGCATTGATCTGGTCGGGATATTCGAAGCCGTCGAGGAGGAAATCCGGCCATTGGTCTTCAGGTGGAAGATTGTCCCGCGCGAATGTATCGGTATGTGCGGAGTGCTTGAGCATATTTTCCTCGTGAGCTGGCTGCCGCGTCGCAAAGACCACACCCTGTCGTGCTGCGTCTTGGCGCAGCTTTGCCCAAATGCTCCCATGGGCTCAATATTATTTCAAGTCTAAAATATTTTGGAGCAGCCCTGCCGCGCCACACCGGACCATTTCCTGGTCAGGGCGTTCCGTGCTGATGTCCATTGGTTGGAGGGCTAGGCTTCGTGGACAAAGGGTAGCCAGAGTTTGACTGCGGCGATGGCGACGAAGCCGAGATATGACTCCTTGCTTTTGTCGTAGCGGGTTGCGACGCGCCGCCAGTTCTTGAGTTTGTTGAAGAGCCGCTCGATGAGATTGCGCCACTTGTATTTCTCGGCGTTGTGCGGCGCGGGGTTCTTGCGGTTGCACTTGGCCGGAATGACGGCCTCGATCCCCGCATCGGAGAGTTGCTCGCGAATGGCGTCGGCGTCGTAGCCCTTGTCGGCCAGCATGGCCTCGATCTTGTCGACGATCATGCGCATCAAGGGCGCGAAGCCCTTGATGTCGTGCGCTTCTCCGCTCGTCAGGACGAAGCCGAGCGGGCGGCCTTTGGCGTCACAGCGCGCGTGGAGTTTGGTGGTGAAGCCGCCGCCGCGCGATCGACCAAGCGCCTCGGTTTGCTGAGTCCCCTTCTTATGCCGACTGCGCAGTGGTGCGCCCGGACGATGGTGTTATCGATCATGTCAGCGGTGGGGTCTCGTTCGACCATCTCCGCCAGGCTCTCCAGCATGGCGTCGAAGGCGCCGACCTCCAGCCAGCGTCGATAACGACGGAAGATACTGTTCCACTTGCCATATTCGTCGGGAAAATGCCGTCACTGCGCGCCTGTTCGCGCCAGCCACATCATGCCCTCAAAATAACGGCGGTTATTCTGCGCCGGGCGGCAGCCTCGCCCGCGCTCGGCAGGCAACAAAGGCCCGATCACAGCCCACTCGTCGTCCGTCAGACCAATCCGCTCGCCCAAGGATTCCTCCAAAAAGAAGCCTTGAATCAATCTCCGAGTGTCACGTCAACCTTTGTCCACGAAACCTAGGCTCGATGCCCTACGGATGCTGATTGAGCTGTCGCGATACATTGGCACAGATTTTCACCGTCGCGCCAGCCGCTCGCGGTCGCGCCGTCGCGCGCACCTGAACAAGGCACTCTCCCACCTCCATGTCCGCGCGATCCAGATCGCGTCCGAAATCATGACGCTGATGGAGAACGGCTATGCCGACGGCGCGGTGGCGCACGCTTCACGAAGTTACCTGCGTTGCGATGATCCTTGACGATGGCAGCGAAGCGCTCGCCGAGCGCTACCTCGCGTATGAGATCGTTGAGGCGAAGAAGGGCCTTGGGCAATATCAGCAATGCCATACGCGCCTTGGCTACGCTCCCTTCGCGAAACGTGCGTCCGCGCGCATTGAAAAGGACTATGCCGTTGCGATCCGCCGATACGGCAAAGAGCTTGGCGACGACTATGGCTGGGTCGCTGCGCATCTGGGGAACCTAAAGCCCAATTTCAGCAATATCAAGGATACCGCGGGCCGAGAGATGATGCGCTCGCACTATAAGATGGCGAGCCACAATGTTCATGCGAGCACCAAGGGCATCGCCTATCGGCTCGGATCACTCGACTACCGCTACGCGGTCATCGCAGGCGCCAGCAATGTGGGATTTGTCGAGCCGGGTCAAAACCTGGCTTTGAGCCTCTTGCAAATTACCATGCGTCTGCTTCCGACGTCATGGACGCTCGACAAGACCGCGCAACTGATGGCGCTGAATAAACTCCACGATCGTATTCCGCGTACGCTCATGCAAGCCGAACGCGCGATTGCACGAGACGAGAAGAAGATTTGTAAGGCTGCGACCGCTCGCCATGTAAAGCGCTCACGCGCAAAGCGCTGATCGAGATCCACACGCGACGGTACGGCTGACCTCCTCGGCCCCTGAGCGGATCATGAGAAGTCTCTTGTCCACACTGTCTAAGCGGCTTGCGTTTGCCTTTGATGATTCCGTCCATCTGGACTTGGGACGTGCTGGCCTCGAGCTACCAATAACTGTGGCGATCATTTCCGACGCCCATCCGCAAACTGGCCAGTTGCAAATGCAAGCGGTGCTGCGCAAGAACGCACTCGCGCCATCACCGTGATGATCCTGTCCGGTCAGGTGGCGCACTTTGTCTACAAGGCATGTCGGCTTTCGTGACGCCTCAAGTGTCAGTCGAACGACCGCAAAGCGGGCGCAGAAGAGCCATTAGCCGGTGGGGAAGCAGTGCAGAGCGACATTAGCTGGCTAGCCTCAGCGCCCGGCTTGCACGCTCGCTAAGCCACAGCGGTGCATCCGGTGCAACCTATCCCTTTGGTGGGGTGATACTCTAAGCTGCGTCGAACGTTTCAGTTTTATAATTTTTGAAACAAATGTTGCAGCCGTTGTCGAGCGTGCTAGCATTAGGCATGGGAGCCTCGCTGAACGAACAGATTTTGGCTGTTTTCGATGATCTGACGATCAGTCATCGTTCGGCAGCACGCTGGATTCTGGATCACCCGGAGGATGTGGCCCTGCTGTCAATGCGCGAGCAGGCCAAGCGCGCCGGTGTGCCAGCGGCCACCATGACGCGCCTGGCGCAACGCTTGGGATACTCCGGTTACGAGGCGTTGCGGGCGGTCAGTTCATCGGCGCTGCGGCAGCGCTCCAGCTTTTCCGGGCGCACCGCCGACCTGCAGGCACGGCGCGAGGTTGACGGCGATGAGGCGCTGACATCCGACCTGCTGTCGGGCCTGGCCGGTCACATCCGTGCATTGAGCAGCAGCGAAACCCTGGCGGCGATTGCGCGCGCGGCAGACATCATCGTCTCGAAGGAACGCTTGTTCTGCATGGGCTCGCGCTCCAGTTATGCCAGTGCGCATCTTGGCGCTTACCTTTTGTCGCTGATCGGCGAGAACGCCTTGCTGGTCGAGGGGACGGGGGCGACCAGCCTGGACCGTTTGCGCGGCATTGACGCGCGGGATGCGCTGCTGGCTGTCACGATCGCGCCTTACACGCGGGTGACGGTAGAGGCCGTTGGTTACGCGCAGGAGAAAGGCGCGGCGGTTATCGCAATAACCGATAGCCCTGCATCGCCCGTTGCACGGCTCGCGCCGGTGTCCGTCGTCGTGCCGACATCGACGCCATCATTCCTGCAGACCGTCGCGCCCAGCCTGATTGCGGTCGAAAGCATTGCCGCGCTGGTGGCTGCGCGGCGTGGCAGGCGGGCTGTTGAAGCCATGGCTGCCAGCGAAGAGCATCTGACGCGGTTCGGCTCTTACTACGACGACAAATAGCGGGGAAACGAATGACCGATGCGCCGGCGAAATCGACGCGTATTCTGCACCGGCAGATTGCCGGGGCAAATGCAATGCCACGCGCTGTTGGCGGGCGCGGCATCGAGATCATCGACGCCACCGGCAGGGCTTACATTGATGGCTCGGGCGGCGCTGCGGTGTCCAGCATCGGGCACGGTCATCCGCATGTCCGGGACGCAATCCGGCGGCAACTGGACAAGATCGCCTATGCGCATACCTCGTTCTTCACAACCGACGTTGCCGAGCAACTCGCCGATACGCTGATTTCCGACGCGCCCCAGGGCCTTGACCACGTTTATTACGTTTCAGGGGGTTCGGAGGCGATCGAGGCGTCACTGAAACTGGCGCGGCAGTATTTTACCGAACGCGGGGAAAAGCAGCGTGTGAATTTCGTCGCGCGCCGGCAGAGCTATCACGGCAACACGCTTGGCGCGCTGGCAGTCGGCGGCAACCTGTGGCGGCGTCAGCAATTTGCGCCGATGCTTTTCAAGACGCATCACGTTGCCCCGCCTTACGCCTATCGCGACCAGCGCGAGGGTGAAAATTCTGACCAATACGCAGAACGGCTCGCCGATGAGTTCGATGCCAAATGTCACGAACTTGGACCGGAAACGATTATCGCATTTGTCGCGGAAACGGTCGGCGGCGCAACACAGGGCTGTACCACGGCGCCGGCAGGCTACTTCAGGCGCATTCGCGAGATCTGCGACCGCTATGGCATTCTGCTGATCCTCGATGAGGTGATGTGCGGCATGGGCCGGACCGGCACACTGCACGCCTGCGAGCAGGAAGGGATTGCGCCCGACATCATGGCCATCGCCAAAGGACTTGGCGGCGGCTACCAGCCAATCGGTGCTGTGATGCTGTCGGGTAAAATTTTCAACGCGCTTGAGGCCGGTAGCGGCTTCTTCCAGCACGGTCATACGTATCTTGCCCATCCGCTGGCCTGCGCGGCTGCGCAAGCAGTGCAGGAGGTCATCAGGAACGACAATCTACTGGCCAATGTCCGCAAGCAGGGCGCGCACCTTGAACGTCGCTTGCGCGAGCGCTTCGGCAACAATCCTCATGTGGGCGATATCCGCGGTCGCGGCCTGTTTTGGGCTGTCGAATATGTGACCGACCGTTCGACCAAAACACCATTCGATCCGGCGCTTAAGCTCAATGGGCGGGTCAAGCGTGAGGCGATGGAACGGGGCCTTGCCTGCTATGCCATGCCCGGCACCATCGACGGGAAGCTGGGCGATCACAACATGCTCGCACCGCCGTTCATCTGCACCGAGAACGACATCGACACCATCGTTGAACGCTTCGGCGAAGCCATGGACGCCGCAATCGCCTCGGTCGGCCGCAGCGCCGCCAGCACTTAGTCCGCATATCATCAAAAAATCCAAAGGGAGGATCGACAGCATGAAACATTTTCTCATCGGGCTCGGCATGGCCGGGCTTGCAGCCGGAATTGCAGCACCGGTACAGGCGCAGCAGACGTTCATCACCATCGGCACCGGTGGCGTGACGGGCGTCTATTATGCGGCGGGCGGCGCGATCTGTAGGTTGATGAATAAGGAACGGAAGTCGCACAAGCTGCGCTGCTCGGTGGAATCGACCGGCGGATCAGCTTTCAACGTCAATGCAATCAAGGCCGGCGATCTCGATTTCGGCATGGCGCAATCGGATGTGCAGTACAGCGCGACAAAGGGCGTTGGCGCGTTCAAGGATGGCGGCGCCCATGGCGACCTGCGCGCAGTGTTTTCCATCCACCCCGAGCCCTTCACAGTGCTCGCGCGCAAGGAAGCAGGCATTACCAAATTCGAGGATTTCAAGGGCAAGCGCTTCAACGTGGGCAATCCCGGCTCGGGCACGCGCAGTTCGATGGAAGAGCTGCTGGGCGCGATGGGCTGGAAGCTGTCCGACTTCGCGCTCGCGTCGGAGCTGAAGGCCGATGAGCACGGCCCCGCGCTGTGCGACAACAAGATCGACGGCTTCTATTACGGTGTCGGGCACCCCTCCGCCAACATTCAGGATCCGACGACGGCATGCGGCGCCAAGCTCATCTCGCTCACCGGCCCCGTCGTCGACAAACTGGTTGCGGAAAAGCCCTATTACGCAAAGGCGTCGATCCCCGGCGGCCTTTACGCGAACAATCCAAACGCCACGCAAACCTATGGCGTTCTGGCAACCCTGGTCGCTTCCTCCAAGGTGCCGGACGATTCCGTTTATGCCCTGGTGAAGTCCGTGTTCGACAATTTTGACGAGTTCAAGAAACTGCACCCGGCCTTCGCCAACCTCGATCCTGCCAAGATGGTCAAGGACGGGCTTTCTGCGCCACTGCACCCCGGCGCTGCCAAATTCTACAAGGAAAAAGGCTGGCTGAAATAGGCCCTGACACGCTTTGGCCGGGGCCGATGCGCCCCGGCCTGTTCGCAAAGCCGGTGGAAGCACATGACGGAACAGCCAAAGATCGCAACACGCGATGAACTCGAGCGCATGGTCGAGGAAGCCGATACAGGCGGCCGCAAACCGGTCGGTGTTGTCGGCCGCCTCGTTTTTGTCATCTGCCTTGCCTGGGCGCTGTTCCAGCTCTGGTATGCCTCGCCGCTGCCGTTCGCCCTCAGCTGGGGCGTATTGAACGATACGCAGGCCCGGTCCATCCACCTCATCTTTGCGCTGACCCTCGCCTTCATCACCTTTCCTGCCTATTCCCGCGCTTCTCGCCGCGTGGTGCCTTGGTACGACTGGCTGCTGGTTGCCGCCAGCCTGTTCGCCACAGGGTATCTGATCGTCAATTACATGGCGCTGATCCAGCGCCCCGGTCTGCCGACGACGCTCGATCTTGTCGCATCGGTCATCGGTATCGCCGTCCTGCTTGAGGGCGCGCGCCGCGCTGTCGGCCCTGCCATCGCCGTCATCGCGCTCATCATGATCGGCTACATCTTCTTCGGCCCCTACATGCCGAGCCTGATCAGTCACAAGGGCGCGAACCTGTCGCGCGCGATGTCACAGTTGTGGCTGACGTCGGAAGGCGTGTTCGGCGTCGCGCTTGGCGTTTCCACCAGCGTGATCTTCCTGTTCGTTCTGTTCGGCAATCTGCTCGAAAAGGCCGGTGCCGGCAGCTGGATGATCCAGCTCGCCTTTTCGCTGCTTGGCCAGTATCGCGGCGGGCCGGCGAAAGCCGCCGTTGTCGCCTCCGGGATGACGGGCATGATCTCGGGTTCGTCCATCGCCAACGTCGTTACGACCGGGACATTCACGATCCCGCTGATGAAACGCGTTGGCTATTCAGCTGAAAAGGCTGGTGCAATCGAATGCGCCGCCGGCGTCAACGGCCAGCTGATGCCACCGGTCATGGGTGCGGCCGCGTTTCTGATCGCCGAGTATGTCGGCATTACCTATGCCGATGTTGTGCGTCATGCCTTCGTGCCCGCCTTCGTGACCTATCTCGCGCTCTTCTACATCGTTGACATCGAAGCGATGAAGGCGGGCATGCGCGGACTGCCGGTCAGCCACAAGCAGGCGACCATCGTGCGCCTGATGAATACATTGTTCGGCTTCCTGCTGATCGCCGGATTGTTCGCGCTGGTGCATTTCGGGCTCGAGCCGTTCCGCCATGCTCTGGGCCGCGCCGCAAATTGGGCGCTCGGCGCGTTGGGCATCGGCCTCTATCTCGCCTTCCTCTGGCTGCGGGCACAGCACCCAGATCCGGTGATCGACGATCCCGACAGGGCACTCGTGGAGATCCCCGGGTTCTGGGAGACGCTGCGCAGCGGCCTGCATTACCTGCTGCCGATCATTGTTCTGATCTGGTGCCTGATGCTGGAGGAAATGTCGCCCGGCCTTTCCGGCTTCTACGGCTGCCTTGCACTCATCGGATTGCTGCTGACGCAGAAGCCGCTGACAGCGCTGTTTCGCGGCGAAGGAACCTACGTAGCCCGCGCGCTTGACGGCTTTCGTGATGTTATCGATGGCCTGATCGCAGGCGCTCGCAACATGACCAGTGTCGGCATCGCCACCGCCACTGCCGGCATCATCGTCGGCGCTGTTTCTCTCACCGGCATCGGCCTGGTGATGACAGAGGTCGTTGAACTGCTGTCGGGTGGGTACTTCATCGGCATGCTGTTGTTGACTGCGGTGATCTGCATCATTCTCGGCATGGGCATGCCCACCACGGCTGCCTACGTTGTGGTGGCAACCCTTATGGCACCTGTGGCCGTCGAGCTTGCGGCGCAGAATGATATGGCCGTCCCCCTGGTCGCCGTGCACATGTTCGTTTTCTACTTCGGCCTCATGGCCGACGTTACGCCCCCGGTCGGCCTTGCTTCCTATGCCGCCGCCGCCATCTCGGGCGGCGATCCGGTGAAAACAGGCGTTCAGAGCTTTCGCTATGAAATTCGGACTGCCCTGCTGCCGTTCCTGTTCATCTTCAACACCGAATTACTGCTGATCGGCGTCCAGAGCGTCGGGCATTTTCTGATCGTGCTCGCCAGCGCCATTCTGGCAATGATGGCCTTTGTCGCCGCATCACAACAATGGTTTCTCACGAAGAACCGTCTGTGGGAGACCGTGGCCCTGCTGCTCGTGAGCTTTACCCTGTTCCGCCCGGGATTCTGGCTTGATCGCATTCAGCCGCCGTTCGAGACGCTGCCTGCATATGCCTGGACTGAGGAATTGGGTCGTCCCGCTTCCGAGGGCTTTATCAAGTTGCGCTTCATGTCGCAGGATCGGCAGGGCGATGAGACGGAGAAGGTCATCCGCATTGCCCTCGCCGAAGGCAAGACCACGGCCGAGCGGCTTCGATCGGTCGGACTGACGCTCATGGGTTCCGGCGATGACGTGCGCATTCAGCAAGCGCGGTTTGGCGGATTGGCCAACAAGGTCGGCCTCGATGCAGGCGACCGCCTCCTCAATGTCGAGCGGCCGGCAGATCGCATGTCGCGATATGTCATGTTCATACCGGCGCTCCTGCTGCTCGGGCTGATCGTTCTCGCCCAGCTTCGACGGAAGCCGGAGAATGCGCCGGTCGTCCCGGCACTGACGTGAGGCCGCTGATGCCCCGCATTGCCCTGATTCACGCCTTGCGCCATTCACCGCCACCGATCGAGGCTGCCTTCCGGGAGTTATGGCCCGAGCCAAGGTTGATGAACCTGCTCGATGACAGCCTCTCGGCTGATCTTGCCCGCGATGGCACGATTACCCGGGCGATGACACAGCGGTTTCTGGACCTTGCCGGCTACGCCCGACGCACCGGGGCGGACGCCATCCTGTTCACCTGCTCGGCTTTCGGCCCATGCATTGATGCGGTGAAAGCGGCAAACCCGAATATCCCCGTTCTCAAGCCGAACGAGGCGATGATCGAGCAGGCGGCGACCTTGGGCGGTCGAATCGGGTTGCTGGCCACCTTCGAGCCGACGCTGCGATCCATGCCGGGAGAGTTTCCCGACCACGTTGTCGTCAAGCCGACGTTGGCCGCTGCGGCGTTAACCGCCCTGGACGGGGGCGACCGGGACGAACATGACCGGCTGGCCACGAACGCTGCCGCCGAATTGGCGAACTGCGACGTCATCGCGCTGGCGCAATTCAGCCTTTCAAGTGCTGCCCCGCTGATTGCAGCAAGATACGGGCGCCCGGTCCTGACGACACCGCACAGCGCCGTGCGAAAGCTCAGGAGCCTGCTGGTCGACCCTGGCGGCAACGCCGGATGACCGCCCTTTTCATGGTCGCCAATTGCCCTGCTGTCGTCGAATGACCGCTTTCCGTTAATTCTGGATATGAGCACAATGTCAGCAATGCGGGCGCTCTGCCGCCAAAGCGTACACGGCGGCGGACCTGAAGCAGACGAGTGATTTGCCAGTTGCTCCTGGTGATATGGGGCCTTCACATGCGGCTCGAGTCATCAGAGCCCCACAATGCACGATCATCCCACGCGCCGCCCATGCTCGTTGATAAGGAGCGCGCCATCCGCCTTGGCGAGTGGCCCGACGGCAGACAGTCGAGCAGGTCAAGCACTGCTTCGCTGGGGCGGCATAGCTTGACGCCCTTTGGCGTGCAGACGATCGGGCGGTTGACGAGCACAGGGTGCTCAAGCATCGCAGCAAGGATGGATTCGTTGCTGACGCTCGGCTTGAGCAAGCCAAGCTCTTCGGCTGGCGATGCGGATCTTGGGAGTCTGTTGGACGATGACGATGCGCCAAGCGCAGAATTTATGAAGGTGCTTTCTGTGCTGATCGCAAAGCGACAGATCGCATACCGTTTCGGCGGTCCTTTGCCTCCGATATGGCAACACGAATTTATGCAGGCATTCGATCAGGCCGACGCTACGGAGGATTGGGAAAAAATCGCCGCAATGTGGCCACGGATCGCTCCCGCAGTTGAGCAGGGCTTGCTCTATCCCGAGATGGTTCGTTGCTTGGCGCGGTTCGGTTTTCCCCAGTTGGTCGAGGCGGTGGATGGCATCAAACAAGGCTGGTTAGCTTTCGAGGTGGCGAACGCCCTTCCAGTGGGGCATCCGCCTTTCTCTGGCGATAGCAAGTTCATCGGCACGCTTGCGCTTCTGTTGTGCGTTTGTAACCGTATCACGCTTGAAAGATGATGCGACGCTCGGTTCCGAAGATCAGACCTTGCTAACGGAATTGCTTGTGGCCGTCGCGGCATCGCTGGACGAATGGCGGAAATGGATGCAAGCGTTCAATGCTTACCCGGTATTCGTCGGGAAAATGCCGTCACTGCGCGCCTGTTCGCGCCAGCCACATCATGCCCTCAAAATAACGGCGGTTATTCTGCGCCGGGCGGCAGCCTCGCCCGCGCTCGGCAGGCAACAAAGGCCCGATCACAGCCCACTCGTCGTCCGTCAGACCAATCCGCTCGCCCAAGGATTCCTCCAAAAAGAAGCCTTGAATCAATCTCCGAGT
>Ga0209571_1001348_pt1 | contig 12377 bp, 11 predicted proteins | sample EBPBio102011_DNA_FD_185866 | JGI IMG/M metagenome (GOLD analysis project Ga0209571, IMG submission 185866) | Wastewater treatment Type I Accumulibacter community from EBPR Bioreactor in Madison, WI, USA - Reactor 1_1/10/2011_ DNA (SPAdes)... | ecosystem: Engineered > Bioreactor > EBPR >...
GAACCAGACAGCGTAGGTGAGCTGCAGCAGCCAGCGCCCACCGAGCCGGGTATGGCCCGTGCGGACATACAGCACCGGTTCGTTAACGTCGACGCCAACCTGCAGCCGCCGCGGCTCACGCCGCCAGACGAGCGCGCCAGGACGATCATCGTCACCCGCGGTCTCGATCTCCAGGGTCGGCGCGTGACGGGCGACGAGGCTTGCCAGCGCGCTCGGCGAGACTACCGGCAGACCGAGTTCCGGCAACTGCCGCAGCGTCGGCACCATGTTCTGCGGGCCGCCGACGATGTAGCGTTGCCGTCGATGACGGGCCGGATCGTCATCGCCGTACGCGGTGAACTCGTCCACGGTTTCACGCTGCCAGCGCCGGATGCCGGCGGCGAAGGCATGCCGCGTCAGCGGATAGAGGCCCCAGGCGCGCATCGCGCTCGAGTAGTCGTCGGGAACCTGCGCGGCCTCACGCAGTGAAGCCGCCTCCTCCTGATCGGCACGCGCAAGCAAACGCCGGCAGACAGCGAGCGGCGCGACGGCGGCGACATCGTCGCTGCCGGCGTTGCCCAGCTCGATGCGCCGGGAGTCGTCGTCGAGCAAGGCCAGCGCTGCATACCATTGCCGGGCAAGTGACGGCCCGGCGTCGGCCGCGTCGGCCAACGCCGCCAGGGCACGGTCGACGCGCAGGTAGGGAAAGCCCGCAACGCGCGGCGCCAGCGCATCACGCGTCCCCGCCGCATCGATCAGCGCGTCGTTCGCCCGGAACAGGCGCGCACAGTCACCGAGCGCATCGTCTCGCTGCAGACGTTGCGCAACCGGCGCCTGCGCATACGGGTCGAGGGCGGCACAGCCGGCCAGCGTCAGACTTGCCAGCGCCAGGAGGAGAAGGTGCATCATCCCCCACGCTCGGCCAAGTAGGCGTGTCGCCGCTCGATCTCGCGCAGCATCGCCTCGAACTGCTCGCGCATCGTCCGTCGCACGGCACCGACCCCGAACAGCGAGCCCACCAGCGGTGGCAGCGGCTGTGCCAGCTCGAAGCGGGCGTCGTAGTCAAGGCGCACGCCGGAACGGTCGAGAACGCGGATCGGTGTCAGCCCGTAGCGACCTGTGAAGCTGCGCAGCGTCGACCCGCCGGTATCCACGGGACCGGGTGCCATGCGCGCTACGACAAGGCTGTAGGGTGTGTGCTGGACGGCCAGGCGAACCTGCACCGGCAGATCGACAAAGAACACCGAGAAGACGCCGACCTGCTCGATCGTCAGCTCGTTGCCCGCCCGCGCGAGGACGCGCGCGCGGGTGACTCCGGGGACGAACTCGCGCAGGCGCTCATAGTCGGTCAGGGTCTCCCACACCACTCGCTGATCCACCGCAAGCTGGGCCGAGGCGCGGACCACATAGGTCTCGCCGTCGAGCGCCACGTCGACCTGGACCGGTGGCGTGCCCTGGGCGGCAACAGCGAGGGCGACGCCGAACGCCAGAGCACCGGCCAGCAAAGCATGCCGGCGCGCGCCACCGCGGACTCCGGCTTGCCTCATCGGTCTCAGCGGTGGATCGAGAGTCTGTCGGCAGCGCTCATCCGGGTATCCGGAGAGGTCCACTCGCGACAGATCTTGATCGTCTGCTCGACGGCAAGGGCCTCGCCAGTCAGCCCGCAGCGGTAGTCGCCCTCGTCGCCGAGAAAGTGCGCGCATTGCCGACACTGCCCGAAAGCCTGCTTGCCGTTGAGTCGCTGCAAGGCGCTGAGCACGCCACGCAGGTCGTTACCAAATGCCTGCGCGTCGCCACCGGCGGTAGCCAGCGCTTGGTCGAGCCGCTGCGACCAACTGGCGTTCAGCACCGCCTCGCCGGCAGCGCTCAGCGTCAGGTGGATTCGCTTGCCGTGGCGGTCATCCGGCGTCCGGGTGATCAGCCCCTTGCGTTCGAGAACCGTCAGCGTCTGCGAGACGGTCCCGCGCGTGATGCCAAGGTAATCGGCAACGGCAATCGACAGGTCGCTGTAGCGATTGGCCTGCGCCAGGTAGCCGAGGACCTGCATGTGTACCGGCAGCAGTCCGTGCCGGGCAGCGTCGTCGCGAACCAGTTGGTGAATCAACGCGGCCAAGCGTTCGAAGACAAACACGGTCGGGGTCATGACGATAATGTATCGTCATGACGTATCTCTTGACAAGCCGGCCAGGCGAGCGCTAGAGTTCTACATGTATCGACTCGATACATGGAGAACCTTTCATTCACGCCACAGGAGCACGCCATGAGCCAAGCGACAAGTCAAGCCATCTTCTTCCACGCCGGCTGCCCGGTCTGCGTCGCCGCCGAACAACAGTTTGTCCAGGCGCTGGATCCCACGCGCTACCGGGTCGAGGTGGTTCACCTGGGAGAGGCCGCGGGCCGCGTCAGCGAAGCGGAAAGCTTCGGCGTCCAGTCCGTTCCGGCGCTGGTGATCGACGGGCAGGCGTTTCACATCAACTTCGGCGCGCCGCTGTCGGCTTTGAAGTGAGCCGCGTTTCATGGCTGTTCGCGACACTCTCGATAACGGCAATCAGCCCCCCGTGGCGAGTGCGCCGAAACCTATGAAGCCGCCGGCAGGCAGCGACGGCACCGTCCGCAAGGCGTTACCCGTCGATTGAAGTCGGCGTCGTCGCCTTGCGGCTTTGCGCCAGTCACGTCGAGCAGTTGCACCCGCCCGTCTCTGGCCAGCAGTTCGGCCAGCGCCGGCAGGTGCAATGCCGGTCAGCGAATCGGCGTCGGCCACGGTGCAGGATTCGGCGTGGCGCCAAGTCCCGGTCGGGCGTGGCGGCCGCAGCCGGCGGCAGTGTCGGGCACCGCTCTGCTATACTTCCGCCTCTCGTCAATCGCTCCCCGCCCAAGCGCCAACCATGAAATACCAGATCATCCCGGTCACTCCTTTCGAACAGAACTGCAGTCTGCTGTGGTGCGAGCAAACCAAACGCGGCGCCGTGGTTGACCCGGGCGGCGACGTGTCGCGCATCCTGCGCGCGGTCGAGGCGAACGGCGTGCAACTCGAGAAGATCCTGGTCACGCACGGGCATATCGATCACGCTGGCGCTGTCGCCGAGCTGGCGGCACGCCTATCGCTGCCCATCGAAGGACCGCAGTGCGAAGACAAGTTCTGGATCGACGGCATGCCGGCGCAGAGCAAGATGTTCGGCTTCCCGAACGTGCGCGCCTTCACTCCGGACCGCTGGCTCGAGCAAGGAGACAGCGTGAGCTTCGGCAACGTTGAAATGGATGTCCTGCACTGCCCTGGCCATACGCCCGGCCACGTCGTCTTCTTCGACAAGCGCGGGCGGCTGGCGGTGGTCGGCGACGTGTTGTTCCAGGGATCGATCGGCCGCACTGACTTTCCGAAGGGCGACTTCGACACCCTGATTTCGTCGATTCGGCATCGTCTGTGGCCACTCGGCAACGACGTCGCCTTCATTCCGGGCCATGGACCAATGTCGACCTTCGGCGCCGAGCGGCGCAGCAACCCTTTCTGCGGCGACTAGCCCCCCGGCACCGCCAGCCGCGCCGAAAGAGGCGTGCCCCCGGGCAGTGGCTGGCGGTCGCGCCGGTCAGAGCGCTTTCCGTCTCCGCACAGACCATCCCAGCAAGCCTACGCCAAGCATCAGCAAGGACGTGGTCGTCGGCAGCGGTACGGCCGAGGGGACGACAGCGGCGTTGATGTTGTAGGAGAAACCCTCGAAACCAAGAAACCCGGTCGGCTGAAATCCGCTCACGGCGATGTCACCGAGGCTGATGCGACCAGTGAGGGAAGCAAGTGAGAGTACGCTTCCGCTACAAAAAGTATCCGGGGGGAATGGGTTGGTACACGGGTGATTGTCACCACGGAGTGCATCGCCGATGACCTCGACGGAATAGGTCGGGAATTCAAAGTCAGGTGGCGGAATTGGCGTGCTGCTAACCACGACTACGGGCTTAATGAAGCGGAGCCACTTCGACTCGGACACGAACGTACCGAGGCTGCCTGTCGGGTCGCCATCCTGGAAATACTTCCACCAGTAGTGTGAAAGCTCGGCGTCGAACTTCCCGGATACCGCGTAGGTTCCGGGAGTTCCCCCAAAAAATCCCGGCGTGTAACTGACCGTACTGCCGCTGCCGATCGCGTAGTGCCTGGTTTCGGTGTCGACACCGAAATCCGTGATGAAGACCGCATTTGCCGTGCTTGCGGCGAAGATGCCAACCGCCATGGCGACATTGCGCAACGCGCGCGCTACTCTCTTGCTCATGTTTCTTTTTCCTTATTAACGATTCCCTGGAAATGCGTTAAGCATCCTGCTCCATCAGGCAGCGGCAGAGGCTGGGCCGTTCTCCATGCCGAAACCCGAACGGAACACCTGGCGGGCGAAAGCAACATCCGCGCCAGACCACGTGCTTTTTGCAGATCGTGAGCACTATTAATTGTTTGCGCGACCCGAGGACACCTGCGAAGCGGCTTGGGCTGTGACACGTGTAAGAATTCTCGACATCGTCATGGCGAAAAAAAAACGAGGTGCGGAGCACCTCGCTTCTGGCAGGCAGGGCCACGACCCCGCCTAGAAGTGCAGCGGCCGTTTGTCGCAGGCAAGTGCCGCCTCGTGGACGACTTCCGAGAGCGTCGGGTGCGCGTGGCAGATGCGCGCCAGATCTTCGGAGGCTGCACCGAACTCCATCGCCACGACACCCTCCGAGATCAGCTCGGAGGCATTCGCACCGATGATGTGCACCCCGAGAATGCGGTCCGTCTCGGCGCAAGCCAGCATTTTGACGAACCCTGTCGGCTCGCCCATGCCGAGCGCACGGCCATTCGCCGCGAAGGGTATCTTGCCTGCCTTGAAGGCGATGCCTTCGGCCTTCAACTGCTGCTCGGTCTTGCCGACCCAGGCGATCTCGGGGCTGGTGTAGATTACCCACGGGATGGTATCGAAGTTGCAGTGACCCGACTGACCGGCCATCATCTCGGCGACCATGACGCCCTCCTCCATTGCCTTGTGCGCGAGCATCGGCCCCGCCACGACGTCGCCGACCGCCCACACACCTGGAAGGTTGGTCCGGCAATGCGAATCGACTTCGATCTGCCCACGCTCGGTGAGTTTCAATCCGACCTTCTCGGCTTGCAGCCCGTCGGTATTCGGGATGCGACCAATCGAGACGATGAGTCTATCGGCGTCGAGCTTCTGCGCGCTACCGTCCTTGTCCGTATAGTCGATCGAGACACCCTTCTGCGAGACCTTGACGTCGCCGATTTCGATGCCGGTGATAATCTTCAGACCCTGCTTGGCAAACACCTTGGCCGCTTCCTTGGCGATATCGACGTCCGTCACCGAAAGGAAGTCGGGCAACGCTTCGAGGATCGTCACTTCCGCGCCCAGACGGCGCCAGACGCTGCCCATCTCAAGGCCGATGACGCCGGCGCCGATGACGGCGAGCTTCTTCGGTACCGCGTCGATATCGAGCGCGCCGACATTGTCGCAAACAATCTCGTTATCGACCGGCACGCCGGGCAGATGGCGTGCCTTCGAGCCCGTGGCGACAATCACCTGTTTCGCCTCGACCATTTCCTGACCCACCCGCAACTGCCACACCTCGCTCTCGCCGGATGCCTTGCGGCCGACGAAGGCGCCATGCCCGTTGAGCAGGGTGACCTTGTTCTTCTTGAACAGTCCCTTGATGCCACTGGTCAGTTGCTTGACGATGGCGTTCTTGCGAGCGCTCATCCTGGCCACATCAATGATTGGCGCACCAACACAGATGCCTTGATCGGCAAAGTTGTGACCAACCTCCTCGAAGAGGTGCGAGGTATGCAGCAACGCCTTGGACGGGATGCAACCGACGTTCAGGCAGGTCCCGCCAAGGCGCGGCTCGCCCTTGGGATCGGCGTAGGGGTTGGACTCGCAGCAGGCGACACTGAAACCGAGCTGCGCCGCCCGAATGGCGGCAACATAGCCGCCGGGACCACCACCGACAACAACGACGTCAAATTGCTTGGACATGATTAGTTTCCCTTTCTAACCGCAGAGACACAAAGGCACAGAGATCGCACAGAGACAAGTCTCTGTGTCTCCGTGCCCCGGTGGTGAGTGGTTAAACGCCGAGCAGCAGGCGAGCTGGATCTTCCAGCGCCTCCTTCATCGTTACGAGACCCAGCACCGCCTCGCGACCGTCGATGATGCGATGGTCGTAGGACATCGCCAGATAATTGATCGGGCGAATCACGATCTGGCCATTCTCGACGACCGGACGGTCCTTGGTGGCGTGGATGCCGAGGATCGCCGACTGCGGCGGGTTGATGATCGGCGTCGACAGCATCGAGCCAAAAACGCCGCCGTTCGAGATCGAGAAGGTGCCGCCCGTCAGATCCTCCATCGACAACTTGCCGTCCTTGGCCTTCGCCCCGAACTCGCCAATCTTCTTCTCGATATCGGCAATGGTCATCTGATCCGCATCGCGCAGGATCGGTACGACCAGACCGCGCGGACTGCCGACGGCGATACCGATGTCGATGTAGCCGTGATAGACGATGTCGTTGCCATCCACCGAAGCGTTGATCACCGGGAACTTCTGCAGTGCGGCGACGGCCGCCTTGACGAAGAAACCCATGAAACCCAGACGCACGCCATGCGCTTTCTCGAAGCGATCAGCGTACTGCTTGCGCAGTGCCATGATCGGACCCATGTTCACTTCGTTGAACGTGGTCAGGATCGCGTTGGTTGCCTGCGACTGCAGCAGGCGCTCGGCAACGCGCGCGCGCAGGCGCGACATCGGCACGCGTTGCTCGGGGCGGTCGCCCAAAGGCACGGTCACGGCAGGTGCCGGTGCCAGGGCGCGGCGCCGGTGGACGGTGCAGCCACCGACGCGGCGCTGGCCACCGGCCTGGCCGCCGGAACCTGGATTGCCGGCGCCTGTGCGGCCAGCGCATCCGACTTGGTCACCCGGCCGCCACGTCCGGTACCAGCAACATCGGCGGCGGCGATGCCCTTCTCGTCGAGGATCTTGCGCGCTGCCGGCAAGGCGGTACCCGCCGCCGTCGCGGCGGCTGCCGCTGCGGCTTCGGGTTGCGCGGGTGCCGTCTTGGCGGCTGGTGCTGCGACGGCGCCAGCCTGGGCCGCAGTGTCGATACGCGCAATGACCTCGCCCGAGACAACCGTATCGCCATCGCCCTTGACGATCTCCACCAGCACGCCAGCATCCGGTGCCGGCAGTTCGAGGACGACCTTGTCGGTCTCGATGTCGATCAGGTTCTCATCCCGCACAACGGCTTCGCCCGCCCTCTTGTGCCACGAAACCAGTGTCGCTTCAGCGACCGATTCGGAAAGCTGTGGAACTTTGACGTCGATGATCATGTTTACTCCGTTCTAGGCTAGTTTGTAGTACTCGATCTCACCAAGCGCGGAGTCGATCAGAGCCTTTTGTTGCGCATTGTGCTTGCTGTAGTAGCCCACCGCCGGGGAAGCCGAGGCGGGACGGGAAACGAGCAGCAAATGCTGCTTGTCACTGAGCGAGCGCGACAGGTGCTGACGCGAGGCGATCCAGTACCAGGCGCCCTGGTTGCGTGGCTCTTCCTGACACCAGACGACCTCGGTGGCCTTCGGGTACTTCGCCAGTTCCTCCTGGAAAGACTCCTGCGGGAACGGGTAGAACTGTTCGAGCCGGGCGATCGCGATGTGGGCGATCTTCTTCTCGTGTCGCGCGGCGACCAGCTCATAGTACACCTTGCCCGAACAGAACACGACACGCGTAACCTTCTTGGGGTTGATTGGCTCGACTTCACCGATCACGCGCTGGAATTCGCCGTCGCTCAGTTCTTCCAGTGTGGAGGTCGCGTCCTTGTGGCGAAGCAGTGACTTCGGCGAAAAGACGATCAATGGTTTGCGCTGGTTGCGGACCCCCTGCCGACGCAGCATGTGGAAGACCTGCGCCGGTGTCGACGGCTGGCAGACTTCCATGTTCATTTCGGCACACAACTGCATGTAGCGCTCGATCCGCGCCGACGAGTGCTCGGGCCCCTGCCCTTCGTAGCCATGCGGCAGCAGCAGGACGAGCCCGCTGGCACGACCCCACTTGGCTTCGCCAGAAGCGATGAACTGGTCGATGACCACCTGCGCACCGTTGGCGAAGTCGCCGAACTGTGCCTCCCAGACTACCAGTTCGTACGGATTGGCCGAGGTGTAGCCATACTCGAAAGCCAGGACGGCTTCCTCGGAGAGTACGGAGTCGAAGCACTGGAAGCCGCCCTGCCTTTCCTGCAGGTGCTTCAACGGATGATAGGTACCCGAATCCCAGTGCTCGCGGTTCTGATCGTGTAGGGCCGCGTGGCGGTGGAAGAAGGTGCTGCGACCAACGTCTTCGCCGGAAATGCGGACACCGTAACCGGAGACGAGCAGCGACGCATAGGCGAGGTTTTCCGCCATTCCCCAGTCGACGGGGAGTTTTCCTTCGCCCATCTGGCGACGGTCGTCGATGATCTTCTTGACCCGGCTGTGCAGTGTGAAGTTCTCCGGCAACGTCGTGAGCCGCTCGGCCAGGCGCTGCAGTTCGCCGATCGGCACCTTGGTATCGCAGTTCTCGATGTACTGCGGCGAGACGAATGGCGTCCAGTCGATCGTCATGGGGTGCTTGTAGCCGGCGAGAACCGGGTTATAGAGCAGTTCGCCGCGGTCCAGGTGGGCGCGATAATCGGCGATGATCTCCTCCGGACCCTCGACGGCAAGGACGCCTTCGGCGACCAGCTTGTCGGCGTAGAGCTTGCGCGTACCGGGATGCTGCTGAATCTTCTTGTACATCAGCGGTTGCGTGACCATCGGCTCGTCCTGCTCGTTGTGGCCGAGCTTGCGATAGCAGACGATGTCGACCACCACGTCCTTCTTGAAGGTCTTGCGGTACTCGACGGCAATGCTGGTGACCAGCGCCACGGCTTCCGGGTCGTCGCCATTGACGTGGAAGATCGGGGCTTCGGCCATCTTGAAGATGTCAGTGCAGTACAGCGACGAACGATAGTCGCGCGGGTCCGACGTGGTGAATCCGATCTGGTTATTGACGACGATATGCACGGTGCCGCCAACGCCATAGCCACGCGTCTGCCCAAAGTTGAGCATCTCCTGGTTGACGCCCTGGCCAGCGACCGCCGCGTCGCCGTGAATGAGGACAGCCAGCACCTTGTCCTTGCCGTTCTCGCCACGCCGCCGCTGGCGCGAATAGACCGAGCCGACGACCACCGGGTTGACGATTTCAAGGTGCGACGGGTTGAAAGCCAGTGTCAGGTGGCATGGTCCTCCCGGCGTGGACACGTCTGACGAATAGCCCATGTGATACTTGACATCGCCAGCGGTCAGGTCCTGCGCCTTCTTGCCTTCGAACTCGTCGAAGAGCATCGCCGGCTCCTTGCCAAGCGTATTCACGAGCACATTCAGGCGGCCACGATGAGCCATGCCGACAACGATCTCATCGACCCCACCAGCGCCGGCGACGCGAATCAGTTCGTCCATCGAGACGATCAGCGATTCGCCGCCTTCCAGCGAGAAGCGTTTCTGGCCAACGTAGCGCGTATGCAGGTAGCGTTCGAGTGTTTCGGCAGCAGTCAGACGTTCGAGCATCCGCTTCCGCTCGTCGGCCGTGTAGCTTGGCTTCGAGTGGATTCGTTCCAGACGATCCTGAATCCAGCGTTTTTCGGCAACAGTGCTGATGTACATGTACTCGACGCCAATCGAGCCGCAATACGTCGCCTTCAGCGCGTCGTATATCTGGCCGAAGGTCGCGTGGTCGGGCGTACCCTTGAACGAACCGGCGTTGAACACTGTGTTCAGGTCGGCATCGGAGAACCCGTAGTAGGCTGGATCGAGCTGCGGGACATCCGAGCGCGGGGTGCGCTTGAGCGGATCGAGGTTGGCCCAGCGATCGCCGATGAAGCGGTAGGCGGTGATCATCTGCAGGACGCTCACCTGCTTCCTGTCGTCCACCGGTGCCACGGCCGCGGCCCGGTAGCCTCCTTTCCTCGCCTGCTCGGCGAAGGCGTTGATCACCGGCAGATGCGGCACATCACGGGCGACGTAACCCGGCAGTTGCGCCAGCTTGTCGAAGTAGTCGCGCCACTGCTCGGAAACGGAACCGGGATTGTCGAGATAGTTTTCGTACAACTCCTCGACGAAGGGCGCGTTGCCACCAAAGAGGAGGGAGTTACCAAAAAGCTGATTCATCATGGCAGTTACCTGTCGTCACGGTCCTGGTTCGAATCGACAAAACCTGTGGGCCCAAGCGCCACAGAATGAAAAAAGGGCGGCACCTGTCTGCCGCCCTTTGGAGTCCGCCGGCCTATCGCTGGTCGACAGGAATCACATCGCGCCTGGCGGTGCCGATATAGAGCTGACGCGGACGACCAATCTTGTACTCCGGGTCGTTGATCATCTCCTCCCATTGCGTCATCCAGCCGACGGTACGGGCCAACGCGAAGATGCAGGTGAACATCGTGGTCGGGATGCCCAAGGCCTTCTGGACGATCCCGGAATAGAAATCGACGTTCGGGTAGAGCTTCTTCTCGATGAAGTAGTCGTCCTCGAGGGCGATCTTTTCGAGTTCCATCGCCAGTTTGAACAGGCGATCGTTCTCCAGCCCGAGTTCCTGAAGAACCTCGTTGCACACCTTGCGCATCAGCGTGGCACGTGGATCGAAGTTCTTGTACACACGATGGCCGAAGCCCATCAGCTTGAAGTCGTCGTTCTTGTCCTTGGCTCGCGTGATGTACGTGCCGACGCGCGAGACATCGTGGATCTCTTCGAGCATCTGCAGGCAGGCCTCGTTGGCGCCACCATGCGCGGGACCCCACAGACAGGCGATGCCCGCCGAGATACAGGCGTAGGGATTGGCGCCGGACGAACCCGACAGACGCACCGTCGAGGTCGACGCGTTCTGCTCATGATCGGCATGCAGCGTGAAGATGGTGTCCAGGGCATGCACCAGCACCGGATTCGGCTTGTACTCCTCACACGGCGTGCCGAACATCATGTGCATGAAGTTGGCCGTGTAGTCGAGATCGTTGCGCGGGTAGATGAACGGCTCGCCGCGGTGGTACTTGTAGGCCATGGCGACGATCGTCGGCAGCTTGGCGACGATGCGGTTGAAACTGATGTTCTGGTGCTCGAGGTCCGAAAAGTCCTCGGCCTCATGGTAGAACGCCGAGAGGGCGCCGACCACACCCACCAGCACGGCCATCGGGTGCGCGTCGCGACGAAAGCCCTGGTAGAACTTCACCAGTTGCTCGTGCACCATCGTGTGATCCTTGATGTTCCGCTCGAACTTCACCTTCTGGGTGGGAGTCGGCAATTCACCATGCCACAACAGGTAGGCTACCTCGAGGAAGTTGCACTGCTCGGCCAGTTGCTCGATCGGATAGCCACGATAAAGCAGTTCGCCCTTGTCACCGTCAATGAACGTGACCGTCGACCGGCAACTCGCGGTCGACAGGTAGCCGGAGTCGTAAGTGAATAGACCGGTCTTGGCGCCCAGGGTGCGAATGTCGATGCAATCATTGCCATGTGTCGGCGTCATGATTGGAAACTCGACAGGGGCCTTCCCTTCGATGATGAGAGTTGCTTTACGTTCCGTCATTGTTTTATCCCCGTTCAGGTAGTGAGGTCACAGCTGCGAACAGGAGGCCGCCAGATTATGGCAGCTTCCTTACTTAACTCTTACGTCGCGCAACAGCGCAAGGACTTCGGCCTGCACCGGGTCGGAAGATTCCCGGCTACCGTTCACCAGCGGCCACAGCTCAAGATCCTCCATGTCGGCCAGGATAACAAAGGCGTCTGCCTGCGGGGGAGTCAAGCTCGGATAAAGCCGATCGAGGAACTCCCCCAACAGCAGGTCCATTTCCAGCATGGCGCGGCGAGTACAGCGCCAGCGCAGGCGGTTGAGTTTTTCTCTTTCCTCCATCAGATCGCGCGACGGACCATCATCTCTTTGATCTTACCGATCGCCCGGGTTGGGTTCAGACCCTTCGGACAGACATCGACGCAATTCATGATGCTATGACAGCGGAACAGACGATAGGGGTCCTCGAGATCGTCGAGACGTTCGTTGGTGGCCTCGTCACGCGTGTCGGCAATGAAACGGTAAGCGTTCAGGAGACCGGCCGGACCGACGAACTTGTCCGGATTCCACCAGAACGAGGGGCACGAGGTCGAGCAGCAGGCACACAGAATGCACTCGTAGAGGCCGTTGAGTTCCTCGCGCTCCTCGGGCGACTGCAGTCGCTCGCGGTCGGGACGCGGCCCCTCGTTGATCAGGTAAGGCTTGATCGAATGGTACTGCTTGAAGAACTGGGTCATGTCGACGATCAGATCGCGGATCACCGGCAGGCCAGGCAGCGGTCGCAGCACGACCGGCTGCTTGAGGTC
>Ga0209571_1001354_pt1 | contig 12310 bp, 9 predicted proteins | sample EBPBio102011_DNA_FD_185866 | JGI IMG/M metagenome (GOLD analysis project Ga0209571, IMG submission 185866) | Wastewater treatment Type I Accumulibacter community from EBPR Bioreactor in Madison, WI, USA - Reactor 1_1/10/2011_ DNA (SPAdes)... | ecosystem: Engineered > Bioreactor > EBPR >...
GCGGATTTCACTGCGCCGGATCGCTGGCGCCGCAATACCACGCAAAACGTGCACGACACGCTGGCGCCGTTCCGTGCCGACGGCACCCTGCCCGACTATCCGCTGGGCAGCGATTTCACCGCAGTCGAGCAGCGGCTGGTCAAGGCGTTGACCTGGCTGAAGGCGAATGCGGCGAACACCTCGGCGAAATTACGCACGCTCGCCGCCGCATTGACGTCAGCCACCACCAATGACGATGAAGCGATGCAGCGCATGCAGCTGCACGCCCCACGCGGCCTGCGCGAACGTCTCGATGCGCGCCTGCTGGCACTGGGACTGGCACGTACGCGCTGACCGCCGCAGCGCGCATCGACCGCTGGCCGATGCGCGCCGCGATTGGTTCACTCGCGCAGGATCAGCTTCAGCCAGACGCTGCGCCCAGGCTCGGTGATCTGCATCGGCTGCGCTGGATAGCCGAAATCGGCATTGCCGGCCAGGTTCAGATGCTCGCTGTAGGCGCGATCGAACACGTTGTCGATACCGGCCGTGAGCTGCAGCTTGTCGCTGAAACGATAGCCGGCATTCAGCGCAAACGTGGCGAAGCCCGCACTGCGTCCAAGATCGCGACCCACCACGTTGCCCTGGTTCAACGCCACCCGATCCTGCGCCGCCACCGCGCGCAGTAACGCACCTGCACTCCAGCGTCCGTTGTCCCAGGCAGCGGTGAAACGGCTTTCCAGTGGCGTCATCTGCGGCAACGCGATGTTCGCCGTCGTATTCGCACCCCAGGCCCAGGCCAGGCTGCTTCCCAGCGTCCAGTTTGCCGAGGCACGGAACTCGGCACCGGCCTCGGCACCGTGGATGTCGACATCGATATTCGTCGCCGAGCTGCTCGGACCCATCATGCCGCCGTTGCGATAGGTGAACAGGATGTAGTCGCGCATGCGTCCCACATAGGCCGAGATCCAGGCGTTCGCGCGTGCGCCGCGGTACTGCGCACCGATATCCAGCTGCGTGGTTTTCTCGGGACGGATGCCGGCGAAGGCGTTCACCGCTCCCATCGGCCCCATGTTTGGCGAAAACAATTCCCAGTAATCGGGCATGCGTTCGGTATGGCCGATGCCGGCATACCAACCGAAACCGGTGTTGGTGAAGTCGCGCTCGTAACGCACGAAGCCGGCCGGCAGGGTCTGCTTGCGGGTCTGGCCTGCGGTGGGATTGGGCATCGCCATCATCCCGGCCGTTGCACGCCGGTCGGTGACACGCGCGCGATCGACGCGCGCGCCGGCAATCCATCGCTGACCATCCACCAGCGTCCACGTACCTTCGGCGAACAGGCCGTCGTTGCGGAATTCGGCATCCTGCGACCACGGTTTCGAGGCATAGGTACCGCGCCCCATTGCGCTGCGCTGGCGGTGCTTGCTGCGCTGCGCATCCACACCGGCGGTCAGCGCGAACGCAGACCACGCCCATTCCGCGGCGATGCGTCCGCCTTCGGTGCGGCGATCGACATTCGCGGCCATCGGCATCGGCATCGCGCTCATCGGATTGGGATCGCGCAGCGTGTAGTTGTCCATCACGTGATCGGCATCGTTATGGAACAGGTTGGCCTGCAGCTTGCGCAGGCGGCCGGCATACGTGCGCTCGAAACGCAGGCCGTAGCTCTCGCGCTTGAACTGCGAACCATCCATGCCGCGACCGGCGTAACGCGCCTTGCCGTTGCCGTTGCCGGCGCTGAATTCGAGCACGCTGTCCGCATCCGGCGTCCAGCCGAGTGCGAGGTCGCTGTTCCATTTCTTCCAGGCCGATGGCACGCGCCGGCCATTACCGTCGTGGTAATCGTTCGATTCCGAACGATTGGCGCTGACACGCGCATAGCCGATGGCCGCGCCCGCGGTTGCATCCAGCACCTGGTCGTTGCGACCGAAGCTGCCGCCCAGCGCGCTGCCCTGCACGCGTACGCCAGGTGCATCGAAACGCGGCGTATCGCGCTGGAAACGCACGGTGCCGGCGGACGCGCCCGGCCCCCACAGCACGGTTTGCGGACCTTTCACCACCACCAGGCTGTCGTAGGTTTCCGGCGCCACATAGGACAATGGATTGTCCATTCGCGCGGGACACGCGCCGGGCATCGCGCCATCGTTGGACAGCAGGTTCAGGCGCGAACCGAACATCCCGCGCAGCACCGGATCGCCATTGGTGCCGCCGTTGCGCAGCGCGGTGAAGCCGGGGATGGTCTTGAGGTAATCGGCACCGTCGCTGGCCGGCACCGGCTGGCGCGGCAACTTCGGATCGGTCTCGAACGTCAGCGGCTGCACCGGCGTGGCGGTGACGATCACGCGGTCGAAAGTCTTCGGTTCGGTGTCGGTATTGGCCGGAGCATCGGCGGCGAAGGCGGTGGGGGAACACAGGGCGAACGCCAGCGCACAGGCGAGCGTGCGACGCGATGGCAGCGCCATCGCGGAATCGGTACTGAACATGTTGGCTCCAAGGCACAAGCGACGGGCGGCATGCGGCACGCCTGTCAGGAAAGGTCGGTCTTGTGGTGGCTCAGAGCAGGATCGGCGGCCCGCGCGCGCCCAGTCCACTGGGCAGGAAGGCATCGCGTTGCGGTGGTGTCGATGGCGCGATGCGCAGCGGCGCGGCGCGCAGCGGCAGCACAAGGCTCTGGCGGCCATTGGTGCCCTCGGGCCAGAGGTCGGTGGCATGGGCGGCCAGCACACTGCGGCCGGTGATATCGGGCAGATCCTCGCCCAAAGGCTCGGCCAGCCACCCATCCAGCGTGGCCAGTGACAGGGCCGCACCCTGCCAGCCCAGCACCACACGGGCGTCGGCCCCGGCCTCGTCCAGCCGCAGGTGAAAAGGCGCCGGATGCCCGGACGCCGCAAGCCGCTGCCCCAGATGGCCGATCAGCGCAATCAGTTCGAACCCGTTGCACCGCATGAGAAGCGGCGCGGCCTCTGCCGTCTCCACCGTCAGGCCCAACCCCTCCAGCCGGGCGCGCATCCCGTCCAGCAGGTCAAGCGCACGGGCGGGGGCCAGCGGCAGCCCCTCGGCGCGATCCTCGTCATGGTGGCGGCTCAGGTCATTCACTGCCGCCGACAGTCCCGTCACCTCCTGTCGCATCGCGGTTTCCATGCGGGCAGGCACCGGCTCACCCTCGGGCAGCACGCCGAACAGCGTCATCAGATTGGCGGTCGGTCTGCGGATACGATCCAGCGCGACCGACAGCGCCGCATCGCGCCGCGCGCGGGTCGTCAGATCGGCGGTTACGTCGCGCAGCGTCAGCACATAGCCCGGCGGACCGCCCGCACCCTCGATCAGACGCATCCGCGCGGCCAGCACCTGCCCGCCGCTGCGCGTGGAACAGAGGATATCCGAGGCCGCATCGGCATCCCCCGCCTCGATCAGGCGGCGATGGGCATGGCGCACCGGCCCCTCGCGCAGATAGTCGAACAGGTAACGATCCAGCCCCGGCGCAGTATCACCGCCCAGAAGCCCGGCGGCGGGCGTGTTGTAGAAGGCGATCTGATGTTCCCCCGAACACAGCAGCACCCCCACCGGCACGTCGGACAACAGCGCCTCCAGCCGCGATTTTTCATCCGCCAGCCGCGTCGTTTCACGTGCGACGGCTTCGGCCAGCGCATTCCGCGTCTCGGCCAGCGAGGCGGCGGCGGCCGTGGCAGCGGGCGCCAGATCACCCAGATAGCGGGCAATGGCGGTATCCATCTCGCCGCTGACATCGGAATGGGCGCGGGCGCGCAGCGCGCCGGCGAGGATGTCTATGGGCTTGGCCACGTTCACGTCAAACAGATACCAGACCCAGGTGACCAGCCCGAGGATCACCAGCCCGGCAATCACCCCCACCTGCACGAAGGCCGACAGGGTTTCGGGGCTGCCCAGCCGCTGAAAGCCGAACACCAGCCCTGCCGCCAGCGCGACCAGCGCGCCAAAGGCAAGGGCCGCGAAGATCAGGAAGATACGCAGACGCAGGCTCAGTCTGTGCAGCATCGCTCAACCCTCGCCTTGCAGAAGGCGACGGACCTCCTGTCGCAACTCCTTCAGCTCAAAGGGTTTCGAGATGAACCCGTCGGCGCCCAGCGCGATGCCCTTCTGCCGCTCGATGGCCGAACCGCGCGCGGTCATCATCAGGATTTTCACATCCGCCAGCGCGGGGTCAAGCCGAACCGACTGGCAGATCTCGTATCCCGAAACCTCGGGCAGCATGACATCCAGCAGCACCAGATCGGGATGCGTCTCACGGATGCGCGGCATCGCCTCAGCGCCGCTGGCGACGCGATCATGGGCATAGCCCTCGCGCGTCATCAGGAAATCCAGCGCGATGGCGATGTTATCCTCGTCCTCGACGACAAGGATGCGGTGTTTCCTCCCGTCCTCGGCCATATCATTCCTCCCGGCAGGCCGCCTTCGTCAGCGGATCATCGGCGGCGGTGGTCTGCCATTCGGCACCCGAAAGCGTACCGTCCGGCAAAACCTCCATCCCCTCAGTGATCCGCACGCGCCGCCCGGCGGCGCAGTCCACCGCCAGAAACCCGTCCTCCACGGGCCGCCAGCGGGCAAATTGATAGATATGCACCAGCCGCAGCGCCGGATTGGCCGGATGCGGGGCGATGGTGCGGGTGTCGATGGCGGTAAACTCGGTCGTCATCGGCACAAGGTAGGTCCAGGGGCGCATCATCTGCTTGCCCGAACCATGTTCGACCACCACCACCCCCTCGGGCAGGTTGGCCACCTGATTGCCATACCAACTGTATTCCAGCGCGATCGTGGTGCCGATCAGCCCCAGCCCCGTTGCCAGCGGCACCGCCATCTTGGGAATGCGGTGCGGCATCAGCTTGCGCAGGCCCCAGACGATGCCCGCACAGGTCGCAGCGGCGATGATGGCGGCGAGGAATTCGAAGAGCTGCATCTGGCCTCAGGTTCTTGCGCCACGGGCAGAGCCGATGGCGGATTGCATGGTGCGCACCACGACGAAGGCGTCGCGCAGGTGGCTGCGCTCGAAATCCGACAGATCATAGGGCGCCAGAAAATTGTCGGGCTTGCGGCCCGAACGGATCAGCCGGGCCTGATTTTCAAGCCGGGTCTGGGCGATCAGGTCATAAGCCTCGATCAGGTCGCGCGCGCCGGAGACGGAAATCACCCCGGCATGTTCCGCCGCGTCCAGCCGGGCGCGGGTATTGGCGGGCTCCAGCTTGCCGATCAGCGCATAGACCCTGCCAAGGTCCGTCACCGGCACCACGCCGTTGTGTTTCATGTCGATGTGGTTCTTGTGCTCGCCCGAGCGGATGGTGGCGAAGCCACGCAACAGGCCAAGAGGCGGCGTGTGTTTCAGGCTGTTCGAAATCATATGCGCCACGAAGATCGAATTCTGCGCCGCCCGTTCCAGCGTCTCGGCCTGCAAGTCACGGTAAAGCGATGCCTGCCCGCCGATGGGGCGCAGGTCGAACATGACGCTGGCCAGCATCTGCGCCATCGGATCGGGCGTGGCGATCCAGCCGTCGAAATAGCCGCGCCATGTGGATTGCCGTGCGCACCAGCGCGGGTTGGTCGCCATCATGTCGCCGGGGCAATAGACATAGCCACAGGCATCCAGCCCGTCGCAGACGAAGCGTGCCAGCCGGGCGAAATGGCCCATATCCGCATCGGTGGCACGGTCGTCGATGATCAGGCAATTGTCCTGATCCGACACACCTGTCTGTTCCTGCCGCCCCTGGCTGCCGCAGGCAGCCCAGACATAGGGCACCGGCGCCGGGCCAAGCTCGGCCTCGGCCAGCGCCAGCAGGCGGCGTGTCACGGTATCGGCTATGTCGGTGATCAGACGGGTCACCACCTCATGCGCATTATTGCCGCCGACCAGCTGGACCAGCAGCTTGGGAATGCGCGCGGTGACCGCCGCCATTTCCGCAACCATATCAGCCGCAGCGACATCGCGCACCAATTGCGCTGAGCTGACGGCCTGAAACCGGGTCAGGTCGGTCTGGGTGATCATGCCGACCAGCCTGCCGTCCTCGACCACTGGCAGATGGCCGATGCGGCGCTCCAGCATGACATGCAGGATGTCCGAGCCCAGATCGTCAGGCTTCAGGCTGACCGGATCGGCTGTCATCACCTGCACGACCGGCGTCGCGGGGTCGATCCCGCCCGCCAGCACCTTGTTGGTCATGTCCCGCGTGGTGACGATGCCCAGAAACCGCCCGTTCTCGACAATACCCAGCGACGAGACATGCGCGTCGCGCATCTTTTCGGCGGCAAGGCGGATGCTGTCGGCGGGCGCTACCGTGATCGGCTTGCGCGCCATCAGATCACCCACCTTCTGCACCGTCAGATCGGCACGCCGCGCCTCGGCGGCGGACCGGCCGCGATGGAAGAAACGGTCGAAGGCGGGAAAATTGGCGATCAGGCGGCGGAACTCGGCGGTGGGCAGCAGCAGCAGCACCGAATCCTCGATGACCCGTGCCGTGGTGACGGCCAGACCGTCACGCATCAGCCCGCGTTCGCCAAAGCTGTTGCGCGGACCCAGCAGCGAGACCTGCATCCCCGAGGCATCCAGCACCTCGACCGCACCGCGTTTCACCAGATACAGACCCTTCAGCGGCTCGCCCGCCTGATAGATCTCTTCCCCGGCCGAAAACTCCCTGCGGCTGAAGGAAACGGCGACACGCGCCATCTCGTCCCGCGGCAGGCTGTCATAGGGATGGACGGTTTCGAGAAAGGCCAGAACGGCCTCGTCGGGGGAATGCGGCATGACCGTCGTCCTTTCGGGGGTGGCACGCCCCCTGTCGGGGACGTGCCGGTTGGCGTTCGGTCAGAGCCTGCGGGCCTGACCACCCGGCGCGCAATGCGCCAGATCAAGCCCGCAGAACCTTGCCTGCTCAGTGCGACTGGGCCACACCGGCGCCTTTCGGAATGCGGATCGATTCCACCAGATCCTGCACATGGGCGGGCGGGGCCGCCGTTGCTTTCGACACCGCGAAGGCCACGATGAAGTTGATCAGGGCACCCACCGCACCGAAGGAGGTCGATTTGATCGACAGGATCATCGGCGCGCTATCCGAATAGGACGCGGTATCGGCGACGAAGAACCAGCCTTTGTGCAGGAAGATGTAGACCACAGTCACGATCAGACCCACCAGCATACCCGCGATGGCCCCTTGCGCGTTGATGCGCTTGGAGAAAATGCCCATCATCAGCGCCGGGAAGATCGTTGCGGCGGCCACACCGAAGGCCAGCGCCACGGTCTGCGCCGCAAAGCCGGGCGGGTTCAGGCCCAGCCAGGTCGCCACAGCGATCGCGACGGCCATCGAGATACGGGCTGCCAGAAGCTCGCCCTTTTCCGAGATGCCGGGGTTGAGCTGGCCCTTGATCAGGTCATGCGACACGGCCGAGGAAATGGCCATCAGCAGACCCGCAGCGGTCGACAGCGCGGCAGCCAGACCACCGGCAGCAACCAGCGCGATGACCCAGCCCGGCAGGTTGGCGATTTCCGGGTTGGCGAGCACCATGATGTCGTTGTTCACGGTCAGCTCGTTGCCCTTCCAGTCGGCAGCTTGCGGGTTCTTCTCGGCCATCTTGGCGGCGGTTTCGGCAACCTTGGCGTCGAAGGCGGCCTGCGCCTCGGCGATTGCGGCCTCGTTCCCGGCTTTCTTCGCATCGGCCAGTTTGGTGGCCAGCGCGGTGGCGCCGTCATTGTAGTACTGGATCAGCCCGTCGCCGTTCAGGTCGGTGACCTTCAGCAGCCCGGTGGTGGCCCAGTTCTTCACCCACTTCAGCTCTTCCTTGGTTTCGACATCGGCCATCGAGACCGGGGCCGATGTCAGGCCGTTCGGGTAGAAGGTGTTGATCAGGTTCAGACGCGCCATGGCCGCAACCGCCGGGGCGGTGAGATACAGCAGCGCGATGAACACCAGCGCCCAGCCCGCCGACGACCGCGCGTCCGAAACCTTCGGCACGGTGAAGAAGCGGACGATGACGTGCGGAAGGCCCGCGGTACCGATCATCAGCGACATGGTGAACAGGAACATGTTCAGCGTGGTGTCGGACTGTTCGGTATAGGACTTGAAGCCCAGGTCGGTCACGATCTGGTCCAGGGTTTGCAGCAGCGGCTGGCCGGTGTGAACCTCGTTCGAGAACAGGCCCAGCGCCGGGATCGGGTTGCCGGTCAGTTGCAGCGAGATGAAGATCGCCGGAATGGTATAGGCGATGATCAGCACGATGTACTGCGCAACCTGCGTGTAGGTGATGCCCTTCATGCCGCCAAGCACGGCATAGGCGAACACCACGGCGGCGCCGATGTAGAGGCCGGTCGCGTTGGACACTTCGAGGAAGCGCGAGAAGGCAACACCCACACCCGACATCTGCCCGATCACATAGGTGATCGAGATGATGAGAAGGCAAAGCACGCCGATGAACCGCGCGGAGCCCGAATAGAAACGGTCACCGATGAATTCCGGCACGGTGAACTTGCCGAACTTGCGCAGGTAGGGCGCGAGCAGCATCGCAAGCAGCACATAGCCGCCGGTCCAGCCCATCAGATAGGCCGAAGTATCGTAGCCACCGAAGGCGATGATCCCGGCCATCGAGATGAACGAGGCCGCCGACATCCAGTCAGCGCCGGTTGCCATGCCGTTGGCGATCGGGTGAACGCCGCCGCCCGCTGCGTAGAATTCGGCGGTCGAGCCGGCACGGGCCCAGATCGCGATCCCGAAGTAGAGCACGAAGGTCGCGCCCACCACCAGGAGGTTGAGGGTAAACTGATCCATGTTTCCCGGTGCTCCCTTATTCTTCCACGCCGTATTGGCGGTCGAGTTTGTTCATCCGCGCGGCATAGGCGAAGATGAGAACCAGAAAGACGAGGATCGATCCTTGCTGGGCAAACCAGAAGCCCAGATCGGTGCCGCCGATCTTGATGCCCGCGAGCATCGGACGCAGAAGGATGCCGAAGCCGAACGAGCAGACGAACCAGACGACCAGATAGATCATGATCGTGCGGATGTTCGCGGCCCAGTAGGCATTCGACGAGGACTTGTCCGCCATGAGTGCTACTCCCTGAGTGTTTATCCGTCCCGCCCCCCTTCCCCGAGGGATGCGGGCCTCCCTTATGCCGAAACGCGCGTCACGATGGCCGAAAGCGTTCCGCGGATCTGGTCGATGGCACCCATCGCGTCGATCCGTTCCAGAACCCCCCGGTCATCGTAATAGGCGATCAGCGGCGCCGTCTGGGCATGATAGGCGGACAGCCTCTCGCGCACCGTCTCGGCATTGTCGTCGGCCCGGCGCTTGAACGCCGTGCCGCCGCATTTGTCGCAAGTGCCCACAACGGCGGGCTGCTTGAATTCGTCGTGATACCCCTCGCCGCAGCCAGCGCAGGTGTAGCGGCCGGAGACCCGGCCCACCATCGCCTCGTCATCGACGTCAAGGCTGATGGCGGCGGTAACCTTCTGGCCGGTTGCGCCCAGCAGATCGTCCAGCGCGGCGGCCTGCCCCGCAGTGCGGGGAAAGCCGTCAAGGATGATGCCGCGCGCCACATCGGGCTGCGCCATGCGGTCCTTCAGGATCGCCAGCACGATCTCGTCAGACACGAGCTGTCCCGCCTCCATCACCGCCTTGGCACGCTTGCCCGCCTCGGTGCCCGCCGCAACGGCGGCGCGCAGAAGATCGCCGGTCGAAAGCTGCACCAGCCCGAAATCCTCTTCCAGCATGCGGGCCTGCGTGCCCTTCCCGGCCCCCGGAGGCCCAAGAAGGATCAGGACGGCGGGGCGCGTCAGGGTCGTGGCGTCGGTCATGCGTATCAGCCCTTGTTGCCGCGGTTGGCGATCAGATCGTCAACGACCGACGGATCGGCCAGCGTCGAGGTATCGCCCAGCGCGCCGAAGTCGTTTTCGGCGATCTTGCGCAGGATGCGGCGCATGATCTTGCCCGAGCGGGTTTTCGGCAGGCCCGGCGCCCACTGGATGATATCGGGCGAGGCGATGGGGCCGATCTCGGTGCGGACCCATTTCACCAGATCCTTGCGCAGATCCTCGGACGGTTCGATTCCGTTCATCAGGGTGACATAGGCGTAGATGCCCTGCCCCTTGATGTCATGCGGGAAGCCGACCACGGCGGCCTCGGCCACGGCGGCATGGGCCACCAGCGCGCTTTCCACTTCTGCGGTGCCCATCCGATGACCGGAGACGTTGATCACATCATCCACCCGGCCGGTGATCCAGATATAGCCGTCCTTGTCGCGGCGGCAGCCGTCGCCCGTGAAGTAATAGCCGCGATACTGGGCGAAATAGGCTTCCTGGAAGCGGTCATGGTCGCCCCAGAGCGTGCGCATCTGTCCCGGCCAGCTGTCCGAGATGCACAGGACGCCCTCGGTTTCCACCTCGTCCTGACGTTTGGCGGTTGCGGCATCCAGAACCACCGGCTTCACCCCGAAGAAGGGCAGCGTCGCCGAACCCGGCTTGGTCGCGGTGGCATAGGGCAGCGGGGTGATCATGTGACCGCCGGTTTCCGTCTGCCAGAAGGTGTCGACGATGGGGCATTTTCCCTTGCCGACATGGGCGTCATACCAGGCCCAGGCCTCGGGGTTGATCGGCTCGCCCACCGATCCAAGAATACGCAACTTCGACAGGTCATACTTCTCAACCCATTCCGCGCCCATGCCCATCAGCGACCGGATGGCTGTCGGCGCGGTGTAGAACTGCGTCACCGCATGCTTTTCGCAGACTTCCCAGAACCGTCCGGCATCGGGGAAGGTCGGCACGCCCTCGAACATCACGGTCGTCGCGCCATTGGCCAGCGGGCCATAGACGATGTAGCTGTGCCCGGTGACCCAGCCCACATCGGCCGTACACCAGAACACGTCACCTTCCTGATAGTCGAAAGTGTATTGATGCGTCATCGAAGCATAGACGAGATAGCCACCCGTCGTATGCACCACGCCCTTCGGCTTCCCGGTCGAGCCGGAGGTGTAAAGGATGAACAGCGGATCTTCCGCCCCCATCGGCCGCGGCGGGCATTCCGGGCTCACCATATCCATCATCAGCTTGACGTCGACATCGCGGCCCTGAATCCAGGTGATCTGGTCGCCGGTATGCTTGACCACCAGGCAGCGCACCTTGTCAGAACAGTGCAGCAGTGCCGCATCGGTATTGGATTTCAGCGGCGTGCGCTTGCCGCCGCGCGGCGCGGTATCGGCGGTGATCACCAGCTTGGCGCCGCAATCGTTGATGCGGTTCGCAAGTGCATCGGGCGAGAACCCGGCAAAGACGATGGAGTGGATGGCCCCGATCCGGGCGCAGGCCAGCATGGCATAGGCGGCCTCGGGGATCATCGGCAGATAGATCACCACACGGTCACCGCGCATCACGCCCTGCGACAGCAGGACGTTGGCCATACGGTTCACCTTTTCGGACAGTTCCTTGTAGGTGATGTGCAGCGCCGGGGTTTTCGGATCATCGGGCTCCCAGATGATCGCGGTTTGCAGCGCACGGTCTTTCAGGTGACGGTCGATGCAGTTGACCGAGGCGTTCAGCACGCCGTCCTCGAACCACTTGATATTGACCTTGCCAAAGGTGAAATCGGTATTCTTCACCTTGGTATAGGGCTTGATCCAGTCGAGCCGCTGCCCCTCGCGCCCCCAGAACGCATCCGGGTCATCAATGGATTCGGCATACATCGCCCGATACCTAGCAGTGTCGGCGTGCGCCTTGTCAAAATCCGTGGGCACCTCGCGCACGATTTGCGCGATATCGGCGGGCTGCTGGGTCATGGGCTCTCCCCCTCTTGCATAAAGCCGGTCACCCCGCCTGGCCTGCGGGGCACCTCCATCCCTTTGGGCATTGTAAACCAAAGCAACACATTCGCGTAACCCCTTTTGTGTATTGGTTTTTTATGTAAATTATTTAACTTGATCATTCTGAAATCTGTAAATCAACCAGAGAGCGACGGGAATTTGCCATTAGGTTTCAACAATCTATCCCTTCACAGCTCCGTGATACGTCAGACGACGTGACGTAACGTCCCGCCACAGGATGCGGCAGGTCGCAAAAACAAGCAGCGGGAAGAACGAATCAGGGCTGCGGGGCGTCCTGCGCCAGAACCGCCTCGACGCCGGCCATGTCGGGCAGATACTCCACCTCGGGGGCGTCCAACCCCTGTGCCAGCAGCACGCGGCGGATTTCGGGGCTGGTTCCGGTGAACCACAGTCGTCCGCCCCGCCGCGCCACCTTGCGCGCCAGCAAACCCAGCGAGCGGGCACCTGAACTGTCTATCAGCGGAACGGCGGTAAAATCGACCACGATGCTGCGCGGCACATCGGCAATCC
>Ga0209571_1001361_pt1 | contig 12242 bp, 10 predicted proteins | sample EBPBio102011_DNA_FD_185866 | JGI IMG/M metagenome (GOLD analysis project Ga0209571, IMG submission 185866) | Wastewater treatment Type I Accumulibacter community from EBPR Bioreactor in Madison, WI, USA - Reactor 1_1/10/2011_ DNA (SPAdes)... | ecosystem: Engineered > Bioreactor > EBPR >...
GCCCTTGCAGGAAAAAGCCTTTGCGCTTCTTGGGGTCAACCCCGGGCGTACCCAGTAAGCGACCATCTGATTCCTAAATAGCGTCAACCAATCAGATACTTACTTCCTTCACCTAGTCAAAGTTCGGTCTAACGCCGCCGGTTCTTGCCTTTCGCGAGCTGCCGCTGTCGGAATTCCTTACAGCGGCCCGCCAAACGAGGCGCACGAGACGGTCCAAGCGATTGAAATCAATAGACATGCCGTTCATGGCGTGGAACTTGCTAAAAGTCCCGTGCGGCGGAGGATCCGCCTTCGCCGGCAGCGGCTACAGCCTGCTGCTGCCAAGCAAGGTCGATCGCGTCAGCGACGAGATCTGTCTCGCCGGTTGCGCGTCGTTCGACGACTTGATCAACAACAACGTGGCGTCGTCCAGTGCGCGCAAGGTCTCGTCCGCTTTCGGCGCCGGAGGCCTGGCCGCCGAGTGGCAGACCGACGCCCATACTGGCCGCCCCGTCGACCCGGGTGATCGTGGGATCCCGGACAGCGGACCGGGCGACGGCGGCGGAACGGTTCACCACAGTCCACGGCGCCGGCCGCATCCTGACTCGTGTAGTGCTGCATTCTTGATGCGACTTTTGGCGACTGCTGAAAGCAGGGCGAAAACCCTGTGGTGGCTGAGATTCGCAGGGTCCATGGCGGGGCGGCCCTCGTCGCCACCCCTTGCGCTCATGCCCCACACACCGTCATTGCGAGGAGGCGAAGAGCCGACGCGGCAATCCAGAGGTCTTGCGCTTCGCGTCGTCGATGCGGCGGACGATAGTAAGACGATGGAACTGGATTGCCGCGTCGGCTGCGCCTCCTCGCAATGACGAGCGGGCGGGCGTGTTGCCGCCTTCGCGACGAGACTTTCAGCCAGCCCGACAGCAGCGCGCTACCCCTGTCGCGGCCGGGATGTGTACGTACGTTCGACACTGCGGGCCACACTGCACTCACAGCGCGGCGCCTGCCCTTACTCCTGCCCTTACTCGCCGGCGCTCAGCCGTGTCAGCCAGACATCGCGCTCGGCGGCACGGCACAGGAACTGCAACAGCTCGAACGCAGCATCGGCGTGACTGCTGGCAGCCGCACTCAGGCCTTCGCCAAGGGCGAAGTTTTCGCCGCGCACACAGAGCACGAAGGCCGGCGGCGGCGCTTCGTGATCGATGCGCGGCAGCACCGCCAGCACCGCCTCGGGCGATAGCGCGTGCGTGCTCGGACTGGCGGCGCCGGCGCCAGCGGCACGTGCCTGGCGAAAGACATAGGGCGCGGCGGTCTGCTCGCCGGCGTCGATGAACAGCACCAGATGCCGGCCAACGAGGTCCAGCGCGTGCTCGATCTGGAGCTGGAAGTCGCCGATCAGTTCGAAGCCGGCGGCCAGTCCCGCGCCGTCCAGCCAGTTCTGCAAGCGCTCGAGAAGCAGCGGCCCGAGCGCGTCGTCGCCGCGGCTGGGATTGCCGCAGGCGAGAACGAGGACCGGGGGCAGGGGCATCGGCGTTCTTTCGTGGACGTCAGGAGGCGCTGCTCAGGCGCCCGAGCAGCGTCCCCGCCGCATCGCGCAGTTCAAGCTGCAGCGGCATCTTGCCGAGCGCGTGCGTGGCGCACGACAGACAGGGGTCGAAGGCGCGGATGGCGACTTCGATATGGTTGAGCAGGCCTTCCGTAAGCTGGCGACCGTCGAGGTAGCGGCGGGCCACGCGGCGGATCGCTTCGTTCATCGGCTGATTGTTGTGGGTCGTCGACACGATCAGGTTGCAGCTGCTCACCAGATCGTCATCGTCGACCTGATAGTGATGGATGAGCGTGCCGCGCGGCGCCTCGATGACGCCGATTCCTTCGCGGCCACGCTCGCCGCGGGTGGTCAGCTCGCTGCCGGAAAGGTCGTCGTCGGGCAACAGCTCGGCGATCGTCTCGGCGGCGTGCAGCAGTTCGATCATCCGTGCCCAGTGGTAGGCCAGGGGTGCGTGGATCGGCTTGCCCTGCCCGTAGTCGATGAATTCGCGGCGTTCGGCTTCGGCGAGCGGCGTCGTGATGCGGTCGCAGTTCTGCACCCGTGCCAGTGGCCCGACCTTGTACCAGCCCTGCTGCGGGCCAAGCGCGGCGAGGAAGGGAAATTTCATGTAGCTCCAGGCCTTGACCTCTTCGCGAATCAACTGGTGGTAGTTGGCGACGTCAAAGGCGTCAACGAGAATGCCGCCGTCGGCGTCACGAACGCGCAACTGGCCATCGTAGAAGTCGAGTTCGCCGCCGGCGCCGACCAGCGACAGCATGTGCGAGCGAAAAGCGCCAAAAACATCGTACAGCGCCGGGTCGGCGGCATGCAGACGCTTGACCAGCTGCACCGCGTCGCGGCCCCAGCCGACGATCTGGCCGACGTCGGCGAGCAGGCCGTCGCGTTCCTCGCGGCTCAGCGCGCGATTGACGCCGCCCGGGATCGCACCCGTGCCATGCACCCGCTTGCCCGCCGTCAGGCGGATCACCTCCTGGCCGAACTTGCGCAGGAGCACGCCCTGGCGGGCGATCTCCGGGTAGGCGGCGGCGACGCCGACGATGTTGCGCCGGCCGGCCTCGCTCTCGAAGCCGAAGAGCAGATCAGGCGACGAGAGGTGGAAGAAATGCAGGGCATGCGACTGCAGGATCTGCCCATAGTGCATCAGCCGGCGCAGCTTCTCGGCGCTCGCCGTCAGGCGGGCGGCACCGACGACGTGGTCGAGCGCCTTGGCCGCCGCCAGGTGATGCGAGACCGGGCAGATGCCGCACAGGCGCTGCACCATCACCGGCACCTCCCAGTACGGTCGGCCCTGGATGAACTTCTCGAAGCCGCGGAATTCGACGATGTGCAGGCGAACCTGCTGCACCTGGTCGTTCTCGTCGAGCAGCAGGGTCACCTTGCCGTGCCCTTCGACCCGCGAGACCGGGTCGATGGCCACGCGACGCAGCGTGCCCGCGTCGGCAGCGGCGGTTTCCAGTGCGAAGCCTTGCCCTTGTTGCATCGCTGCGCTCCTAGTCGAAATGCAGCATCGGATGCCCGAGACGTGGCGTGCGCCCGTCGAGAAGGTCGGTGAGGAACTTCCAGATGGCGTCGCCCGACGGCGGGCAGCCGGGGATGAAGTAGTCGATGCGCACGATCTCGTGGATCGGATGCACCTTGTCGAGCGGCAGCGGCAGTTCCGGGTCATTGGGAATCTGCCCGCTGACGACATCCGGCGCCGTCAGGTAGATTTCCTGCAGGCACTGGCCGAGGTCGAGGTGGTTGCGCTGCGCCGGCAAACCGCCATTGACCGCGCAGGCACCGACGGCGATCAGCACCTTGCAGTGGCTGCGGAACTCGCGCAGCACATGGACGTTCTCGGCGTTGCAGATGCCGCCCTCGATCAGGCCGATGTCACAGGGACCGCAGTGCTTGATGTCGGTCAGTGGCGAGCGGTCGAATTCGACGCGTTCGACGAGTTCGAAGAGCCGCTCGTCGATGTCCAGGAACGACATGTGACAGCCGAAGCAGCCGGCCAGCGACGCGGTCGCCAGGCGCACCTTCCGGCGCCCTTCGCGGTTCCCTGCGACAGCGTCCATCTCAGCCCTCTCCACAGTCTTCGTACGCTTCGCCGGCGCTGCGCGTCGCCAGGCGTTCGACCTGCATGCCGATCGGTTCGACGTCGTAGCGACGCTTGCCGATGGGCACCGCGAAGCCCTCGCGCTTCCTGAGAATCACGCCCACCGGGCAGACGTGCGCCGCCTTGTCGGCCCAGGAAAAATCGCTGTCGGCGAGGCGCCCGGACTCGGCATTGACGATCAGGTGCTTGTCGATGCCGCGCCCGGACAGCGAAAAAACGCTCTTGCCGTCGACGTCGCGACTGGCGCGCACGCACAGCTCGCAGAGAATGCAGCGATTGAAGTCGAGCAGCACCTCCGGGTGCGACGCGTCGACCGGCCGGTTGGGGTAGAACTGGTCGAAGTGCGGGCTGAGCATCTCCAGCTCGTAGGCCAGCGCCTGCAGCATGCAGTTGCCGCTCTTCTCGCACGACGGGCAGAAGTGATTGCCTTCGACGAAGAGCATCTGCAACAGCGTCCGGCGCTTGTCGTTGAGGTCCGGCGAGTTGTTCTCGACCTCCATGCCGTCGCGCGCCGGCATCGTGCACGCCGAGACGTAGCGCCCGCTGGCCTTGACCGTGCACAGCTTGCAACTGCCCTGCGGCTTGAACTCGGGATGGTGACAGAGATGCGGGATGAAGATGTCGGCGGCCATCGCCGCGTCCATGATCGTCTGCCCGTCGGCGAAAGGCACCGGCTGGCCGTCAAGGAGGATGCTCGGCTGCGTCATGGGGTGACTCCGGGAAGGCGGGCGGCGAGACCGAAGTGCGCCGCCGGATCGTCGCGACCGGTCATCTGGCGCGCCGCCGCCAGCGCCTGGTCGAGGTCGAAAGCCGGCTCGAAGTCGAGCGAGCACAGACGCCTCTCGTACGCCGGGCGAAACTTCTGCAGGGTGTCGAAGAGCGGGTTGCACGCCGCCTGGCCGAGGCCGCAATGGCTGGCCGCGTGCAGCAGGCGGTGGATCTTGAAGACCTGGTTGATCTCGTACTGCGTTCCCAGGCCCTTGGCGATCTTGTCCATGCAGTTGGCGACCAGCGAAGTGCCCACCCGGCACGGGGTACAGAAGCCGCAGCTTTCGTGCCGGAAAAAGTGCGCGAAGTTGCGCGCCACCTCGAACATGTCGCGATGCGTGCCGAAGACCATGAAGGCGCCCGCCGTCGGCACGTCCTCGAAAGCGATGCTGCGCGAGAATTCGTGCATCGCCAGGCAGATCCCGGAAGGGCCGCTGACCTGCACCGCCTGCGCGTTGCCGGCGCCGCAGTCCTGCAGCACCTGGTTGACCGAAACGCCGAACGGATACTCGTAGATTCCCGGCGTCTCGACGTCGCCCGAAATCGACAGCAACTTGGTCCCGGTCGATTGCTTGGTGCCCAGGCCGGCGAACCAGGCGCCGCCCCTGAGCGCGATCAGCGCCGCCTTGCACAGCGTCTCGACGTTGTTCACCACCGTCGGCTGACCGCGATAGCCGGCGGTGACCGGGAACGGCGGGCGAATGCGTGGAATGCCGCGCTTGCCTTCCAGCGACTCGAGCAACGCCGTTTCCTCGCCGCAGACGTAGGCGCCGGCGCCGACATGGATGTCGATCTCGAAGTCCAGCCCGGCCTGGCCGCACACCGCGCGGCCGAGCAGGCCGCTGCGCCGGCGGCGCTCGAGGTTCTCGCGCAGCGCCGGCAGCAGATAGGCGTACTCGCCACGCAGGTAGAGCAGCCCCTGGCGCGCGCCGATGGTCAAGGCGGCGACGCTCATGCCGTCGAAAACGAGGTCGGCGTAGCTGGCGAGCAGGACGCGATCCTTGAAAGTGCCGGGCTCGCCCTCGTCGGCATTGCAGACGACGTAGCGCGCAGCGGGCCTGCCGTCGGCCTCGGCATGGCACTCGGCGCGGCGCGCCGACTCCCATTTGATGGCCGTGGTGAAACCGGCACCGCCACGCCCGCGCAGGTTGGAGAGCTTCATCTCGGCAAGCATCGCTTCGCCGCCGCGCGCGATCGCCGCGCGCAGCGCCGCGCCGGCCGGCCATTCGGCAGAGAGCAGGGTATCGCGGCGACGGATATTGTCGTCGACGCGGAAGTATTCGGCCGGCCAGTCGGCGAGCGGCGCCTGCGCGCGAATCAGCTCGCCGATGCGCTCGACGCGCTCGCCCGACAGCCGGGTCAGCGCCTGGCCATTGACCAGCAGCGCCGGCCCCTGATCGCACATGCCGGTGCACGACGTGGTGTCGACGCTGACCAGCCCGTCTTCGGAGACCTTGCCGCGCTCGACCCACAACTTGTTGCACAGCCGGTCGAGCAGTTCGCCGCTGCCCAGCATGCGATCGGTGATGTTGTCCGAGAACAGCACCCGGTAGCGACCGGGTGGCGTCAGATGGAAGAACGAGTAGAAACCGGCGACGCCTTCGACCTGCGCCCGCGGCAGCCCGAGCGCCCTGGCGATGGCGGTCAGCGCCGCCGCCGGCAGATAGCCGACGACGCCCTGCGCCTCGCGCAGGATCTGCACCAGCTGGCCCGGCTCGCCGCCGTGACGGTCGACGACCGGCCGCAGCAGCGCGTCGAGTCGTCCTGCGTCAAAGCCTTCTTCGCTCACCGTCGTCTCCCGCTGCGCTGCGCAGCAGCTGCCCATACCCTGGCAAAGCTTAGGCGCTCTGCCGCCGGCAGGTACTGATGCACGTCAACAAGCGCCACCGGCGCACGCGGAGAATTCGGGAAATCGCCCTACATTTTCGTGCTGCATTGCAGCATAATGTGATCTGAGCAGCACCACAGGGAGCCCCGCCATGCACTTCGAAACCCCCCTCGAATTTCTCGAAAGTCGAACCTACGACGAAATCAACGTCGGCGACAGTTCGTCGCTGGTCCGTACCTTGCGGCCCGAGGACGTCAAGCTGTTCGCGCTGATGTCGGGCGACATGAACCCGGCGCTGGCCAACGCCGAATTCAGCCACAGCGGCGTTTTCCAGGATTTCATCGCGCACGGCATGTGGTGCGCCTCGCTGCTGTCGACCATGCTCGGCACGCAGTTCCCCGGCCCGGGGACGGTGATGGTCGAGTCGTCGCTCCATTTCGCGCGACCGGTGGCGATCGGCGACACGATCACCGTAACCGTCACCGTCGGGCAGAAGTTCGCCCGCAACCGGCACATCGTGCTCGACTGCAACTGCCATAACCAGGACCATCTGCTCGTCGTCTCGGGGAGCGCCGAGGTGCTCGCGCCGCGTGAGAAAATCATCACCAAGCGCAAGGCGATGCCGGAGATCACCATTTCCGACAAGTACGCGCGCCTGCAGGTGCTGGTGTCGCGCGCCGCGGGCCTGGCGCCGATCGACATGGCGGTGGTTCACCCCTGCGACCGCGAGTCGCTCAAGGGCGCGCTGCTGGCCGCCGAAGCCAAGCTCATCGAGCCGATCCTGATCGGCCCCGAGCAGCGCATCCGCGCCGTCGCCGAAGAGAACGGCCTGGACCTCAAGGACTACCGCATCGTGAACTGCAAGCACAGCCACGAATCGGCGGCGATGGCGGTGACGCTGATTCGCAGCGGCGACGCCGAAGCGCTGATGAAAGGCAGCCTGCACACCGACGAACTGATGGCCGAAGTGATCTCGAGCAGTTCGGGTCTGCGCACCGGCCGCCGCATCAGCCACGTCTTCCTGATGGACGTGCCGACCTATCCCCGGCCGATCATGATCACCGACGCCGCCGTCAACATCGCGCCGACGCTGATGGAGAAGGTCGATATCGTGCAGAACGCCATCGATCTCGCGCACACCATCGGCACGCCGGAACCGAAGGTGGCGATTCTCTCGGCGGTGGAAACGGTCAACGCCAAGATCCAGTCCACGCTCGACGCCGCCGCACTGTGCAAGATGGCCGACCGCGGCCAGATCAAGGGCGGCCTGGTCGACGGACCGCTGGCTTTCGACAACGCCGTGTCGCTGGTCGCCGCCAAGACCAAGGGCATCGTCTCGGCGGTCGCCGGGCGCGCCGACATCCTGGTCGTCCCCGACCTCGAATCGGGCAACATGATCGCCAAGCAGCTCGAGTACCTGGCCAACGCACTGAGCGCCGGGATCATCCTCGGCGCGCGCGTGCCGATCGTCCTCACCAGCCGCGCCGACAGCGCCGAAACGCGCCTCGCCTCGTGCGTCATCGCCGCCCTCGTTGCGCACGCCACCCGCGCCAAGCAAGCGCCTGCCTGAGACCGTCGCCGGGGCGAGTGTCGCGCGCCCCGGCCGCTGCAGCACCGCACCCGCCGACCTGTCCACCCGCCCACCCGCCCACCCAAGCGTCATTGCGAGGAGGCGAAGCCGACGCGGCAATCCAGTTCCATTCCCTGACTGCCTGTCCGCCACATCAGCCAGGCGAAAGGCAAAACCTCTGGATTGCCACATCGGCGTCGCCTCCTCGCAATGACGGCGGGAAAGGCCGCGTCGAGAACCCGACACGACTCTGGCAGGTCTTCCCTTCCCTCGCGTCTTTCCCGATCCCGGGCACGGCGCCCTTTTTGCCGACGCCGCCCGCGGCAACCCCGAAAAAAATTCAAGCGCCCCGAGCAGCCGCAAGGCCGTGATTTCACGGCCTTTCCCGGGCCGCGCAAAGCTGCGGCGCGAAAACTACATTTAGTCAAGTTGTTGCCTTTGCACACTACATGCAGTAGCTTTACGCCATTGCATGCCTGGCTGCCGGGAAGCGGCAGCTCGCTTCGGCAGAATCGCCCGGCGCGCCTCGTGGCGGCAGGACGCTTCGTCAGCGAGACCATCAACCACAGACAACGTCAACACAACAAACATCGGAGGGACTACCCATGAGCCAGCTCGAACACCAGCTACCCCTGTCAGCCGTCGCCGAGGCGCCCGCCTTCACGCCACTCGCCGAGCAGGAAATCTCCGTCGAGGTGCTGGTCGAGAAGTACGCCAAGGGCAAGGAAACCTCGGTTCACGACGTGCGCCGCCGCGTCGCCCGCGCCCTCGCCGCCAACGAGGACGAAAAGCAGCGCGCGCACTGGGAAGAGCGCTTTCTGTGGGCGCAGGAAACCGGCTTCGTCCCCGCCGGACGCATCAACTCGGCCGCCGGGACGCCGCTCGCGGCGACACTGATCAACTGCTTCGTGCAGCCGATCGGCGATTCGGTGGTCGAGATTGTCGACGGCAAGCCGGGCATCTACAGCGCGCTCGCCGAAGCCGCCGAAACGATGCGCCGCGGCGGCGGTGTCGGTTACGACTTCTCGTCGATCCGCCCGATCGGCGCGCTGGTCAAGGGCACGCAGTCGCGCGCTTCCGGCCCGGTCTCGTACATGCGCGTCTTCGACCGCTCGTGTGAAACCGTCGAATCGGCCGGCGCCCGCCGTGGCGCGCAGATGGGCGTGCTGCGCTGCGACCACCCGGACGTCGAGGTCTTCATCCACGCCAAGGACCACGGCGACCTCTCCAACTTCAACGTCTCGATCGCCGTCACCGACGGCTTCATGGAAGCCGTCGAGGCCGACGCCGAAGTCGAGCTCACGCACCGCGCCGAGCCCAACGCGGACATGAAACGTTCCGGCGCCTTCCAGCGCGACGACGGCATCTGGGTCTATCGGCGCGTGCGCGCGCGCGACCTGTGGGACCAGGTGATGAAGTCGACCTACGACCACGCCGAACCGGGAATCCTCTTCCTCGACCGCATGAACAAGGACAACAACCTCTACTACTGCGAAGTGATCGAGGCCACCAACCCCTGCGCCGAACAGCCGCTGCCGCCGTACGGCTGCTGCTGCCTGGGGTCGATCAACCTGACCCCCTTCGTCAGGAACGCCTTCAGCCAGCACGCCGAGTTCGACTTCGCCGCTTTCGGCGAAGTGGTCAAGGTGTCCACGCGCATGCTCGACAACGTTCTCGACGTCACCGCCTGGCCGCTCGAACGGCAGCGCGAGGAAGCCAGCAACAAGCGCCGCGTCGGCCTCGGCTTCACCGGCCTCGGCGACGCGCTGTGCATGCTGCGCCTGCGCTACGACCGCCCGGAAGCGACCGCGATGGGCGCGCGCATCTCCGAATACATGCGCGACGCCGCCTACCTGGCGTCGGTCGAACTGGGCAAGGAGCGCGGCGCCTTCCCGCTCTTCAACGCCGAGCTCTACCTCTCCGGCGGCAACTTCGCCTCGCGCCTGCCGAACGAAATCAAGAACCAGATCCGCAAGCACGGCCTGCGCAACTCGCACCTGCTGTCGATCGCCCCCACCGGCACCATCTCGCTGGCCTTCGCCGACAACGCATCGAACGGCATCGAACCGCCCTTCTCCTGGACCTACAGCCGCAAGAAGCGCATGGCCGACGGCACGCTCAAGGAATACGCCGTCGAGGACTACGCCTGGCGCCTCTACAAGCACCTCGGCGGCGACGTCGACAAGCTGCCCGACTACTTCGTCACGGCGCTGGAAATCTCGGCCAAGGCGCACAAGGACATGGTCGCCGCCGTCGCGCCGTACATCGACACGTCGATCTCGAAGACGGTCAACGTCCCCGCCGACTACCCCTACGAGGAATTCCAGGACCTCTACATGAGCGCCTGGAAAGCGGGCCTCAAGGGCCTGGCCACCTATCGCCCGAACAGCGTCATGGGCTCGGTGCTCTCGGTCGAGTCAAAGAAACAGGCCGACGAGAAGAAGCAGCCGCAGGACTTCGTCAGCGGCGACGCCAACCGCCGCCTGTCGATCAAGACGCTGCCGGCGCCGGTGCTCGCCAGCCTGCGCTGGCCGAACCGCCCGAACCTGCCGGAAGGCAACATGGCATGGACCTACATGATCGAGCACATGCACGGCAAGTTCGCGCTCTTCGTCGGCCACGTCGAGCAGGAAGGCCGCAGCTGGCCATTCGAGGCCTGGGTCAACGGCCCCGAGCAGCCGCGCGGCCTCGGCGCCGTCGCCAAGACGCTGTCCATGGACATGCGCGCCAACGACCACGGCTGGCTGGCGCTGAAACTCGAATCGCTGGCCAAGACCCCCGGCGACGAGGGCTTCGACATGGCCTTCCCGCCGCACGGCGAGCGCAAGCGCATGCCCTCGGTGGTCGCCGCCGTCGCGCAGCTGATCCAGTACCGCGTCGAGAAGATCGGCGCCTTCAACCACGAAGGCCCGACGCCGGTGCTCGACGCCATGTTCAGCCTCAAGGAGCCGAAGACCGGCACCGACGGCACCCTCTCGTGGACCGTCGATGTCTTCAACCCGGCCACCGGCGAGGACTTCGTCCTCGGCCTCAAGGAAATCACCCTGCCCGACGGCGTCACCCGCCCCTATTCGGTGTGGCTCGCCGGCAACTACCCGCGCGCCCTCGACGGCCTGACCAAGCTGCTGTCGCTCGACATGCGCGTCGTCGACCCGGCGTGGATCGGCATGAAGCTGCGCAAGCTGCTCGACTACCCCGAGCCCCTCGGCGACTTCATGGCCTTCGTGCCCGGCACCCGCCGCCAGACCAACTACACCTCGACCGTCGCCTATCTCGCGCAGTTGATCATCCACCGCTACGCGATGCTCGGCATCCTCGACGAAAACGGGCTGCCGCTGCAACAGATGGGGATTCTCGAAGCGCCGGCGGGCGGAACGGCGGCGAAACCGACCGCCGGGAAGCTTTGTGGGGAGTGCGGGAACCGGACGATGATTCGCAAGGATGGGTGTGATTTTTGTACGGCTTGCGGGGCGGTGGGGAGTTGCGGGTAGCTTGCACAGGGCATGGCCGGGAAGGCCTGGCGCTCCCGGTCGCACCAAGATCGGCGAGCGTCGCTCGCCGGCAGTTTTTGCGCCGCGATTTCAATGGTTTGGTAATTCGTTCACTTGGGAATAGACTCAGTTCACGGAGGCATGGGTATGACCGACAACGTAGAGAATCTGATTCTTGAGCACTTGCGCGGATTACGAGCTGGACAGGATCGCCTTGAGAGCGAAATGCGCGAGGTCGCCGCGCGTCTGACCAGCCTGGAAGCAAGCACCGCTGCTGGCCGCCGCGACAGCGCGCATAACTACGAAGAAGTCATCCGGCAGCAGTCGAGTATCGACCAGATCAAGGCGCGAATTGACCGGATTGAGAGGCGTTTGGAAATTGCGGGCTGAGGGGTCATGGTCAGGCAAAAGGGAAGACCTGAACCCGCATTCCCCGCACGCATTCCCCGCACTCCAGCGCATTCGCACTATCTAAGGGAGCTTCGTAAATGGGAGCAGTAATCGAGCACCCGGACAACGGCGATTCGAACATTGAAGTCATTCGCGTCGGCGACACTGAATCGCGTGTACCCTTGAAGGTATACCAAGACATCTACCATCAAGTCACTGGTCGAACTGAGCAGGTCAGAAAACGCTACTCGGACAACTTGTTGGTCGAGTTCGCTGAGCTTGAGCAGCTTCACTTCAAAATTCAGCAGTTATGCGATGTTCACAAAATCATTGCCTGCAACGAGACAATCTCGGTGTTCCACGAAAAAGAGCGGAAGGAACAGTTCACGTCTTTTGAGAGGTTTCGCGCATACAACGCTAACGCCGCCAGTCCAACGCTTAGCCCCTGTTTAACCTACCGAAAAAAACTTCTCGCGTAATCAATTGCTTGCAAGGCAAATGAATTTCTAATGGCACAACAAGCGCGTAATGTTGTGTCAGGAAGTCAGTTTTCGGGTTCCTCCGGGATC
>Ga0209571_1001367_pt1 | contig 12165 bp, 13 predicted proteins | sample EBPBio102011_DNA_FD_185866 | JGI IMG/M metagenome (GOLD analysis project Ga0209571, IMG submission 185866) | Wastewater treatment Type I Accumulibacter community from EBPR Bioreactor in Madison, WI, USA - Reactor 1_1/10/2011_ DNA (SPAdes)... | ecosystem: Engineered > Bioreactor > EBPR >...
GACCGGGGCCAGCGCCAGCAGCCAGGCGAAGATCGCCAGCGACAGCAGGCCCGGCAGCAGCCACAACGCATGCGCGCCCTGCCGCCACACCGCCCAGACGGCGAAACATCCGGCGATCTCGGCCAGGGCGGCCAACGGGTAAAGAAGGACTGTCATGCCGCGCACTCTGCCCGCAACGGCCGCCAAAGGCCAGTTCCCGTCGCTCCGGCCCACCCCGCATGCGCCCGCCCTATTCCGGCTCGGGCGCCCGGTCCGGCAGGCCGTCATGCGGGGTCGAAGCCAGCTCTTCCAGCTCGGCCTCGGTCATGTCGCGGAACATCTCGCGCGAGGCGCCCTTCAACGCGCTGATCTTCGCCTCGCCGCGCTTGGCGGCCAGCGCGGCCCCCGCCGCGCGTTGCTGGGCTTTCGAGGTGGCGGGCATGGCGGCTCCTGTCCGAACGGGCACCTGCCGGACCAACCCGCAAGGGCCGCCCGAAGTTCCCTTTCGCGGCATACCTTTGCCAGACGTTTGCCAGACCTTCGCCAGACGCCGGAACGCGGCCCTTGCGGGACTAGCCGAAACGCGCCTTGACCACCGCGCCCACGGCGCCGAAATCCATCTGGCCGGCATATTTCGCCTTCAGCACGGCCATCACCTTGCCGACATCGCGGATGCTGGCGGCCCCTGTCTCGGCCATGGCCGCCTCGACCGCCGCAGCCACTTCGGCCTCGGTCATCTGGCGCGGCAGAAACTCCTGGATGACCTTGATTTCGTTCAGTTCCTTGTCGGCCAGCTCCAGCCGCCCGCCCTCTTCATAGGCCCGGGCCGATTCCTGACGCTGCTTGACCATCTTGCCCATCAAGGCGACGATCTCGGGCTCCTGCACCATGCCCTCGCCGCCCTCGCCCCGGCTCGCGATGTCGCGGTCCTTGATCGCGGCATTGATCAGGCGCAGCGTCGACAGCCGGTCCGCCTCCTTGGCCTTCATCGCCTCTTTCAACGCGGTCTGAAGCCGCTCGCGCAAAGACATCTCCGGCCATCCCCATGGTTTCCCCGAAGCCCTGACCATACCCCAGCCCGCCGGTCCGCGCAACCACGGCACATAAAGGCAAGCTATTGATTTTACTTAAAAATCCTTTTGCAATCAGGCCTTGACCCCGCCTGCCCGCCTCTTTAGGTTCGCGCCAATTTGCCGATAGGAGAGTCGACCATGCCCGCCCCGCGCGATGCTACCGCCTGCCTTGCCCTCGCCGATGGCACGATCTTCTACGGCAAGGGCTTTGGCGCCACGGGCGAGACGGTGGCCGAACTTGTGTTCAACACCGCAATGACCGGCTATCAGGAAGTGATGACCGACCCCTCCTATGCAGGCCAGGTCGTGACTTTCACCTTCCCCCATATCGGCAATACCGGCGTGACCGCAGAAGATGACGAGACCGCCACCCCCGCCGCCGCCGGCATGGTGGTGAAATGGGATCCGACCGAGCCGTCGAACTGGCGCGCAAGCGGAGAGTTGCAGACCTGGCTCGAAAAGATCGGCCGCATCGGCATGGGTGGCGTCGACACCCGCCGCCTGACCCGCGCGATCCGCCAGCAGGGCGCGCCGCATGTTGCACTTGCCCATGATCCTGAAGGGAAATTCGACATCGAGCGCCTGGTCGCCAAGGCCCGCGCCTGGAAAGGCCTGGTCGGCCTTGACCTCGCGAAAGACGTGACCTGCGCCCAATCCTACCGCTGGGATGAAAAGCGGTGGGCCTGGCCCGAAGGCTATGCCAAGCGTGAAGGCGCGGGGCTGCGCGTCGTCGCCATCGACTATGGCGCCAAGCGCAACATTCTGCGCTGCCTGGCGTCTTCGGGTTGCGAGGTCACCGTCCTGCCCGCCACCGCCACGGCCGAGGATGTGCTGGCCCTGAACCCCGAAGGCGTCTTCCTGTCGAACGGGCCCGGCGATCCGGCTGCGACCGGCGAATATGCCGTGCCGATGATCCAGGGCGTCTTGAAGGCCGACCTGCCGCTTTTCGGAATTTGCCTTGGCCATCAGATGCTTGCCCTGGCGGTCGGCGCCCAGACCCGCAAGATGAACCATGGCCATCACGGCGCGAACCACCCGGTGAAGGACCTGACCACCGGCAAGGTCGAGATCACCTCGATGAACCATGGCTTCACCGTCGATGCCGAGACCCTGCCCGAAGGCGTGGTGGAAACCCATGTCTCACTGTTCGATGGCACCAATTGCGGCATCGCGCTCAGGGACAAGCCGGTCTTCTCGGTGCAATATCACCCCGAGGCCAGCCCCGGCCCGCAGGACAGCTATTATCTGTTCGACCGTTTCGCCGCCGCCATGCAGGCGCGCCGCAGCGCCTGAGCGCGCAAACCGCATAGAGTTAACCGCCTGTTAACGCCTCTTTAACCCGCGTCGGCGCAGCCTTGCGCCGCGTATCGCGGGCCATGGGGGCTAAGGGGCATGACCGCAACTCTTCCGATCCTTCGCCTCGGGGCGGCTGCGGCGGCCCCGCCGCCGCAAGGCAAGCCGGCGCCGCCGCCTTCCCCCCTTCCCCCGCCCGACCTGACCCGGACCTTTCCACTGTCGCTGGTGCGGCAGGGCCTGGTCCGGCCGGACGATCTGGTTCACGCCCTGGCGCTCGGGTCGCGGCGGCGGGATCGCGCGGCTTCGACTGGGCTGATCGCGCGCGGCGCGATGGACGAGGACAGCCTGCTTGATGCCGCCGCCCACCATTTTGGTGTCGCCCGCGTCGACCCCTGCCATCCCTTGCCCGATGTCCGGCTGATCGACCGCTTCACGCTGGCCGATTGCCTGCGTCACGGGGTCCTGCCCTGGCGGCGGGCCGGGGCGGTGGTGATCGTGGTCACCGCGCGCCCGGAAGAGTTTCACCACCTGCGCCCGATGCTCGAGGCCCGGCTTGGCCCGGTGGCCATGGCGCTGGCCCCCCTTGACCAGATCGAGGCCGCCCTTCACCGGCGCCGGGGCGCAAGGCTGGCCCATCTGGCCGAGCATCGCGTTGCCCCGGCCGAAAGCTGCCGGAACTGGGGTCGTGGCCAAAGCGGCGCGAAGGCCCTGCAAGGCCTTGTACTGACGCTTTTTCTGGCCGCGGTCTGCCTGGGTGCCATGCCGCTGCTGCTGCCCTGGCTGCTGCTTGCGCTGGCCGTCCTGTCCCTGTCGCTTGCCATGGCGCTGAAACTGGCCGCCACGCTGGCGGCCCTGCGGCCGCCGCCGCCCGAACCGCCCCCGCCCGATCTGGCCCGCCTGCCGCCGGTTTCGGTCATCGTGGCGCTCTACCGCGAAAGCGACATCGCCCCCCGGCTGGTGCGGCGGCTGTCGCGGCTGGATTACCCGCGCGATCTGCTGGAAGTCGTGCTTGCGGTCGAGGCCGAGGATGAGATGACCCGCGCCGCCCTGGCCGGGGCCGATCTGCCGCCCTGGATGCGGGTGGTGATCGCGCCTCCCGGCCGCATCAAGACCAAGCCGCGCGCCCTGAACCTGGCGCTGGACCATTGCCGGGGCGCGATCATCGGCATTTACGATGCCGAAGACGCGCCCGAACCCGATCAGATCCGCAAGGTCGTGGCGCGGTTCCAGCGTCGCGGCCACGATGTCGCCTGCCTTCAGGGTGTGCTGGATTACTACAATCCGCGCACCAACTGGCTGTCACGCTGCTTCACCATCGAATATGCGGCCTGGTTCCGCCTGATGCTGCCCGGCATCGCGCGGCTGGGCCTTGCCGTGCCCCTGGGCGGCACGACCCTGTTCTTCCGCCGCGCCGTGCTTGAGGACCTGGGCGGCTGGGATGCCCATAACGTGACCGAGGATGCCGATCTCGGCATCCGCCTGGCCCGTCACGGCTATCGGACCGAATTGATCGACACCGTGACCGGGGAGGAGGCGAATTGCCGCCCCCTCGCCTGGATCAAGCAGCGCTCGCGCTGGATCAAGGGCTATATGATGACCTGGTTCGTGCATATGCGCGACCCGGCCCTGCTGTGGCGCCAGCTTGGACCGCGCGGCTTTCTTGGCTTTCAGATCATGTTCTTGGGCTCGATCCTGCAAACGCTTCTGGCGCCCCTGTTGTGGAGTTTCTGGCTGGTGGCGCTTGGTCTGCGGCACCCCATGGTGCAAAGCCTGTCGCCCACCGGGCTGCATCTGCTGGTGGCGCTGTTCCTGACCTCCGAGGCGCTGACCATCGCCACCGGCATCATCGCGCTGCGCCGGACGGGCCATCGGCTGTCACCACTCTGGGTGCCAACGCTGCACCTGTACTTCCCGCTCGCGGCGCTGGCCTCTTACAAGGCGCTGTGGGAACTGGCGGTCCGGCCCTTCTACTGGGACAAGACCAGCCACGGCCATTTTGACCCCGGCGAGCCGCGCACCGGCGAAACACGCCCGCCGCGCCAGGCATTCCAGTCCGGGGCCGCCCTTGGCAAACCCGGGCGGACAGGCCTTTTCACGGCCCGCACACGCCAGCACAGCCTCTGGCACGATACAAGCCAATCCATTGATCGGAAAAGGATATCAGCGTAGCTTCAGCTCGCCGGCCTCGACCCGCAGCCGGGTCTCAAAAGCCTTGCTGATATGGGCTTTCAGCGCCTGATAGGCGGCCTCGCCATCCTGCTGCTCCAGCGCCGCGACAATCGCCTCATGCTCGTCCAGCGCCACCTCGTCGCGGCCCTCGGCGGCAAAAGAGGTATTCGCCATCAACGCCATGGACCGATGCACAAGGTCAAGCTGCTGCACCAGAAAGCGGTTGTGGCTGGCCAGGTGGATCTGGCGGTGAAAGCGCTTGTTCGCCCGGCTCAGCGCGCGCGGATCGCCGCCCAGAAGGCCGCGATCCTCGGCCACCATGCTTTTCAGGACGCGGAGTTCCTCTTCCGTCGCATGACGTGCCGCCAGCCGCGCCGCCAGCCCCTCCAGCTCGCTGCGCACCGCGTAAAGCTCGGCCAACTGGTTGTGATCCAGCGTCGCCACGATCAGGCTGCGCCCGTCGCGCGTCAGCATGGCCTGGGTCTCCAGCCGTTGCAGCGCTTCGCGCACCGGGGTCCGGCTGACGCCCAGCCGCTCGGCCAACTCGCTTTCCACCAGCCGGTCGCCGGGCTTGTATGTCCCCGCCTCGATCGCCTCGAGGATCAGCGTATAGGCATCTTTCTGCACCCTTCGGGCCTCCCATCCCTGACCCGCGACCCTAGTCGCGCGCAGAAACACGTTCAACCCTTCCAAATGCCGCAGCCCCGGCCTAGAAGACACCATGCCGAAAGACGATTTCTCTCATGTCTCCACCTGGGTCTTCGACCTGGACAAGACGCTGTATCCGCCCGAGGCGCGGCTCTTCGACCAGATCGAAGTGAAGATGACCGACTGGGTGATGTCCCGGTTGGCGGTGGACCGCGAAAAGGCCGACCATCTGCGCCGCCATTACTGGGCGCTTTATGGCACCACGCTGGCGGGGCTGATGCAGGAACATGCCATCCATCCCGGCGATTATCTGGCCGATGTCCATGACATCGACTTCTCGGCCCTGCGCCCCGACCCGGCGCTGGCCGCCGCCATCGCCGCCCTGCCCGGCCGTCGCATCGTGTTCACCAATGCCGACCGGCCCTATGCCGCCAAGGTCCTGGCCGCGCGGGGCCTGAACGGGGTCTTCGACGCCGTCTATGGCGTCGAGGATGCCGATTACCGCCCCAAGCCCCAGCGCGAGGCCTTCGAGATGGTTTTCGCCAAAGACGGGCTTCTGCCCGGCAAAGCGGCGATGTTCGAAGATGACGCACGCAATCTTGAAGTGCCCCATGCCATGGGCCTGCGCACCGTGCATGTCGCGCCCGATCCGGAACCCGCGCCGCATATCCATCACCATACCGCTGATCTTGCGGGGTTTCTTGCGCGGCTGACCCAGGGCTGATCAGCTTGATCGCGGTCCTTGCCCTCGCGAAAGCCTCTCCCTGCCCCTGACAGATTGCCGCACTGCGGCATCACGCCTCTTTGGCGGCGGCGCGGAATCCGTATCTGAAGCTGCATCTGACATGCCGCTTTGCGCCCGGAGGACCCGCCATGACCGCCACCCTCACCCTTGCCGCCGAAACCGCCGATCACGCCGGTCACACCGCTCTGACCGGCAAGGCCGCGCCCACCGACCGGGCCGCCGAGATGGTCCTCTGGCTGGTGCCGGTCCTGCTGCTGGGGCTGGTTCTTGCCATCAAGACCTGGGGTCTTTTCGCCCTGACCCTGGCCGCCCTGCCGGCGGTGCCGCTGATGTTCGTCTTCTTCATCGCGATCAGCTGGCCCTGAGACGCGCGGCCGGGGGCGCAACCGGGGCGCTTTGCCGCCTCGCCAAGCGCGCCCGCCTGCGCTAGACCGGGGCCGAAAGGCAGGCCCCCGATGCGCATCCAGACCGATATCCTCGTCTCCGGTGGCGGCGTCGCCGGGCTGACCGCCGCGGCGGCCTTCGGTTCCGCCGGGTTCCGTGTGATCTGCGTCGATCCCGAACCGCCGGTGACGGCCGAGACCGACCCCGCCGCCGACCTGCGCACCACGGCCTTCCTGCAACCCTCGCTGCCCGTGCTGCAAGACGCGGGCCTGTGGGCCAGGCTGGCCCCCCATGCCGCACCCCTTCAGATCATGCGGATCGTTGATGCCGGCGGACCAGTGGCCGAGCCGCGGGTGATCAAGGATTTCGACGCTTCCGAAATCTCCGAGCAGCCCTTTGGCTGGAACCTGCCCAACTGGCTGTTGCGGCGCGAGATGGTGGCGCGGCTCGCGGAACTTTCCAATGTCACCTTCCGTCCGGGCACCGCCACCAGGGCGCTGCTGACGCGCGACGCCGAGGCGCTCGTCACCCTGTCCGATGGCAGCACCGTTTCCGCCCGGCTGCTGATCGCCGCCGATGGCCGCAACTCGCCCATGCGCGAGGCTCTGGGCATCCCGGTCCGCACCATGCGCTATGGCCAGAAGGCGCTGGCCTTCGCCGTCACACATCCGATCCCGCATCAGAATGTCTCGACCGAGATCCACCGCTCCGGCGGCCCCTTCACTCTGGTCCCCCTGCCCGACCGCGACGGCAAACCGGCCTCTGCTGTGGTCTGGATGGAAGAAGGCCCGACAGCACAACGGCTTGCCACTCTGCCTGTGGCCGAGTTCGAAGCCGAGATGAATATGCGCTCCTGCCAGATTCTTGGTCCGCTGACCCTGGCCAGCCGCCGCACGGTCTGGCCGATCATCGCCCAGGTGGCGGCGCGCATGGCGGGCGAACGCACCGCCCTTCTGGCCGAGGCCGCCCATGTCGTCCCGCCCATCGGCGCGCAGGGGCTGAACATGTCGCTGGGCGATCTGCGGGTGCTGCTGGATCTGGCGCAAAAGGCGCCGGACGATCTTGGCAACAGAAAGATGCTGGATGCCTATCACAAGGCCCGCCATGCCGAAGTGCTTGCGCGCGTCACCGGCATCGACCTGCTGAACCGCGCCTCGATGCTTGGCGCACAGGGCCTGCGCGACCTGCGCGCCGGGGCGCTGGATGCGCTCTACACGCTTGCGCCGCTGCGCAAGACGCTGATGCGGGCCGGCCTCGGGGTCCGCTGAGCCACGGCGATTTCTTCGCGATATCGGTCCGCAGCCCTTGAAGGCCCCGGACCGGAGTTTTCAACCCCCTCGGGGCGCTACAGCGCCGCCTCCACCGCCCGGGTCAGCCGCGCCACGGTGCCATCGACATCCTTCAGCTTGTCGAGACCGAACAGCCCGATGCGGAAGCTGCGATAGCCCTCGCCCTCGCCGATCTGCAAGGGCACGCCCGCCGCGATCTGCACGCCCTTGTCGCGGAACTTGGCGCCGTTCTGCACCGCCGGATCGTCGGTATAGCTGACCACAACCCCCGGCGCCTGGAAGCCTTCGGCCGCCACAGAACGGATGCCACGGGCGGCGAACATCGCCCGCACCTTGCGGCCCAGGTCCCATTGCGCCTCTTTCGCGGCGGCCAGGCCCATCGCCTTGGTCTCGGCCATGGCGTCGCGCATCCCCAGGATGGCATCGGTCGGCATGGTGGCATGATAGGCATGCCCGCCGCCTTCATAAGCCGCCATGATCGCCCGCCACTTCTTCAGATCCAGCGCGAAACTGTCGGTCGTGGTCGCCGCCAGCCGCTCTTCCGCGCGCGGCCCCATCACCACGATCCCGGCGGCGGGCGACGCGCTCCAGCCCTTTTGCGGCGCCGAGATCAGCACATCCACCCCGGTCGCCTGCATATCGACCCAGATGCAGCCACTGGCGATGCAGTCCAGCACCATCAGCGCGCCCACCTCATGCGCCGCCGCCGCCAGGGCGGCGATGTAATCATCGGGCAGGATGATGCCGCTGGCGGTTTCGACATGCGGCGCGAACACCGCCTCGGGCTTCACCTCGCGGATCTTCGCCACCACTTCCTCGATCGGCGGCGGCGCGAAAGGCGCGCCCGGCGCATTGCCGGTGCTGCGCGCCATCATCACCGTGGTCTCGGCGGCGAAGCCGCCCGCCTCGAAGATCTGGCTCCAGCGGAACGAGAAAAAGCCGTTGCGCACGATCAGGACCCTGCCCCGGCCAAACTGCCGCGCCACCGATTCCATCGCATAGGTGCCGCCGCCCGGAACCAGCGCCACCGAGGTGCCGCGATAGACCTCTTTCACCAGAGCCGAGACATCGCGCATCACGCCCTGGAACTTGGCCGACATGTGGTTCAGGCTGCGATCGGTGAAGACCACCGAAAATTCTTCCAGCCCCTCAGGGTCGACATTGGGCAGCAGTCCGGGCATCGCGTTCCTCCTCAGGTCTTCGCAGTCAGGTCTTTTCCGACACTCGATAGTTGGCGCGCGCCAGCCAGTCGGGGTTGATCTCGACGCCCCAGCCGGGCGCATCCGGGACAATGGCATGGCCCGCTTCGATCCGGTAGGGGTCGTTGAGGAAAAGCCCGTCCTGCCAAGGATAGTAATCCAGCCCCTCGATGGAAAATTCCAGATATTTCCCGGGGTTGGGAATCGCTTTCAAGAGATGCATCGTGCACATGGTGACAAGCGACAGGTTCGCGGCATGGGGCGTGATCGGCAGCCCGGCGGCATGGCCCATCCGGCAGACCTCAAGCGTGCGGCAGATGCCGCCCAGATACATGATGTCGGGTTGCAGCACATCGACCGCGCGTTTGGCGATCGACATCTGCCACATCACGAACTCGCAATCCTGCTCGCCGCCCGCCACGTCGATCGAAAGCGCCCGGCGCACTTCGGCGGTCTGGTCATATTCCCAATAGCGGCAGGGTTCCTCGAAATGGCCTATACCGGCCTGTTCCAGCCGTTTGCCCACCTCTATGGCCCGGGCGGGGGTGAAGGCAGAATTGCCGTCGACCAGCATGTCGTGCCCCTGCCCCAGCGCTTTCGAGACCGTCTCGATCACCGCCTCGGTCCGCCCCGGCCATTCGTCGGTATCGCGGCCATATTCCGCGCCGACCCGCCATTTGAAGGCGGTGAAGCCCTTGTCGTCGCGCAGGCGGCACAGCCGCGCGGCCTCGTCCTCGGGCGTGATGTCGCGCCGCATCGAACTGGCATAGGCACGCAGCGGCCCCGGCGTGCCGCCCAGAAGTTCCACCACCGGCTTGCCCGCCGCCTTGCCCCGCAGATCCCAGATCGCGGTGTCGAGGCCCGTTTGGGCGCGGCGGATGTAACTGCCGGGAAATTTGTGCTCGCGCTCGATCACGCGGATCAGCGTGTCTTCCAGATCCTCGGTATCCGTGCCCAGGGCGTGCGGCGCGACCTGGCGGTGAAAGACCTCGGCCGTGATATCGGCGCAATAGGTGGAAAGCTGCCCCCAGCCGGTCGCGCCGGTCTCATCCGTCACCCGGACGAAGCACACGAATTCCGTGCCAAAGGTTTCCAGCTTCACGATCTTCATGGCCACACTCCCTGCCAGCACGGCGGCAGGCTAGCCGCCCCGCGTCACCCTTTCACGACCGTTTCCGTCGCGCCAAGCGGGCCGGGACGTCGCTCCTCGGTCAAAAGCACATTCGCCTCAAGATTGCCAACCCCCGGCAGGGTCATGATCCGCCGCCGCAAGACACGTTCGAAATCGGCCAGATCGCGCGCCACCACCCGCAGGCGATAGTCGAACAGGCCCAGCACATGCTGCACCACCTGCACTTCCGGGATCGCGGTCGCCGCGCGCTCGAAATCCTCAAGGCTCACCCGCCCCTTGGTCGCCAGCTTCACCCCCAAAAACACCGTGACGCCGAATCCCAGCTTGGACAGATCGACGACGACCCGCCGCCCCGCGATCACCCCCGCCTCCTCCAGCCGCCGCAGCCGCCGCCAGGCGGCGGGCTGGCTCAGGCCGAAACGCCGCCCCAACTCCCCCGCCGACAGCGTGCCATCGCCTGCCAGCGCGCGCAGCAGGCTGCGGTCGGTATCGTCCAGGTCGATCATATCGGCAGCCCCCCGGCATCCTTGATGGTCGAGACCAGCATCAGCGCCTCGACCTCGGCGATATGCGGCAGGGCAAGGATGCGGGCGCGGTACAGTTCCGTCCAATGGCCCATGTCGCGGGCGATGACGTTCAGCCTGGCATCGACACGGCCCAGGAAGGTCTCGATCCCGATCACCTCAGGCACCTCGCGCGCGGCGGCGATGAATTCGTCCAGCGCGCGCGGGTTCGATTTTTCCAGCGTGAAGCGCAACGAGACCTCGACCTCATAGCCCATCCGCCGCCAGTCGATCACTGCGGTCTCCGCCAGGATCACACCCCCCGCCCGCAGCTTTTCGATCCGCCGCCACAGCGTGGCCGGCGTGACCCCGGCGCGTTCGGCCAGATCGGCGCGCGGCAGCGCGGGTTCGGCCAGAAGATGGCGCAGGATGCGGCGGTCGGTTTCGTCTAGCTGCATGATTAATCCATGTTCATGCGATCAGGCGCATGATCTTTCGCAGAAATCGGCAAATACGTCAAACATTGCACGATCCGCGCTGCGAAAACCCCTATCCTGCCGCCAGATGAAGCAAGAGGAGACGCAAGATGCGCGTTTACTACGACCGCGACTGCGATGTGAACCTGATCAAGGACAAGAAAGTCGCCATTCTGGGCTACGGCTCGCAGGGCCATGCCCATGCGCTGAACCTGCGCGACTCGGGCGCGAAGAATCTGGTCGTGGCGCTGCGCGAAGGTTCGCCCTCGGCCAAGAAGGCCGAAGCCGAAGGCCTCAAGGTCATGGGCATCGCCGAAGCCGCCGCCTGGTGCGACCTGATCATGTTCACCATGCCCGACGAGCTTCAGGCCGCGACCTACAAGAAATACGTCCATGACAATCTGCGCGAAGGCGCGGCGATCGCCTTCGCCCATGGCCTGAATGTGCATTTCGGCCTGATCGAGCCGAAGCCCGGCGTCGATGTCATCATGATGGCGCCTAAGGGCCCCGGCCATACCGTGCGCGGCGAATACACCAAGGGCGGCGGCGTGCCCTGCCTGGTCGCGGTGCATCAGGACGCCTCGGGCAAGGCCATGGATATCGGCCTGTCCTACTGCTCCGCCATCGGCGGCGGCCGTTCGGGCATCATCGAGACCAACTTCCGCCAGGAATGCGAGACCGACCTCTTCGGCGAGCAGGCGGTCCTCTGCGGCGGCCTGGTCGAGCTGATCCGCATGGGCTTCGAAACCCTGGTCGAGGCCGGCTACGAGCCGGAAATGGCCTATTTCGAATGCCTGCACGAGGTGAAGCTGATCGTGGACCTGATCTACGAAGGCGGCATCGCGAACATGAACTACTCGATCTCGAACACCGCCGAATACGGCGAGTATGTCTCAGGCCCGCGGATCCTGCCCTATGACGAGACCAAGGCCCGCATGAAAGCGGTGCTGCGCGACATCCAGACCGGCAAGTTCGTGCGCGATTTCATGCAGGAAAACGCCGTCGGCCAGCCGTTCTTCAAGGCGACCCGCCGCATCAATGACGAACACCAGATCGAGCAGGTCGGTGAAAAGCTGCGCGCCATGATGCCCTGGATCTCGAAGGGCAAGATGGTGGACCGCGCGCGGAACTAAGACGCCGATTTCTCTGCGAAAGATCGCTTTTTGGGGCCAGGGGTTTTCCTCTGGCCCTTTTCCTTTCCCTTCGCGAGAATGACAGCATGATCAGCCCGTGGACATGGACGCTGCGCCGCTTGCGGCGCAAGCTGTGGGT
>Ga0209571_1001371_pt1 | contig 12082 bp, 10 predicted proteins | sample EBPBio102011_DNA_FD_185866 | JGI IMG/M metagenome (GOLD analysis project Ga0209571, IMG submission 185866) | Wastewater treatment Type I Accumulibacter community from EBPR Bioreactor in Madison, WI, USA - Reactor 1_1/10/2011_ DNA (SPAdes)... | ecosystem: Engineered > Bioreactor > EBPR >...
GACGACGATGATCTACGTCACCCACGATCAGGTGGAGGCCATGACCATGGCCGACAAGATCGTGGTCCTGAACGCGGGCAACATCGAACAGGTCGGCGCGCCGCTGGAGCTGTACAACAATCCCCGCAACCTGTTCGTCGCGGGCTTCATCGGCAGCCCGAAGATGAACTTCATCGAGGGCGCCGAAGCGGCAAAGCACAACGCCCATACCATCGGCGTCCGGCCCGAGCATATCACGGTGGGCGCGGGCCCGTGGGAGGGCGTGGTCGGCCTGTCGGAACATCTTGGCTCGGACAGTTTCATCAAGGTCGACGTGGACGGGATCGGCGTGATCAATGTCCGCGCACCCGGTGAAATCCACGTACACCACGGGGATCGTGTCAAGCTGGCCCTCGGCGGCAAGATCCACCGCTTTGACGCGAACGGGCTGGCCATATGAGACTGGCCGGAAAGACCGCCCTGATCACCGGCGCGGCGCGCGGCATCGGCCTGGCCTTTGCCCGCGCCTATCTGGCCGAAGGGGCAGAGGTGGCGATTGCCGACATCAATCTGTCGGCGGCTGAGAAGGCGGCGGAAAGCCTTGGACCCAAGGCCCATGCCATCGCGCTGGACGTGACCCGGCAGGACTCGATTGATGCCGGGTTTGCGGAGGCCATCGGCAAGATGGGCAAGCTGGATATCCTGATCAACAACGCCGCGCTCTTTGTCGCCGCGCCGACGGTCGAGATCACGCGCGCCGATTATGACAAGCTGTTCGCGGTAAACGTGGCAGGCACGCTGTTCTGCCAGCAGGCCGCTGCGCGTCACATGATCGAACGCGGTCAGGGCGGGACAATCATCAACATGGCCAGCCAGGCCGGGCGGCGAGGTGAGGGGCTGGTGGCCGTGTATTGCGCGACCAAGGCCGCCGTGATCAGCCTGACCCAGTCGGCGGGTCTGGACCTGATCAAGCACGGGATCAACGTCAACGCCATCGCGCCGGGCGTGGTGGATGGCGAACACTGGGACGGGGTGGATGCCTTCTTCGCGAAATACGAAGGCAAGCCCAAGGGACAGAAGAAGAAGGAAGTTGGCGCGGCCGTGCCCTTCGGGCGAATGGGCACCGCCGAGGATCTGACCGGAATGGCGATCTTCCTTGCCACGCCGGAAGCGAAATACATCGTCGCCCAGTGCTTCGGCGTGGACGGCGGCAACTGGATGGCATGACCGATGAAACCGCAGCTTCCCGCCTATGACCGCACGAAACTGACGCCCGGCATCGTCCATATCGGGCTGGGCAACTTTCACCGCGCGCATATGGCAGTCTACCTCGACGACCTCTTCGCCAAGGGTCTGGACCACGGCTGGGCGATCCTTGGCGCCGGGGTGCGCGAGGGCGACGCCCGGATGCGCGACGCGTTGAAGGGGCAGGACTGCCTGTCAACCGTGATCGAGCTGGACCCCAAGGGCAAATCGGCCCGGCGGATCGGCTCGATGATCGACTTCCTGCCGGTGGAGGCGGACAACGCCGCCCTGATCGCCGCCATGTCCCGCCCGGAAATCCGCATCGTCAGCCTGACCGTGACCGAGGGGGGCTATTTCATCAACCCGGCGACCGGGCAGTTCGACCCCTCGCACCCCGAGATCGTGGCGGATGCCGCGAACCCGCACCGCACCGCCTTTGGCGCGATCATCGCGGCGTTGAAGGCGCGCAAGGCGGCGGGTGTGGCGCCCTTCACCGTGATGTCCTGCGACAACCTGCCCGGCAACGGCCATGTGACCAAAGCGGCAGTGACGGGCCTTGCGGCGATCAAGGACCCCGCCTTGGCGGACTGGATCGCGGCGAATGTCGCCTTCCCCAACGGCATGGTGGACCGCATCACCCCCGCCACCGGCCCGCGCGAGCGTGAGATGGCGGCAAGTTTCGGTCTGGGCGACGACCCCGTCCCCGTCACCTGCGAACCGTTCCGGCAATGGGTGCTGGAGGATAATTTCCCGCAAGGCCGCCCGGCCTTCGAGAAGGTGGGCGTCACGCTGACCCCGCATGTCCACAATTTCGAGATGATGAAGATCCGCATCCTGAACGGCGGCCACGCGACCATCGCCTATCCCGGCGGGTTGATGGACATCGAATACGTGCACGAGGCAATGGCGGACCCGCTGATCCGCGGCCTGCTGGACAAGGTGGAGATGGACGAGATCATCCCCTATATCCCCCCGGTCCCCGACACCAACCTTGGCGACTACTACCGCCTGATCGTCGAGCGTTTCTCCAACCCCGAGGTCGCCGATACCGAGCGCCGCCTCTGCCTTGACGGGTCGAACCGGCAACCGAAGTTCATCGTGCCGGGGGTCCGCGACGCGCTGGAGGCGGGCGGGTCGGTCGAAGGGTTGGCGCTGGTTTCGGCGATGTGGTGCCGCTACTGCTATGGCGAGACCGACAGCGGCACCCCTATCCCGCCGAACGACCCCGACTGGGAGGCGCTGGTCGTCCGGTCGAAAGCGGCGAAGGCACGCCCGGCGGCCTGGCTGGAAATGACCACGGTCTATGGCGAGCTTGGCCGGGACGCCCGTTTCGCCAAAGCCTTCGAACGGCATCTGAACCGGCTTTGGGCGGTGGGTACGCGGCAGGTTCTGGCCGAGTATCTGGCCTAGCTGCGTCGTCTTCCGCCCCACGCCTTCCACGGGGCGAGCGCCGCCCTTGTCAATGTCCGCCCATCTGGCGGCCGATCTCGGCGCGGTTGGTGTCTTCGACCGCCGCGGCCGGGCCAAGCCTGCCTTCGGACATCACGGCGATGCGGTCGGACAGTTCCAGGATCTCGTCCAGATCCTCGCTGATCAGCAGCACCGCCGCCCCCCGGTTGCGCTGGTCCATGATCTGCGCGCGGATTTCGGCGACCGAAGCGAAGTCGAGGCCGAAACAGGGGTTGGCCACGATCAGCACATCCACGTCGCCCGACAGTTCCCGCGCCAGAACCGCGCGCTGCACGTTGCCGCCCGACAGGGTCTCGATCGGGGCATCGGCAGAGCTGGTCTTGACGTTGTAGCGGCGGATCAGCGCCGCGCCCTCGGCCCGTATCCGCGAGGGCGAGATCAGGCCAAGGCGACCGGCCAGCGGCGGCTTGTCGAAGCGGCGGAAGGCGATGTTCTCGGCCACGCTCATCCGGGGCACCACGGCGTTGCGCAGCGGTTCCTCGGGCAGGCCGAAGACCTTGAAGCGGTCGAGCTGGGTGCGGCGGGGGCTGAAGGGCGTGCCGTCCACCATCAGGCCGCCGCCGGTCATCGGGCGCTGCCCGGCCAGCACCTCGACCAGCGCGGACTGGCCGTTGCCCGAGACCCCGGCGATCCCCAGTATCTCGCCCGAGGCGATGCCCAGCGAGACATGATCGACCACGCGCCGCCCGGTTTCATCCGAGGCACAGACCTTGTCCAGCGTCAGGCGGGGCTGTCCGCGGGCGCGGCTCTGGCGCGGCGCGCGTTCGCGCAGGGTGGTTTCGCCGATCATCATGCGGCTCATCTCGGCCACGCTGCTGGCCTGTGCGTCGCCCCTGCCGGTCACCCGCCCAAGCCGCAGCACGGTGAAGCTGTCGCAAAACGCCTTCACCTCGCGGAACTTGTGGGAAATCATCAGGACGGTGATCTCTTTCCGTTCGGCCATGCCGCGCAGAAGGGTCAGCACCTCGTCCGCTTCGCCCGGTGTCATGACCGAGGTCGGCTCGTCCAGGATCAGGAAGCGCTGGTCCAGATAGAGGAGCTTGAGGATTTCCAGCTTCTGCTTTTCCCCTGCCGAGAGATCGGCCACCTGGGCATCCAGCCGGACCCGGAAGGGCATCCGGTCCATGAAAGCTTCCAGCGCGCGGGTCTCGGCTCGCCAGTTGATGACCGAAGGCGCGTCCGACCGCGCCATCACCAGATTTTCCGCAGCGGTCAGACAGGGCACCAGCGTGAAATGCTGGTAGACCATGCCGATCCCGCGCGCCTGCGCCTGCCGGGGGCTGTGCAGCGACATCCGCGCACCGTCGAGGAGGACCGACCCCGCGTCCGCCTCGTAGAAACCCATGATGCATTTGACCAGGGTGGATTTGCCTGCGCCATTCTCGCCCAGAAGGGCGTGGAAGGACCCGGCCTCGACCTGGACCGACACATCGTCCAGCGCCCGCATCGCACCGAAGATCTTGGTGATCCCCTCGGTCGCCAAGGACAGGGCGCGGGTGGGGGGCTGGACGATCTGGTTCATCAAGGCCCCCGTCATTTCACGATGGACAGTTCGCGCGGCGCTTCCTGCGCGGCGGATTTCGACCGGGCCGAGGCGATCATGATCCCCAGCGTCAGGATATAGGGCGCGGCGTTGAAGAAGTGGTAGCCATAGGTCACGCCGACCGCCTGCAATGACGGGCCAAGAGCCCCCGCCGCGCCGAACAGCAGCGCCGCCAGCACGCAGCGCAAGGGGTTCCAGCGGGCGAAGATCACCAGTGCGACGGCCATCAGCCCCTGACCGGACGACAGGCCCTCGTTCCAGCTGCCGGGATAGGACAGCGACAGGAAGGCGCCGCCGACCCCGGCCAGAAACCCGCCCGCCGCCGTTGCCAGCAGCCGCACCAGGTTGATGTTGACCCCCATCGCCCGCGCCGAGGCGGCGGAATCGCCGACCATCCGCACCGTCAGTCCGGCGCGGGTGTTGCGCAGCGCCCACCACAGCGCGAAGGCCAGCGCGATGCCCACGAAGAACAGCGGATTGACCTGAAGCGCCTGCTGCACCTGCGGATTCTGCGACCAGCTGCCGATCGGCAGCGACTCCAGCCGCGGCGCCGAGGGCTGGATGTAGGGCTTGCCGAAGAAGAAGGCGAGGCCGGTGCCAAGGCTCATGAAGGCCAGGCCGATGGCGATGTCGTTCACCTTGGGCAGCTTGCAGATCCAGCCGTGCGCCGCGCCCAGAACCACGCCCGCCGCCCCGGCTGCCAGCACCCCCAGCCAGGGCGAACCGCTGTTGTAGGACACCGCATAGGCAACCATCGCGCCGAGGATCAGGTTGCCCTCCAGCCCCAGGTTGATGCGCCCCGATTTCTCGGTCAGGCATTCGCCCAAAGCCACGAACAGGAAGGGGGTCGAGACGCGGATCGCACCGCCGATCATGGCGTAGAAGACGATCAGAAGATCGGTGCTCATGTCCGGTCCCTGCTGCTGTGATAGTCGAGGAATGGCAGGCGGCCGTAGAAGGTGTCACTGACCAGAAGGATCAGGAAGATGAACCCCTGCAGCACCAGCATGGTGGCATCGGGCATCTCCATCCGCCGCTGCACCAGCCCGCCCGCGGCATCCAGCGCGCCGAACAGGATGGCGACCGGCACGACGGCCAGCGGGTTCTGTCGCGCCAGGAAGGCGACGAGGATGCCGGTGAAGCCATAGCCCGCCGCCAGCGAGGCATTGGCCTGCCCGTGGATGGCACCGACCTCGAAGAACCCGGCCAGACCGGCGCAGGCCCCGGCAATGGCACAGCAGGTCAGCAGAAGCCGCCCGACGGGCAGCCCCTGCCCCTGCGCAGCCCTGAGGTTGCCGCCGGTCATCCGGGCGGCGAAGCCGAAGCTCGTCCGGGCCATCACCACCCACAGCACCACGGCCAGAACCAGTCCGGCGGCCAGGCCCCAGTGGACCGAACTGCCGAACATCTCGCCGATGCGCAGATCGGGGCCAAGCGGCTGGGTCGAGGGCTTGTTGGCCGAGCCGGGGTCGCGGAACGGCCCTTCGATCAGGAAGCTGGCGATGGCAATGGCGATATAGGTCAGAAGCAGCGACGAGATCGTCTCGTTCACGCCGCGCACATGCTTCAGCCAGCCCGCGATGCCCATCCAGAACGCCCCGACCGCCATCCCCGCCAGGGCCATGACAGGCAGGATCACCTGCGCAGGCAGGCCGGCCGCCTGCATCGGCAAGGCAGTCACGGCGGCGGTGAATCCCCCCAGCACCAGCGCCCCCTCGGCGCCGAGAAGCGTCAAGCCGATGCGGGCGGGGATGGCGAAAGCAAGGCCGGTCAGGATCAGCGGCGCGGCGCGTTGCAGGGCGTTCTGGATCGAGAACCACGAGGAAAAGCCCCCGGTCCAGACCAGCGAGAAGAAGGTGACGGGGGATTTCCCCAGGATCAGCAGGAAAACCGAGAACAGCAGTGCCGCAGCCGCCAGTGCCGCCAGCGGGATGATCGCGGGTTCGATCAGCCTGGCGTCAGGCAGGCTTTGCCGCAGGCGGGCGGCAAGGCGGGCGCGCGTGGTGTCGGAAGGAAAGGCGCTGGACATGGGGCGGGAACAATCCTCAAGCCGGCCGCAGGCGCGACCGCTGCAACGGGGACGATGCCGGACCCGGCAACTGCGGCCGGGTCCGGCGCCGCGGGACGGGGTGTCAGTCAAGGGGAAGACCGAAACCCCGCCTTTGCCATCAGTTGGTCGAACCGAGAACGCCGTCCAGCAGATAATTCATGCTTTCCAATTCGGGAGCATAGTTGTCCAGCGTGGCGGCGATCACCTCGTTGCCCTTGTTGTCCTTCAGCGGGCCGACATAGATCGGATTGCCCGCCTTGAGCCCCTCGATGGCCGCAGTGGCGGCGGCAACCGCCTCGGGCGTGGCACCCGCGCCGAAGGCGGTGTTGCGCAGCATGTCATTGTGATAGCCGCCCGAGATCAGGTTCGGCGGGGCTTCCCCCGCAGCGATGGCCGCGGCAAAGATCTTGTAGGTGGTCTCCCACTTGCTTTCCGCCCCGGTGATGAAGCCCTTGGGCGCCAGCGGCGAACAGTCGGCGTTGTGGCCGCAGGTCTTCACGCCCCGGCCCTCGGCGGTCTCGATCACCACCTTCGGGCTGTCGACATGGCAGCCGATCACGTCGCAGCCGGCGTCGATCAGGGCGTTGGTCGCTTCAGCCTCGCGGACGGGCATCGACCATTCGCCGGTGAAGATCACCTGCACCGTCGCCGCCGGATTCACCGACCGCGCCCCCAGCAGGAACGAGTTGCAGTTCGACAGCACGGTCTGCACCGGCTTTGCGGCGACGAAGCCCAGCTTGCCGGTGGGCGAGGACAGGCCCGCCGCCACCCCGTTCACATAATGCGCCTGGTTCAGGTAGCTGAAATAGGACCCGGCGTTCTTCGGATCGGTGGCCTCGTTCCACAGCGGCGCGCAATGGCGGAACTGCACCTCGGGGTATTTCTTCGCCGCGTCGATCACGAAGGGATTGTAGTAGCCGAACGAGGTCGCAAGGATCAGGTTCGCCCCTTCCAGGTTGATCATGGATTCCATCGTCTGCGTGACGGCATTGGTCTCGGGGACGTTCTCCTCTTCGACCACGGTCACGCCCTCCACGCCGCGCAGGATCTCCATCGCGGCGGCGTGGGACTGGTTCCAGCCATAGTCGTCGCGCGGGCCGACATAGACGGCACCGATGACGACCGGCGTCTGCGCCCATGCCATGCGGGCAGGCAGGGCCGAGGCGACAAGGGCCGCAGCGCCCGTCTGCAAGAGGCCGCGGCGGGAGAGCTTGATAGCGGACATGAGTGACTCCATCTGTTGGGGCGCCATTGATCGACGGCGGTTTATCCTTGTCTTGCGGCGAACTCTTCCGGTCCGCCGGGGCCGGGAAGCGCGATCACGACCGCATCCCCCGATGTCACGCTTCTCCCCTCGGCCTTCAGGTCGGGGTCTTCCCGGCCTTCGCGGCAAGGATCTTCTCTTTCAGGGCCTTGAGGAACCAGATGTCCTCAAGCTGGTCGGGCTGGACCAGATCCCAGACCACCCCGCCCGGCTGATGGCCCGAGGGCTTCGTCTCGATCGCCTCCTTCTCGGTGACGATCCAGTTCAGCAGCGAGTCATGCGGCATGATCGGCAGCCGGTCATCGTCAACCACCATGCTGGAATGCACCGTGGTCACGATCGGGGTGGCATCTGTGATCTTGCCCAGATCGCGGAACAGGCCCAGCTCCAGGTCGGCGAATCCGCCGCCCTTGCCGGTGCGCCCCCCGGCGCGGGTCACGGCGACACAGCCGCAGACCGCCAGGTCCAGCGGCTTCATCTCCTCGAACCCCAGCTTCTGCCCGACATTGACCGCACCCTGCGAGGTGGCCGCCAATTCGAACTGAACGCCGTCACGGGACAGCTTCTCGGGATCCAGAAGAACCCAGGGCAGCTCGCCCGTTCCGAATTCCGGCACCGGCATGTAAAGCAGCTTGCCGTCGTACAGCGCCCGCAGGCGCACCGCGATCTGCGGCGGATCGGGGTTGCATTTCACCACTTTCGCCTGCTTCCAGATGTCCAGATCGGACAGCCGCTTGGCGGCTTCCTCCGACCCGACCCAGTTGGAAATCCGGCTCCAGACCGGGCCGATGTTCACGCCGCTGGTTTCCAGGTTTTCCCAGATTTCGGCGCGCAGCCGGTCCTTGTCGGAATTGCGGCCCGACCAGCGGCCGGCGCGTTCCTCGGGAGTGGATTCAAGGGTGGAGTTCAAGGTTGAATGCGACATGGCCGTTCCGGTCTGGCAAAGGTCCGCCACCTGGGATGAGGCTGGCAGAGGGCAGGTCGTCTTGCCCATGACCCGACGCTAGCACCGAAGCCGGGACCGGAAAGATAGCGGGGAAATAAGAACTCTATATCGAATCGCTTATATGGCTTCGCGTTGGGGCCGCACACCCTCCAGCGACCGCGCAACTGCGGAAATCTGCCCGCGCAGCCAGATATTCCTGGCATCCGAATGCGCCCTTTCATGCCAGAGCAGGAAGAACTTCAGCGTTCCGAAACCGGGCGGGGCGGGTGCCCAATGCAAGGGCATAAGCGCGCTGAAATAGCCCGCAAAACGGGCGCTTGAGGTGAAGATCAGGTCCGAGGTCAGCAGCATGTGCGGGATCAGGTTGAACTCTGCCACCATCGTCTGGATCCTGCGGCGCAAACCCCGCTCGGCCAGTTGCAGGTCGATCGGGCCGGGATCGGCCCGCGACCGCGCCACCGGGGCGATGTGGTCCGAGGCCAGATATTCCTCCATCGTCATCCGCCCCCGCGCGGCCAGAGGATGCTGCGTCCGCATCAGGCAGACGATATCCTCGGTCATCAGATGCGCCGTCTTCAGATGGCCGGGCGCGCCGGGCCAGTTGCAGATGACGGCGTCCAGCTGGTCCCGCTCCAGCGCCGCCGCATAGTCGAAGCTGGCGTCGATGCCCTGCACGATCACCGGCGCGCCCGGAACCTGCTGACGCAGGCGCTGCACCAGCGGCGGCAGGAAGATCGCCTCCATGCAATCGGCCGAGGCGATGCGGAAGGGTGCGGTCGACACTGCCGGATCGAACGCCGCCGGGGCGCCGACGATCTTGTCGATCCCCTCCAGCACCGCCCTCACATGGCCCAGCAGGGCCAGCCCGCGCTCGGTCGGGACCAGCTTCGAGCCGCTCCGCACCAGGATCGGATCGCCGACGATCTCGCGCAGCTTGCGCAGCGTCAGGCTGACATTGGGCTGCGACTGGTCCAGCTTGCGCGCCGCACGGGTGACACTGCATTCCTCCAGCAGCGCCCGCAGCACCCGCAGTTGCCGGGTATCCAACTCTTTCAACATCGCGCCAGCCCGTTTCTCGTCCTGTTCCCGGGGCAGGCGGACCTCTGCGCCGACGCCCCCGGCGCCCGCCCGGCCGCCGACTCTTGCCGATCAGATCGTCGGATCGCACTGGTCGTCAAGGTTGTCCGGGATTTCGCTGCCTGCGAGGCCAAGTGGCTGCTCAGCCGACGGAGTCGCCGGAGGACAAGCTTCCTGCGGCTGGGGGCACCCGGCCGCGCCCATGCCGCACGAAGCAGCTGCACCCGCCGCAGCGCGAGGCACGGGCCTGCACTCCGGGTCGGGAGGGGTAGGGGCGAGCCCCCGCCCGCAAGGGCAGGGGCCGGGGCGCAAAGCCTTACTTCAGCGTGGCGAGGTAGGCGGCCATGTCGGCGGCGACCTCGGCGTCGGTCAGCTTGAAGCTCATCTTCGACTTGGCGGCATCGTCACCGGCGGCGGCCTTCACCCAGGCGGTCGGGTCGGCGAGGTAGGTCGCGATCTCTGCTTCGTCCCAGACGGTGCCCTTGGCATTCACCTCCAGCAACCCCGGGCCGTATTTGAAGTCGGCGGCAGAGCCGACGGTGCGGCCAACGACGCCATAAAGGTTCGGCCCGGTCTTGCCGCCCTTTTGCACTTCGGTCCCGTCGGGGGCGGTGATCGAATGGCAGGATTTGCATTTCTTGAAATTTTCCTCGCCCTTCGCCGGATCACCGGCAAGGGCGGGGTTCGCCAGGGCAAGGGCCAGAAGGGGGATCACTCGCGTCAGCATGGGGCTATCCTTTCGGGGTTTGCTGCATGTGGTCTTGGCATGGGCGCTGCGATCCAGCCTTGACTTAGGTCAGGCGCCGTCCGCCTCGGCAATCAGGCGTGTCACCCAGCGGGCGGCAGCCCAGGTCGCCGGAAGTCCGAGGGGCAACGAAAGCCAGAGCGCGGTGAGAGGCTGCATCGACGGCAGGCCGATGGAAAGCCCGATCAGGCCGAGGAGGAAAAGGTTGATCGCCGCAGCTGCGGTGGCGAAGGGCCAGAGCAATGCCATCAGCCGCCAGGAAGGCCTAGTGGCTGGTGCCGTCCTCGAAGGTGATCTTGTTCCAGACATTGTACTTTCCTGATGGCTTGACCATCGGCAGGCGCTTCACTTCCGCAAAGGTCGCCGCATCATACACAATAACCGCGCCGTCCATCTCCCAGATCGAGACCAGCGCGTACTTCCCGTCCTTTGTGAACTCGGTATGCGCCACTGTCTTGCCCGGTTCTGGCCTCAGCACCTTCACCACCTCCAGCGACTGCTTGTCGATGATATGCATCTCGCCCTTGTGTTCGCCGGTGAAGACATCGGCCCAGAGATAGGGCGTGCCGTCATGGCTGCGCAGGAAGAAGCCGGGGCCGGAGGTCTCGATGGTCTTGACCAGCGACCAGTCCTCCATGTCGATCACCGAGATGCGGCCTTCGTTCAGATGCGGAATGGCGACGACGCGGTGGCCGTTCCTGTCCCAGCTGATGCCCGAGCCGAGATGCGGCATCCCCGGCAGCGGCAGGCTGGCGATTTCGCGGCCCACATCCAGGTTGACGACGACGCCGGTCTCCCCCTCACGGTTCGCCCCGATCAGCTCGCGGTAATCGGGCGAGAAGAAGAAATCATCCAGCGGGGCGGAGGTCGCAATGCGGCGGCGGGCGAAAAGCCCGCGCTCCACGCCCATCGCCTCCTCCATCCCGTTCTCGTTGGAATGGACCAGCCCTTCGGAATAGGGTCCGCCGTCCTCGGTGAAGGCCACTTCCCAGATTTCCGGCACGTCCTTCAGCGCGAGGACGAAGGTGCCACGCTCCGGCGCCTGGTAGACGGCAGAGACGCGGCTGGCGTCGCCGTTGCGGCCCTTCACCTCGAACACCCTGGCGACGGTCAGGTCGGCGGCGTTCAGGATGGTCAGCGTGTTCGGCAGGTAATTGGCGACGGCCAGATACTTGCCATCCGCGCTCATCGCGATGTTGCGGCTGTTCAGCCCGGCGCGGACGCGGCCGACTTCATGCAGCGACCAGATGTCGTATTTCTGCACCCAGCCATCCCGCGACATGATGAAGATATAACGCCCGTCGGAGGAGAACTTGGGCCCGCCATGCACCGCGAAGGGGGTCTCGAAGCGGTCCAGCACAACGAACGTGTCGCCATCCAGCACCGAGACATGGCTGTCGCCGGTCTCGACGACGAGGGTGATGTTCATCGGGTCGGCGGTAAATACCGGCGCCGCGACGGGGGTATAGTCGTCGCGCAGGCTGCGCGAGGCGGCGATCTCGGCCTCGCCCCAGCGAGGGGCCACAAGCGGCTGGCTGATGAAATCGGCGACGGCGGTGATTTCCTCGGGCTTCAGCGTGTCCTTGAAGGCGGGCATCTGCGTCATCGCCCGGCCGTCCGCGATGGTGGCGGCAAGCTTGTCGCCCTTCAGCCGCCCCAGGCTCTCCGGGATCAGCGCCGGTCCCGTGCCGCCCAGCCGGGTTTCAGCGTGGCAGGAGGCGCAGAGGTCGGCATAGATCGCCGCGCCGTCGGGTTGGGCCAGC
>Ga0209571_1001381_pt1 | contig 12010 bp, 11 predicted proteins | sample EBPBio102011_DNA_FD_185866 | JGI IMG/M metagenome (GOLD analysis project Ga0209571, IMG submission 185866) | Wastewater treatment Type I Accumulibacter community from EBPR Bioreactor in Madison, WI, USA - Reactor 1_1/10/2011_ DNA (SPAdes)... | ecosystem: Engineered > Bioreactor > EBPR >...
CGGCTTCCAGCGCCCGCTCCACCAGCAGTTTGGTCAGCTGCTTGAGCAGGCCGTTCTCGCCGATCAGGTCTTCGGGCTTCTTGTAGTTGGCCATCAAGCTGGCCAACAATTCCTCAGGTACTTCGTGCTTGCGGGTTGTCATCGTGTCTCCGGGTCTGGCGGCAGTTTCCTGCCAAGGGCCCGGTTACACAAAATTTAGGACAGGCTCGGGTTCGAATCCCTCCAGGCGCGCCATTTCCCGACCCGCAACACATCAGGTGGGCCCACTTTTAATTAGTGAGAGGATTCTCACTAATTCGTGGCTAGGGCCGTCGATTTCTCACCAATTCGTGGTTTTTCAACTAGCGAACTTGGTAAGTTATTGTTTTCCTTGGGAAGAAGTTTCTCATAGCGACGCTGATATCCGCAGCCGCACCAGCCGGAGAAAAGAGAGCGCCACCGTGTGGCCACTTGGACCTTTTCCTAAGCTGAGCCCGATGAACATGCCTGCTACGTCCGCCGTCAGGTCGGTAGCAGGCGGGTCATTAGAAGTTTGGACCGATCCGGGCAGCGCCCTGGCTGGTCGATCATGATCACCCAGCACGCCGCCGGAGTGCGCCACGCCCAGAGCGACCACCGGTCAAGCTCGTGGAGTTGGTCTCCAATCTAGAGCTCTCGCCGCTCGCGCTATAAAAATGAACTTCTCAACTAGTCGCCCGATGGAATGGGCCACAAAGAGTCCGATCATCCCGCTGAAGGCGCTAGACCGGTCGACGCCTTAAGTAGGTCGTATGACATGCTCGAAGCTCAATAGGCTTCAGTTCACAACCTTCAGGACTACTTCAAGCCGAAGTTGCTTCAACTGCCTTGCAAGCACTCGAAGCCATGAGCTCACGCAACTGCAAAGCATCCAACTCCGTCTCATGTTTCCGGAATCTCCACGCGGGTCCATTCTTGGATATCTCGCCTTTAGCAACACGCAACCCAAACTCCGCTGCCTGCCTAGTGACACCGCTACAAGCTTGAATGCAATCTGTAAGGGCCCTATTGCTTGCCCCACCACCCGATAGTAAAAGTGCACGAAGCAGAATCGCCGCCTCAGTCGAGGCAGTAACGTTCTGCTGATCTTTGCGTTGCTTGGAACGTTTGCGCAGTTCTGCGCTGTATGCAACTGACAGTTCGGGATGCATGCGCCAAATCCGCGGACATGCAAATTTGAAATCTTTGAACACAGATGCCTTGGATGGAATCTGCACAGTTGTGTCTGAAGCGATCAGCGCCTCAATGCGAGCCTTGACTTGCTCGAGCACGACTTCAGGAATTTTAACTCTGCCAACTCTCGGTGTTACAACTTGACCAACCTTTGGGAGTCTAGGTGACAGCATTTCCTCAGGGCGCCTGATGAGATCAACGAGCGAGCAGGCTTGCATAGAGGCGATCTTCAGAAGAGTTTTAAACCTAACTTTCTCTCGTGTAACGAGATCTTCCCTAACATACTCTCTCTCCTGGATTTGGTAGTCCTCCATCGGGGAGGCAGACAATGCCTTTGCGCCCGCGTGGAACCTAGCGGTCCAATCAGCGTAATGAACGTCGAACTCATCAGACGTTGTAGCCGCGATGAGCTCCAACGCCTGCTCCTCGCACCACCGCTCGTAAGCAGAACCCTTGGTGCACATTCGCATCTGGTCCCACAGAGGTGCAGTACATCTCCTGCACGTAGCTCCGCTCGCAAGCCACTGAGTAACGCCAAATTTCTGGCCACACGCCAAACAGCTATCATTCAACATGCAGCCATGAAGTGGACAGCGAACCACATGCGCCATCTGGTGACAAAGCATCTCGTATTCGGTGCCCGTATCAGGATGAGTACACTCTGGACAAATCCGCGGCCCCTGAGCTAGCAGAGATGCTGCCGAAGTCCATACAGCGCTCTGCGGCACAAGCGCAATCGGCCCCAGGTCCCTGCCAGAAAGATCCTTTAGGCCAGCAACCAATGCTCTCGAGTGTGATGATCCGCCGAGCCAGCAACTAAGGCCATTGTAGTCTTGTGCGATTGGTGCCATGCCACCGACAGTCATTGCCAGCCGCACTACTCTCGCAACACTTACATCGTAAAGATTGCTCGTGCGCTTGACCGAAGAAAGTAAGGATTCGGCAAAGCAGGTACCCATCATTTCTGGCTCTGGAACAACGAGTACTCTCACGCCACCGCTCCAGCATTGACACGCTTCGGGCCCATCGAGGGGTGTCTCTTGCGCCGAATGGCTTTAGCTTGCTGAACTGTGAGCGGAACATCGTCCATGACGCTCTGGACGATGTCTGCCTCCATTCGGATCCTGTCCATCTCTTCTCTGCTCGGTCTACTGCTTCTAATATCGTCCCAAGTGATCGCCTTTGACGATCCAACGCTTCTTATAGCCGCTAGCCTCAAGCGCTTCTCGACCTCTCCTGGCACTCCATAGGTCCAGTCATACATATCCGCAACATTCTTCACCACCACTGAAGGATCAACATTCCACTTCTCAGACATTTTTACGAGGAATGAAGCAAACTCTTCTCTTCCCGCCTTGTCGTCACAGCACATCCTGTTCAAATGGATACGGATCTCACTTCTATTGAACTGAGCGCTGTAGCCGCCTAGGAGGAGCAGGTCGACAGTTCCAAACAGTAGTACCTTGCATCCAGCCTTCTTCCCGAGAATCCGAAGGCCCTCTACGTAGTCCGTCGGAACTCTGTTTCGAGTACTCAGAGCTAGCATATTGGCTTCATCAACGATGATGAGCGAGAGGCGCTTCTGTGGGCCTATGCTCTCAATAACCGCTCTCATCATTGGCTCGGTGCAATTCCTAAGTGACGATACCCCTGCAATTTGAACAGCTTCAGCCAACCTCCTCTCTAGGCCTTTGGCTTCAAGTTGCCATGGAGGCGTCCTGAACGGATCATCCAGTTCCGATAGAATGCTCCTCGTAAGTTCCTTGGGTGAGAAATAGCCTCTATCCGGATTGTCCGCTGTGACCACCACATACGGAGTGGTCCCGCTCTGCCAAGAATCTCGCTTCCCATAGACTTCGGGTCCCAACATCGTCGCCAGCACTGACTTGCCTGCGCCAGAAGGCCCAATGCAGGTACCTATGCTTCCAGGCTCTGCAAGCTCTGCGAAACCCTTGCATTGATTCAAAGCCCTCTTCAGCGGCGCATGCAAGTAGATGCTCGAGACCGCTTTTTCCTTCGCTTGTTGGCTCATGGCTAGCTCCCGTAGATCTCCAGCTCAAGAAGCGGGGCGTCACCAATGTCGCTGAAGTCAGGCGACGAACGCTTCGTTCCTGTATGCGCCTCTGATGACGGGATCTCTTCCTTCATAACTTCAGATTCCCTCTCCTTCTCCCGAAGCAGTCGTGCTTCCTTCTTGTTGCGTTCGTGCTGGTTAACTGCCGAAATTGATCGACTCTCCAGTAGACACAGCATCTCTTCCATTCGCCTATCGAAAGAAAGCCCACTTATTCGCTTGTATTCGAGAGATCTCAGTGCGATGACTCCCTTTGGAGTCATCGCATAGACGATGCTTGGATCCATACAGTCAAGCCGCGGTGACGCCGGAACGATCCCCTCTCGCAGAAGTCCCGGGAGCTTCGTTGAGTTGAAACGAGATCCACCGAACCGAAATCCATCGATATATGAAACTGCTTTCGCCTTCAGCGGAAGAGAAGTCGCGTAACGATGCAGCAGTTCTTCTTGGACTCTAACGCAGGCTTCGGGAAAGCACCTGATGGATTCATTGAACTGCTCCTCCGGAGACTTGTCTTCGTCGCCGAAAGGGCTCTTATTCCAGACATTGAAGATCCAGTGATCTGTCGCCTCAATGATTTGCCGGAATGTCAACCGAGCAGTTGCGCGACTCTTCTTCTTGCCATCTACCGATCGCCCGAGACGATCAAAGTAGGTCCCGCCTGCAAGTTCTTGAAGATAGGCACTTAGTTGTGCATTGAACATTTCCCCCATGGCGCCGAACCGTGGCGCTGATTTTGGCCTCCTTTCATAACCAACATTGAAGTGAGCCACCATTGGGGGGACAAATGTATTTACGAACTCCGAACCCCAATCATGGATGATCTTGGATGGGAGAATTCCATGACGCTGGTAACAGTCTCTGTGGGCCATGCCTATCGCAAGACGGCAGCCCCGCCCGAGCTTTACCCCTCGCCCTAGAGCAAAGCCAGTCGCATCGTCTATGAGGGGATAGAAGATTGGCCTGGCATAAGCACCCTCTTCATCTGGCGCAGCCCTCACGTCGCCATAGACACCATCTATGTGGACATGCAGTCCAGCTATGCGGAGACGTGGCGTGGCCACGGCCCCATCTGTTCTTGGTCGGTTTGCATGGAAGGCCTTCTTCCCTCCCCATGCGAAAGCCGCTTTCTCCGGAGCAATCTGGCGGAGAAAAATCTTCCGGTACGTCTCTCTTCTAGGATGGTCCCTCCCAGCATCTTCTGCTTCGACGGCATAGTCGGCATACATTCGGGATACTTTTGGAACTCGCCCGCTCTGAAGATACGCATCGGCGTGCTCCTTTATTTCCTGACCATGCTGAGCAATCATGAGTGGCTTTCGTCTTCGTGACGAATAGTCAGGAACGAACGCCGCCAGAGGTGATGCGCCCTCTGCCTCCGCTGCTCGTATCGCTGTCTCGATGCGGTAGTCCGTTGCATTCTTGGGAACTCTGGCATCCATCCTCTTCTGGTATTTGCTTTGACGAGCCATTGCACTAGCGAGCTCGTTCGCTGAGGCAGTGGCCAGTCTCGACTGCATAGGCCCCTGTGTTGCAGGGCTTGCACGCGAGTTCATTCGTTCTAGGAAGGCACTCTGCTCGAGCGCTTGCTCCGGGCCAGCGTAGACAATGAATCCAGGCTCTAACAGTTGTTGCTCGATGAACCCGAACAGCAGCTTCTCTCTGATTGCTTGATAGATGATTGCTCCAGTCAATCCGGAGAGACGTGCACATAGCTCGGATATCGACATGGGCCGAGACTCAAGCAGACGCCTCGCCTTCTCGACATGCGCTATTCCCTCATCCAGTGCTCTCGTTGAAGAGGCTCTGACGAGGTACTGGAGGTTTGTTAGATAGACCGGGTTGAAGTCCTCAGGACAGAAGACTTCAAAGACCATTCCGCGTGCGGCAGCGGCTTCGTCGCCCGGCCTGTAGCGCCAGCGTCCTTCACAGAGAGACCAGTCTGTCGACTCTGCCGCCTTTTCTTGCAGCGTTTCCAGTGGCTTGGCTTCAACCAGCGCGATTTCGTTCTTCCGTATGCACAAGTAGTCGGGCGTGTACTGAGTCGGACTCCTCCTACCTCGAGTGTCATGCTTGACTACGATGAGTTGCGTGGGCTGGGAGAGCAGATCAACAACTTGCTCGTCCAGAACTGAAAGCAGCACGAATGGTCGTTCGCAGCTGCTCGACTCGTAATCGACCATGTAAGGAAATCTAGCGGCTACTGCTCCGCTCATGCTCATAAGCGAATTTGCCCCGACCACCCTGCTGGGCGGGCTAGCCAGGACATGCTCTACGTAGTCGACGCCAGTCGGCGTAAGCCGTGAGTAGGAAGGAAGATTCCGAATTTCGGTCAGGTGCAGCTCTCTACGATCCGTGATCTCGACAGTCATTGTGAAATGCCGGACGACCGAGTTCTCCCCCAGCCATAGCTACACCCCAAGCGCTGCGCAAGACCCTTGATGGGCTGTCTTGACAGCAATCGAGATCGTGACTTAGGTTAGGACCGTCAGCCCGCAAAGCAGACGGTATTGGAAAGGCCCGAGTTTGCGCTCGGGCTTTTTCTTTTAGAGATTCATGCCGTCCACGCCTCCTCTGTTGGTAGTGAGGTGGATGCGTTCGTGGTTACCGCGACCGCTCTGGGTCGCTACGCGCTCTAGGTATTCTTTTCGGCCCCTGGCGCCTGTTCGGGGAGCTCGAAATCCAGTGAATCCAGGTACGTCGCTAGTTGCTTTGCTGTTACGAATAGCCCCCGCCTAGGGGGTAGCTTCTTCATCTCGACTGGGAACGTTCCGCGCAGCATGGCTTTGCGCGCAGCCTCAACGCTTGGATAACGAAGTGCGTGAGCGACATCGGCTAGCGAAAGCAGCTGCCCGTACTGCTCAGCTATAAGCCTTTCGCGCTGTGTGGGTAAACTCACACTCGGCTCCGTAATGTCCTACCTACGTCCTCCCCAGTATGCAGATGTCTCCTTGGCTCGCCACGGTCAATTTGCGGAACATCCAGACGCCTTAATTTGACCGGGGTCAATTTAAGGACGAACCATCCAGCTTAGCCAAGATTGACCCCTGAACGGACTTAGCTGCGCTTTCTCTTGACCCCTTGCCTGACGATCTTGGCGTACAAGATGGGGTCTTTGGGTGGAATATAGTCACCGGTCAGGCGTTCTTGCCTCCACCATGCCGGGTGAAGCTCGAAATCTGGATCATCAGCCTGCTCCAAGATGAGCCGTTCGTCCACGTCGTAAGGAAAGGCGTCGTAATGCACTCGTGCTTTCAGTGCGTACAGTGCCTCTAGCAGTTTGTGCGCGTGCGGGCGAAGCCATGGCTCTCTGAGTGCCCCTGGAGCTGCGCGAAACAGGTCTTTGATCGCGAGCGAGTGGTTAGTCGTGTCCCCGTTGGCTTCATGAAATCTCGCCACCGCGAGTATTCCCACGAACCCCCACAGGTCCAATCTGAAAGTGAGCCTTTGTGTATCATCAATTGCGATCCGAAGCTCTCTCTTCGGCCGCGTGAGCTCCGTCGTCTCCGGAAATTTCCAGGCGCCGTTTGAAGCGTGCTTCTTGATAAAGCGCAATGCATCATTCTTGCTGATGTCCACATTACGGAGCAGGTCCCACATGTCCAGGTCATACACCCAATCGGTACCCGGCAATAGCAGTTCGACTGCCCTAACGCTCTGAGTACTGGGGTTGGCTTTTCCACTTCTCCATTTCTTTTCAAGACGACTATCAGACCTTTCTCGGTAGATGAACTTGCTCGCGAACGCTGTCCAGCTCTCCTTAGATACCAACAAAGCATTGCTCATCCAGGAAGCGCCGCGCAGCTGTTTTACAGTGTGATCGTGAGTTCGCTTTCCGCTTGATCTGCCCCATTGACTCATCGGAGTAGCGTGCATGTCGTTCCTCCATAGAAGGTTGAATGTACGAGGGAAGCCTTATTCTTCAGGTTTGGCTTTACCGCGGACGTTGGAATGCCCGCTCCCGGCATCACCTCTACCTGCCAGGAAAGTGGTTCGAGTGCCATGGAGGCAGAGTTGTGCTGCTTGAATGAAGACTCGCGCGTGCGAGGCGCCTGTGGTGAGTCGAGAGGACAGCGGAGTCGGCTATCCCTTCCCTGAAGGTAAGCAGGAGATGACGCGCGCGTTCTGTTGAGTTACTCACATAGCCTCCGAGTTCTAGGAAGCAAATATGTACTCACATGGATTGCAGTCGATTTCGGCGCGAACTGGTGTGCGGAAGGCCTCAACAGCGAGTAGAGACTACTCCGGATCTGCTTCTTTGCATGAATACGCGGAAGTCCGCGCCGACGCCCATAGCGGCAACCCGGGCTGGTGGCGAGCAGCAGGGAATGACGGCCGCTCTACCTTCTGTCGGATGTGTCGACCCGACCATCTTGAAGGGGCCGATTGCCGAGCGTAAGCTTTGAATGTGCCGGAAAGACCGACACAGCCACTGCCATGAGGGAGCCTCATGCGTCTTGATAGCCTAGTCCTGATAGGACAGTTCGCGCCGTTGCATAACGGCCATATCGCCTTGCTGCGCCGCGCGCTTGAACGCGCTGATCGCGTCATCGTCCTGATCGGCTCTGCCGGCCGCGCCCGCAACAGCCGTCACCCATGGACTGCCGCCGAGCGCGAGCAGATGATCCGCGAGGCCCTGCCGGCCGAGGCGGCCCGCATCCTGGTCCGCCCGCTGCGGGATCACCTCTATAACGAGAACGCCTGGATCGCTGCCGTCCAGTCGGCTGTCCGGGATGCCCTGGGTGCCGATGGCTCGGCATCCCAGCACATTGGCCTGATCGGCGGTCCGGAGAACGCGGGCGTGGACTACCTCCGCGCTTTCCCGCAGTGGCCACGCGAGGAAGCCCCCCTTGTCGACGGCCCACGGGCCGGCGAACTGCGCGATAGCTTCCTGGAGGACTCGCCCGAAGGCATGGCCAAGGTCCGCACCCACGTCCCTCCGGCCGTCGCCGATCTACTGACCGGCTTCCGAGAGACACCGGCGTATCGCAGCTTGGTAGAGGAGCGACGCTTCGTAGAGCGGTATCGCCAAGGCTGGGAGTCTTCTCCCTATCCCCCCACCTTCGTAACGGTCGACGGCGTCGTCATCCATTCCGGCCATGTGCTGCTTGTCGAGCGCGGGGCCCAACCGGGCAAGGGGCAATGGGCGCTTCCCGGGGGATTCGTACGAGGTGACGAGCGCCTGCTCGATGCCGTCATACGCGAGCTCCGTGAGGAAACCCGGCTGAAACTGCCGGCACCTGTCCTGCGGGGATCGCTCCGCGCCCAGGAAGCTTTCGATCACCCCGAGCGCTCGTTGCGAGGCCGCACGATCACCCATGCATTCCACTTCGAGTTCCAAGCCGGTGAACTTCCGCCCGTGAAGGGTGGCGACGATGCGGCCAAGGCGCGCTGGTTCCCTCTTTCGGAGCTGCGCGCCATGGAGTCTCAGATCTACGAAGACCACTTCTACATCATCGAACGCTTCATCGGCACCCTTTAGCAAGACGCGTTGCGCGGACGCGACCCTCCGCGCCGGGACCGGAAAGACCGGATCCGTCACCCCTGGAAGGAACTTCCGAGGAGCACATCATGTTTGGTATCCGCTACGCCAAGGTCAGCCCCACCACCTACCTGATCCAGTATCGCAACGGTCAGCCGGTCCGCGAGGGCACGGGCTTGGCCTTCTTCTACTTTGCCCCCAGCGCCTCGCTGGTCTCCATCCCCATGGAAAGCGTGGACGTGCCCTTCATGTTTCGCGAGGTCAGCGCGGACTTTCAGGAAGTCACGGTCCAGGGGCAGGTCACCTACCGCGTGGCCGATCCGAAGCTGTTAGCGTCCCTGATGAACTTCACGCTCAAGGCCAACGGCAACGAGTACGTGTCTGAGGATCCGGGCAAGTTGCCCCAGCGCGTGGTCAATACCGTCCAAGTCCAGCTGCGAGCTGCCTTGCAGGGCCAGAACCTGCAGGCACTGCTGCGCGAGTCCGAGGGGCTGGTACAAGCCGTGCGCGACGGCCTTCGCCAACCCGATGGTCTGCCCAGCCTCGGTCTGGAGCTGGTCAGTCTGGCCGTTCTGGCCATCAAGCCGACGCCGGATACGGCGAGAGCGCTGGAAGCTACCGTACGGGAACAGATCCTCAAGGACGCTGACGACGCTTTGTATGTCCGCCGCAACGCCGCGATCGAGCAGGAGCGTGCGGTCAAGGAGAACGAGCTCAATACCGAGATCGCCGTGGAAGCCAAGAAGCGGCAGATTCGCGAAACCCAGATGGAAGCCGAGCGTGCCCTGCTGGACAAGCGCCAGCAGATCCAGGCCCAGGAGATGCAGGGCCAGATCTCGCACGAGAAAGAGAACGAGACACTCACCGAGCTACGCGCCGCCAATGCTCGTCGTGAGGCCGATGCCAAAGCCTATGCCATGGGCGCCTTGGTCAAGACGGTCAGCGCTGTCGACCCAAAGGTGCTGCAGGCCTTGGCGCTGGGAAGCGCCGAGCCCGGCACGATCATCGCGGCGGCCTTCCAGGAACTGGCTCAGAACGCCGGCAAGATCGGGGAGCTGAACATCTCGCCGGACCTGCTGCAGCAACTTACGCATCCGGCAGCCCACACCGCGAGGAAGTAAGCCATGGACGCCCTGCAGAACCGGATCATCCTGGTGACGCGGCGCACACGGCTTGAGGATCTGGTTGCTCGACTGAACACCGTCGAGCAAGCCAGGTTCTATGTCGAACACCTGGGTGCCGACTTCTCCGACTACGAAACCGAACACGCCGTCTACCACCGCGCCGTGGAATCGGCAGAGTCCGCGCTTCGCCTGTATGGGCGCGTCCAGCGGTTGGAGCGTGGCCTGGTGCCGAACTTCCTGTTCCCACCCGACTGCCTGGTCGTGGTGATCGGACAGGACGGCCTTGTGGCCAACACGCTCAAGTACCTCAACGGTCAGCCCGTCATTGGGGTGAATCCTGAGCCACAGCGTTGGGACGGCGTGCTTCTTCCGTTCAAGGTTCAGGACCTCAAAGCACTGATCCCCGAAGCACAGTCCGGCAAGCGGCCTACCCGCTCCGTCACCATGGCGCGCGTAAAACTCAGTGATGGCCAAGAGCTACACGCGGTCAATGATCTCTTCATCGGGCCGCGATCACACGTGTCCGCGCGCTATACGATCGAAATGGATGGCCGGCGGGAAGCCCACTCCTCCAGCGGAATCATCGTTTCCACCGGAATGGGCTCAACGGGTTGGTTCCGCAGCCTTCTAACCGGTGCCTTGGCAATGGCGGGACCTGCCAGCTCGGAGGAGCTCAAGCTCCTTCAGCACGCTGGGTTCCCTTGGGAATCGAACCACCTCTACTTCACCGTTCGAGAGCCGTTTCCCAGTCGCAGCTCGCAAGCAGAACTCGTGTTCGGGCGCATCGAAAGAGGAACTTCACTGCAGCTGACATCAGCGATGCCGGATTACGGCGTGATCTTCAGCGATGGCGTCGAGAGTGACTTCCTCGAGTTCAACTCTGGTATTCGAGCTGACGTTGGCATCAGCCCAAGGAGCGGCACGCTGGTCCTATGACGCTCACGTTAAAAAATGGCACTGATTGCCATACTGGCGTCGGAAACAAGCTTGGCCGGTCGTTGGAAGTAACCTCACCCAATGAGCTCGTCGGCCGCGGACGCGCGCATCACTTTGTGCTTTTCGCCTGGTTCAACAGTGACCGCGCCCACGCCTTCATCTCTTCATCGGGAATCGTCCTACCCGCATCCACATCGGCAAGTCCAGCCAATGTACGCTGATGCTTCTCTTCATCCGTTAGCACTGGCAGGCATGCCAACAAGTCACTCTCGGACAATTTCATACCACGTCCCCGCTAAGTCTCACTGATCACTATATCGCATAGCGAAAAGGAGAGAGGCGGCCGCGTGATTGCGAACCAACATTAACCACGTCCGCTATCGGCCGAGGCTGTGTAAAAACCCTGCGTCCACTGGCATGATCTGAGCACCGGCCGATGGGTGCTCTGCATGAAGCGATTCGTGGATGGCGTTGATCGTTCCCAAGGGCTTCTGCTCCCTGATCGGCTAGAAGACTTCGTCCACGATGACAATCCGGTACGGGTGGTTGATGCCTTCGTGGACGCACTCGATCTGAGCGGACTGGGCTTCGAGGCCGCCAATCGCGTTGCTGGCGGTCGTCCCGCGTATCACCCCGCGACACTGCTCAAGATCTATATCTACGGTTACCTCAACCGCATCCAGTCCAGCCGCCGCCTGGAGCGGGAGGCACAACGGAACCTGGAGCTGATCTGGTTGACTGGCCGGCTGGCACCGGACTTCAAAACCATTGCCGACTTCCGCAAGGATAACGGCAGCGCGATCACCGCGGTGTGCAGCCGGTTCGTCAGCCTCTGCCGGAACATGAAGGTCTTCTCGCACGCAATCGTCGCGATCGATGGCAGCAAACTCAAGGCAGTGAACAGCCGGGATCGCAACTTCACCGCTGGCAAGATCAAGGGGCGCCGGCAGCAACTGGAGGAGAGCGTTGCGCGCTATCTGGCCGAGATGGACCGCGCGGATCGTGATCCAAGCTTGTTGCCAGAAGGTCGCGTTCCTCACTTGAAGGACAAGCTGGCCAAGCTGCGCGCGCAGATGGAGAAGCTCGACGCCATCGAAAAGCAGCTTGAGGCCACTCCAGATCGCCAGATATCACTGACTGATCCGGATGCACGCTCGATGGCCACGAGCGGCCGTGGAACGGGTGTGGTGGGCTACAACGTCC
>Ga0209571_1001382_pt1 | contig 11990 bp, 14 predicted proteins | sample EBPBio102011_DNA_FD_185866 | JGI IMG/M metagenome (GOLD analysis project Ga0209571, IMG submission 185866) | Wastewater treatment Type I Accumulibacter community from EBPR Bioreactor in Madison, WI, USA - Reactor 1_1/10/2011_ DNA (SPAdes)... | ecosystem: Engineered > Bioreactor > EBPR >...
GTAAGCGGTGTCCCGATCACGCGATGACAGCGTAATTCCACGGAAGAAGATCGTCGATCTGCCTCTGCCGGTGGCCTTGGACGATGGCGGTGAGGGTGGCGGACAGCCACGCATGAGGATCGACGCCGTTCAGTTTGCTGGTCTCTATCAGCGAGGCGATGACGGCCCAGTTTTCGGCTCCGGCGTCGTGGCCCGCGAAGAGAGCGTTCTTGCGATTGAGGGCGATGGGGCGGATCGTGCGTTCGACGGTGTTGTTGTCGATCTCGACGCGCCCATCCGTCAGGAAGCGGCCGAGGCCGTCGCGGTATTTGGCGATGTAGGCAAGCGCCTCGCCCAGGGGCGACTTTGCCGACGCGCGGGTGCGATGGTGGGCAAGCCAGTCGTCGATCCGGGCGAGGACCGGGGCGGAGCGGTCTTGCCGGACGGCCAGTCGGGTGGCGGGGTTGCTGCCGCGGAGCTCGGCTTCGATGGCGTAGAGGTCGCGGATGAGGGCCACGCCCTCCTCAGCAATTGGCGCGGGGCCGGTGCGGGTGATCTCGATCAGCTTGCGGCGCGCGTGGGCCCAGCAATAGGCAAGCTGGATACCCGGACCGATCCGGTCCGCTGCAATCAGTCGGTTGTATCCGGCATAGCCGTCGACCTGCAGGATGCCGCCAAAGCCCTGCAAGATCCGCTCGGCATGCTGCCCGCCGCGACCGGGGGCATAGGTGAAGACCACGCCCGGTGGTGACGTGCCGCCCCACGGTCGGTCATCGCGAGCCAAGGCCCAGAAGTATCCGGTCTTCGTCTTTCTCGCCCCCGGATCGAGAACGGGGGCGCGGGTCTCGTCCATGAAGAGCTTGGTGGATCGCTTCAAGTCGGCCATCAGCGCGTCGTAAACGGGCCGAAGTTCAAAGGCGGCGCGACCCACCCAATCGGCAAGGGTGGAGCGGTCGAGATCGACGCCTTGGCGGCTGTAGATCTGGGCCTGACGGTAAAGCGGCAGGTGGTCGGCATACTTGCTGACCAGCACATGGGCGACCGCGGCCTCGGTGGGCATGCCGCCCGGGATCAGCCGCGCAGGTGCGGGGGCTTGCGTGACGCCGTCGGTGCAAGAGCGGCAGGCATACTTCGGACGGCGGGTGACGATGACACGGAACTGGGCGGGCACGATGTCGAGCCGCTCCGAGACATCTTCCCCGATGCAATGAAGGCAGCCACCGCAGGCGCAGATCAGGCTCTCCGGTTCGATGACCTCCTCGATGCGCGGCAGGTGCTTGGGCAGCGCTCCGCGATTGGCGGCACGCGGTTTGGCGGGGCGCTTGGCGGCCCGATCCTCGGCATCTTCTTCAGCATGGAGCACGGCCATGGCCGTTTCGAGATCTTCCAGCGCCAGCTCGAACTGGTCCGGATCGCTCTTCTCGGATTTCCGACCGAAGACCGCCTGTTTGAAGGCCGCAACCAGCTTCTCCAGACGTGCAATGCGCTCATCCTTGCGCTTGTCGCGCGCATCCGCGGCGATCAGCATCGCCTTCAGTGCAGCAATTTCTTCAAGCAGATCAGCGGTCTTCGGCATGGCGCAGGTCTACCATAGCGGCCCTGCCGATGCCTGCCGAAAACACCGACCGAGTCATCCTGCCGCAGGGCAAATCCCGTCATTCCACCGCTTCGGGGGCCTTCGCCTCGATGGCCCGAACCCGCCGCCAGTCGAGCCCTGCAAACAGCGCCTCAAACTGCGCGTGGTTCATCAGCATCAGCCCATCCTTCACGGCGGGCCAGGTGAAGCTGTGCTCTTCCAGCCGCTTGTAAGCCATCACCAGACCGGTGCCGTCCCAGTAGAGCAGCTTCAGCCGATCCGCCTTCCTCGCCCGGAACACGAAGACCGTCCCGGTGAACGGGTCCTTGTGCAGCTCGTTCTTCACCATCGCGGCCAGACTGTCGTGCCCCTTGCGGAAGTCGATGGGCCTCGTGGCAACCATGATCCGCACCCGGTTCGACGGGAAGATCATGAGCAGGCCCGCAGCGCCACAGCCAGTTCCGCAACTCGGGCTGCTGGTGTGGCACCGTCCAGCCGCACCGTCACAAGCCCGATGATCAGATCAATCGACGCGGTCGGGCCCGACGCCTCGACCGCCGGTGCCAGAGCCACCGGCGCTGCAAACTCTGCCCCTGCAACCTCGGGCACAACAAGTTTGCCCTTCCGTGCCAGCGTCCGCCAGGACGACAGATGGTTCGCCTTCACCCCATGCCGACGCGCCACCTCGTTCACCGTGACGCCCGGCACCAGCGTCTCCGCAACCATCCGGCCCTTCGCCTCATCCGACCAGCGCCGCTTGACTGCCGGAACCGCCAGAAGCTCCACAAACCCAACGGCCTCCATACTGCGCTCCCGATGGACTCCCACCGACACCTCCCGTGCAAATCTCCATACGAGGGCGCATCGCAGCTTACCGATTCAGCAGGAAGGTGGGGGCGGAACAGCGCTTACGATTTTCTCCATGGAGACTACATTGGAGGTTCTCCCGGTTGGCGGTCGGGTCCGTCGGAACCGGAAGTGGCCCGATGAGGTGAAGGCCCGGATCGTGGCGGAGACGCTGACGCCCGGTATCACAGTGAATGCAGTCGCGCGGCGTCATGGTGCTCCGGCGAACCATGTTTCAGCCTGGCGAACTCTGGCACGTAAAGGGCAGCTGGTCGCGGCTGGATGAAGGACCAGTGGCAGGTCAATGATCCAAAAGTTATATAAATATCAACGACATAGGGAAATAACCCGCCTTGGCACATTGATGCTGTCGGGGGCGGCCACATCATCAGAGCCAAGACGTATCAATCTTGAGACGGCAGATTTCCATTGACAAGTCACTTTCCGACTAAATCATTGACTTCAATTGGGGCGACTGGGTGGCACATGTTCTGGGCGATTGTTGGTATTGTAGTCGTTTGCGCAATTTGCAGTATTGCGTCTAGCGCGGAAGACTCCGCGAACGCTGCGAAGGCAAACACACAAAAGATACTTGAGAGTGAGGCGTCTGCGCGGTATGCGCGAAAGATCGCCGCATTTCAAATACTTATAACAGAAGAGTTTCCCGATGACGCAGCAAGATTCACCTATGCCGCAGTTGATCAGTCTTACAAAGCGTACTTCGGAGCATACTCTGACCCAAGGAACCGACAAAGGTTCACGATGTTTGATGCTAGCAAGTTCAAGAGTCCTGAGGATCGGCGCGCAGTCGTGGAAGATGCGATCAACCGAGGTGCCGGAACAATCTCAGAAGATTTCAGAAGAAAGGTCATGGCAACAGTCGACGGTCGTATTCGCTTTGAGCGGGCGATTCTAGCAGCCGAGACCCGTGCAGGATGAAGCTGTTTCTTGATCGCCCTTTGTGCAACCGCAGGGCAGGAACCGGCCCAATAATATTAGGTTATCACGCGGTTCTTTGCTGGCGCTGTTTGTCAGCTTCGCTGGCAATACTCGCGGCGACGCCCTTGCTTGGAATGGCCCACGGAAGCGATATATTTGCTCCGTTGGGAGCATTGCTGGTATCTGTCGGGGCGTTTGATGGTTTCCGATCTTACTCTCGCCGTTGGGGCACAAGCAATAAAAACAGGGCACTGTTCGGCTCTTGCCTTGGGCTTGGTGTTGCCTTTTGCCTCGCTGCTATCCGCTGAGTATCACCCTATTGGTCTCGAGTTCTGTGCCCATTCTGTACGGCGGAAATGGTAAAGAAGAGGGCGATAGAACTGATGATATCAAACACACCTCCGGCCAAATCCCAGTTTAGCCCGCTCCGAGCGGTTACTATAGTAAGTTGTTGGCCAGATTCCAATATCGAAGTGGATATGCCGTAGCTGATAATGGACAGTAGCGTTGCGATCCACCATGACGTTCCTAACACCAATGCGCGGTCTACCTGATTCTTAACTGAACCTCTTATGATGTTCTTTATTGCCTCAATTGGTTTCCAAATGTTTAGAATTGGAACAAAGAACCAGTAGATCGCACCCGCGGGTGTTATGCTCTGTGGCCCAAGGCGAACGGTTAAGTTTTTCGTCTCGTTTCGCATCCACCAAAGCGTTGCAATAATCCAAACTAATGCCGCAACGCCAAAAAAAAATGTAAACGCTTCATTCTGGTTCAGAGCAATGAAACGATTATATCTTGATTGGATGTCTGATGATCCATTGAAGTGAACCATGACAGTTTTTCCAGATAAAATCGTTAAGACTGGAATTATCCATAGCAAAATTTTAGTTATGAATTCGTTTCTAACTAGTCCAACGGACTGGACCTGTGCAGGAGAACTAGAGGCAGGGAAGTCGGAAGAAACCGGCGCAGTTCCCCAATCAGTTAGTTCTGGTACAGATTGGTTCAGTGACGGCTGTCTCGTTGCAGCTAGGTAACCAGGTGATTTTGTCGGTATCGGCGGTGTATCCTGGGGTTTCGTCAACGATGACGGCAGCGGAGGCGGCGCAACTTCTGCTCCTGATACCAAATGCTTCAAGCCAGACTTGTACAACGGCACCCATTCGTCTGTGCTCGCTTCCTTAGACCAAATCAACGACCGTTCATTTAAAGATCCGGTGTTCAGAAGGGCCGAGATCTGCTCTTCAGAAAATGGCCCCTTCTTTTCTTCGGAAATGGCCGCAAACCAGAGTTTATTCTCCAAACCGCTCTCCATCACTGACAGCGGCATTAGGCGTCAAGCGCAGTGCATCTGTCAAGTCCACGCCATCGCTTACGAATCTGTAACTTTCATCACTGTATTTTGCGAGGCAACGTTAGTGCCGCCTAGGCCAAGTGTCTACGCTCCCCAGCGCGGCGCACGTATCATCTTCAATGTCCCATAGATTTAAAGATGTTAGTCGCATCCGCTCGCTCGATTCATTGAAAACACATGATGGACATGGAGCGCAGATCCGTCAACCGCAGTCTCAATGAGCAGTGTTGCCATAGCGTCCCTGCCTGTTGGATCTTTAATCAGGCCACAAGACTCCAGCCGGAATGGGCCGTTGGAAAACTGTTTGAGCTTAGTACCACTACTCGGCAGCTGCTTAAGATAGGTATAGAGAGCATCGAGTTCACTCTTCGAATCTTCGTCCGTTGGCATGAGCGGTACGTGAAAACTGCAGACGGCTTGGAAGCCACCCCCGCGTGAGAGGGAAAGAAAAATGCCTGTCCATTCTATGGGGACGCCATTCGCAGCTTCATCAGCGCGAGCTGAGAGTATCGTTGTGCCATCCATGAGCGTTTCGGACTGCGACCACGAAACTCGACCAGATAGAAGCGGGTTCGTCGCGAGACCCATGGTGTGGCACCAGTCTATTTGCTCAAGAAAGCTCCAGACCAACTGGGGTGTGTTAGCGGACCGCTGTGGTAGGGCAAAGGAAATCAGACCCTCCGCAGTCGAGGGGTGCCCATGGGAGACGAGGCCGATCCCGAAAGCGGCGCTTGCGAGCAGTGCGCGCGCAAGGAGGCGACCAGACCTCATGCTTCGAACACTCCGGCCTTCTGCTTTCAGATTGGCACTCCCCTCATTCATCGCGAGCAATCCCCAATGTGGTGGTCAAAAAACTGTAATCATTCCCTGTTCGCCGATATCTCGAAAGATCCACATGGCGGGGCCAGAGCTCCAGCCAGCAGGGCAGCGTGCAAGCTGTGATCTTGATGTCTCTCTGTAAAAATTTCCTTGGTCAGCAGCGCATACGAGTTCGTCGTTAAACTCAACATTAGAGAGCCCCGTGAACTGAACGTTATTGTGGGACAATACCTGATATTCCCAATAATTAAAAAGGTTAGGCCGAGAAGCAAGAATCAATGCCTGCACCACTCTTTCTGATTTGAAAAAGTTGCTGCAGCTGCGTGGTGGAATCAAATTTATGCCGCGGCTGGTCCAATTGTTTACTAGGACACCAATCCCAATGCGATAGGCATATCCTATAGCAAGTGGACTTCCGCCTGCATTGCAGATGCGGAGAACAGAGTTTTGAGAAAAGGCGACTCCCGACCCAAGAAACGAGAAGGTGCATAAAAGAATTGATAGGTGCAATTTTCTCGGATTTCTCATTTCGAGGGTACTCCAAATTCGGAACATAAACAAGAGAGACTTACCCAAAGCGATCAGTTCGCTCACTCATATCAGAGGATATTGTTGGTGGTTAATCTCGAAGTCAATTTACTTCTATGGCGTGGACGTGGGCGGGGTTCCGTCTGTGACGGATGAGGGGGGAGAGAGGCCTCCCGTGCCATCGTCGATCGCACAAGGACAGAGCTGGTCGGGCAACAAAGCACGCTTGGCTTGCCTGAGATTTGCCTTAATTGGCGGCTTGCGACCGCCAACAGGCTATCAGCCAAGGCGGGAACGTTCGCCTCATTATAGGGGCACTAGTCTCGCTCAGCAGTCCAAGCCAACTCTGCCGGTTGCTTCCATCGCCCTTGATACAGCCTTGCGACGTCGCCGTCCTGATCACGTTCTAATCAGATGGAAGCCTGCAATCAGGCTCGGCAGCCCTTTCTACTGTGCACTCTCCGGTGGTGTGGCCGGTTCCGTCGGCGGCGCGCGCAGAGACTTTGCAAGTTCGCCGATGGCAGCGGAAAGGCGATCTAGGCTACCGGCAACAGCCTGATTGTCCTCGTCCATCCGGTCGGAGAGCCGCTGCGTGTTCGCGCGCTGCGCGGCGACCATATCTTCCATGTGCGTGACGATCGCGTTTACCGTCTGGTTCGTTGCGATCTGGTTCTGATGTGCGCGCCACTCCGCATAGCCAATCTGCACTGCGGTCGAGACAACGGCGGCAATGATTGCCGCACATGCAATCCAGATCGCGCGGCGTGAGGCGCGATCGGCGCTATCCGACGCGGCTCCGAAAGCGACCAGGAACTCCGTCGCGGAGTTGCTGACACTGCCCACCATTTCTGCCGTCTGGAAGGCGAGCTCGTTCATCTCGTCAAGACGGTCGACGACCTCCCGCAGGCTTCTGTTCGTGTCATAGATCGGGTTTTCGGGAAGCTCGAGATCGGGAATGTGCGGCGGCTGGACGTGAATTGTGGGGTGCGCAGCACCGCCCTCAAGCGCTCCTTTAGCGCCAAGACCTGCAAGGTCCGGCAGGCTCGGGCGCATCTGCCTGATCATGTCCTGCAAACGCGCCTGGGCGGACTGGGTCTCCTTGAGCGACTCGACAAAGGATGGGGTGAACAGCTTCTTGTGTGCCGCGAGAGTGTTCTCGAACGGTTCCATCATCTTGCGCAATCGCTCGTTCTGCTGTTCGAGATCGAGTTTGAAAACACGCAGCAGATAATCCGGTGCTACCTCATCCTCTTGCCGGGGGTGCTCAATCTCACCGTCCTCGAAAGAGACGACGGTCTCGCCCTCTTCATTCTGGCGCCGTTTGGTGACCCGTTCGCGGAAGAGGTGCTGATTGTGTTGGAGAAACGCTTCGGCAAAGTCCTCCTTCTCGGCATCGGTCAGCCCCGCCGCCTCTTCCTTGGCGATCTCGCTGCCGTCTTCCTTGCGGCCGATTGCCGCTAGCAAGGATGCGACGAATTCCGCCCCGGACGCCCGCTCGATCCCGTCGAGTGTCTTGATACGGCCGATCGTGAGCGGCAAGATGTCAATCCGACCAAGACTTTCGGTCTCGATCGCGTATTCCGGCTCGTTGGTATTTAGCGCAAGTATAGCCAAGCTCGTACTGCTGTTTGCCAAGTGAATGTCGTTTGAGGGCATGTGGCATCTGCACCGTCCACTTGGCAACGGTTTTCGATCCGTCAGAAACGGTCGTTTCTGTCCCGGCCCCCTGCCCTACCCCGGATCAAGGGCTTAGGGTGGACAAAAACCAATGACAAAACCTTTGCGGTTTTGGGAGGTTTTCGGCACGATGCAGCATGATCATCGGATACGCCCGCGTCAGCACGGAAGACCAGAACCTGGACGGCCAGCTCGACGCCCTGAGGGCAGCGGGTGCCGAGAGGATCTTCGCCGACAAGATCACCGGCACAGCCCGTAGCAGGCCGGAGCTGAGCCGCTTGCTCGATCAGCTGCGCCAGGGCGACGTGATCACCGTCACCAAGTACGACCGTCTCGCCCGTTCCCTTCGCGACCTTCTCGACATCGTAGACACGATCCAGGCACTGGGCGCGGGCTTCCGGTCTCTGGCCGAGGACATCGACACCACCACGCCCGCAGGGCGATTGGTGTTCCACGTCTTCGCCTCCATCGCCCAGTTCGAGCGGGAGCGGATTTCGGAGAGGACCAAGGAAGGTCTGGAAGCGGCCCGAAAACGTGGCCGGGTGGGCGGCAGGCCCCCTGCCCTATCTGCCGCCCAGAAGGCCGAGGTGCGTCGGATGCGGGATGATGAGCTGAGGCCATTACCAGAGATCGCCAACCTGTTCCGGGTTAGCGTGAAGACTGTTCGACGTACATGAGAGCTGTCCTTTTGGGCGTCGCGCGCTCCCGGATCACTCGCTGTCGAGTTGAGGAGGCGGGATCTCTTCCGAAAGCGCCCAAAGCCCCCGCCTCCCTGCGGGCCTGATGCTCCCCTTCTCCTTCAAGCGCAGCAAGTAAGTGCGGAATGTTGTTGGCTTTATCTCAAAGTTTGCCCTCTTCGCAGCTGAGAAAAGCGCGTCACTGTTCAAGGGTTTCCGCGCCTCACGTAGGGCGTCTAGTATCCTCTGTTCGACCATGATGCGTGTACCACTGTTCTTGCGGCTGACGTCTTTGAGGGCGCTTGCTTCCCAGTGTGCTTTCGTAAGCTGTCGTTGAAGTGCAGCCTTCTCCTGGCTCAGATCGGAGATCCGAGCTTCGATCTCTTCGATCTCACGCATGAGCCGTCGAACGTAGGCGGATGCTTGGGCGGTATCTTGCATGTTTCATTTGGAATTTTGCAACAAACTATGCCGCAACAGGTCAGAAAAAACATTGAAAAGCAAGGGGTTTTTCCCTTGACTTACCATCAAGCACAAGTTAGCAACAACGAACTATGTTCGTTGTTGCTAACTTGTGCTTGATGTGTCAGCGGGGCTTGTTGCAAAATTAGTTGAATCTTAAGGCCAGGGGTGCCAAATCAGTCTCGACATGACTGGCCCCTCTGCACGAAAGTGTACGGGTCAGTTTTCATTTCTAGGGCTTGCCTGTTGGCTCCGTATCACAAGCCGTACCTCTCCACTGCCCAGCAAATTGCCCTGCTTCGATCTCGCGGTATGGAAATATCCGATGAGGACAAGGCCTCTGAGTGCCTGTCGCGGATTGGGTACTACCGCCTCAGCGCGTACTGGTATTCCAGTCGAACGTCCGAGATTTACAAGGATCCAGCAGACGGCAAACTAAGGACTCGTGTTCTCGACGCTTTCCGGCCTGGAACGAAGTTCTCGGATGCCTTGGATTTCTATGTCTTCGACAAGAATCTGAGGCTGCTTGTCCTTGATGCGCTTGAGCGCATCGAAGTGGGTATTCGAACTGACATCGCTGTTCTTCTTGGGGTGTTGATTTCCACTGAGAAGTGACCCGTGTAGGCGCATAATTTCCACTGAGATTTGACCCATGTGACCCTCCCCCAAGCGAAGAGCGAGGGGGTCAAAGGAGTGATCGACATGGGACTACTGAACGTTATTCGGAAGCTACGCCTGCGTCAGGGTTTGGCGATCCGGGAGATCGAGCGCCGCACCGGGTTGTCGCGCAATACTATCAAGAAGTATCTGAAGGCCGATGGAATCGAGCCCAAGTTCGCGACGCCGGAACGGTCTAGCAAGCTTGATCCTTTTGCCGAGAAGCTGACGGGCTGGCTGAAGACCAATGCCAAGAAGGGGCGCAAGGATCGGCAGACCCTGAAGAAGATGCATGCCGATCTTGTCGCTCTTGGCTTCACTGGCTCCTACAACCGTGTGGCGGCCTTTGCGCGACAGTGGAAAGCAGATCGGCGGCGCGAGGAACAAACGACGGGGCGCGGCACCTTTGTTCCGCTGGCCTTCAGCCCCGGCGAAGCGTTCCAGTTCGACTGGAGCGAGGATTTTGCGGTTGTCGGCGGCGAGCGCATGAAGCTCCAGGTCGCCCATATCAAGCTGTCGCACAGCCGGGCGTTTCTCTTGCGGGCCTATCCCTTGCAGACCCACGACCTCAGCCATCGGGCTTGAACCGATGGCGCCGCGATGGCTTCGATGTTCGACGCCCACTGGCATGCGTTCCGAGTTTTCGGTGGCGTGCCGGAACGCGGGATCTATGACAACATGCGCACAGCGGTGGATCTTGTGGGCCGTGGCAAGGCGCGGCAGGTCAATATCCGCTTCCTGGCGATGGCAAACCACTACGTCTTCGAGCCTGATTTCTGCAATCCGGCAGCAGGGTGGGAGAAAGGGCAGGTCGAGAAGAACGTCCGCGACGCCCGTCATCAGATGCTGCAAGGCATGCCGGACTTTCCCGATCTTGCCGCGCTGAATGACTGGCTGGAACAACGTTGCATCGCTCTGTGGCATGAGACGGCTCATGGCACGCTGTCTGGAACAATCGCGGATGTCTGGGCTGAGGAACGGGTGGCCTTGATGCCCCTGCCGGTGGCCTTCGACGGATTCATTGAGATCAGCAAGCGCGTCTCGCCCACCTGCCTGATCAGTTTTGAACGTAACCGCTACAGCGTGCCGGCATCATTTGCGAACCGCCCCGTCAGCCTGCGGATCTATCCCGACCGGCTGGTCGTGGCCGCGGAGGGTCAGATCCTGTGCGAACATGCCCGCATTATCCAGCGCAGCCATAAGCTGCCTGCGAAGACGATCTACGACTGGCGGCATTATCTGGCGGTCGTGCAAAGGAAGCCTGGCGCTCTTCGGAATGGGGCACCCTTCCTCGAATTACCATCTGCCTTCAGGCAGTTGCAGGAGCACATGCTGCGCAAGCCCGGCGGTGACCGCGAGATGGTCGACATCCTTGCGCTCGTTTTGCACCACGATGAACAGGCCGTGCTGACCGCCGTGGAATTGGCGCTGGTCGGGGGCGTGCCGACCAAGACCCATGTATTGAACCTCCTGCACCGCTTGGTCGACGGCAAGGTCATCGGTGGTCCACCGCTGGATACCCCGCAAGCGCTGGCCTTGCGGCGCGAGCCCAAGGCCAATGTCGAACGCTATGACGCTCTGCGCGGCCAAATCGCGGGAGGCCGCCATGCGTCATGACCCTGCTGCCGCTGCTGTTGTCATCATGCTCCGCAGCCTGAAGATGTATGGCATGGCCCAAGCCGTTGAGGATCTGATCGAACAGGGGGCACCTGCCTTTGAGGCCACCATCCCGATCCTGTCGCAACTGCTGAAGGCCGAATTGGCCGAACGCGAGGTGCGCTCCATCGCCTATCACATGAAAGCGGCACGCTTCCCGGCCTATAAAGACCTCTCGGGCTTCGACTTCGCCGCCAGCGAGATCAACGAGGCTACCGTTCGGACCCTGCATCGCGGTGAGTTCATCGATGGGGCCCAGAACGTCGTCCTGATCGGTGGCCCAGGCACCGGCAAGACCCATGTCGCGACGGCCCTTGGCATCCAGGCGATCGAGCATCATCGCCGCAAGGTCCGCTTCTTCTCCACCATCGAACTGGTCAATGCCCTCGAACAGGAAAAGGCCAAGGGTAAAGCCGGCCAGATTGCTGAAAGCCTGACCAGGCTCGACCTCGTCATCTTGGACGAGCTCGGATATCTGCCGTTCAGCGCCTCAGGCGGGGCGTTGCTGTTCCACCTGCTCAGCAAACTCTACGAACGGACCAGCGTCGTGATCACCACCAACCTCAGCTTCAGCGAATGGGCCACCGTCTTTGGTGACGCCAAGATGACCACCGCCTTGCTCGATCGCCTCACTCATCGCTGCCACATCCTGGAGTCCGGAAACGACAGCTTCCGCTTCAAGGCAAGTTCAGCCGCAACAGCCCGAAAAAAGAAGGAGTGAAACCCGCCCTTGACCCAAAACTGAACCGAAATCCATAATCAGAGGTGGGTCAAATCTCGATGGAAAACCCGGGTCACTTCTCAGTGGAAATCAACA